>Ga0207771_100342_pt1 | contig 30505 bp, 29 predicted proteins | sample A23M2SouthBayCA_2_FD_187731 | JGI IMG/M metagenome (GOLD analysis project Ga0207771, IMG submission 187731) | Aerobic enrichment media microbial communities from Eden Landing Ponds, California, USA - A23 M2 (2) (SPAdes) | ecosystem: Environmental > Aquatic > Marine > Unclassified | place...
AGACGACGTTCAATCTCAGTCGAGGAGGTTGCGTTGTGCACACTCGCCACCTCCTCATTCCTCTCGAAAAGGTGCCTCGATAAGCCGTTGTTGTCACGTGGTTCTTCCCTTAGCTAAAGACGCATGTCCGTTCCCGAGTCGACTCGTAGGTGAAGCTACGAGCCCCTTCGTTCGCAGCCAGCCGCTCGCGGAGTCCGAGATACGTTTGTAAGTCCCAGTAGGCGTTCTCGTGGATCTCACAGCTCTCACCACGGTCCAGCGAAAACGCCGGGAACACGATGCGGTTGATGTGGTCAGTGACCTTCTCTGCCTGCTCCAACGTGGTTTGATCGTCCGGGTCTGACTCATCAGACTCGTTCCCGTGGTATCGGAGCTTTCGTGCCGGCTCACGCGGAACCTCAACACCCGCATTCTGGGCTTTGATGAGAATCGTTCGTGCCGCCGTCTCAACCGTCTCCCTCAGGTCAGGAGTGAACCGCTCGTGCCAGCTTCGCCACAGTGTCGACTGGTCTGGAATCGTCTCGAAATCGAGTTGCTCGCAGAGTTCAGGACGGGTCCCGAGGTAGTCGACGAGTGCTGTTTCGTGTTCCCACCCGTGGAGTTCTTTCAATACAAACACTCGAAAGAGGGTGTCCATCTGGTAGCGGGTCGGCCCCGCATACCGGTCGTGGGCACTGAACCGGAAGTAGGCCAAGGGGAGTGCACAGACGAACTCCTCGACCGAGTCGTGACTATCGTGATCGAACCACGTCTCTGAGACTGTCCGGATATCTGATTCCAGTCCGACAAGCGACGTTCGATCGTACAGTGGTGTCGAATTATACACCGGCCAGTCAGCGTACGATTGACTAGCGATCTGTCGAAAGACGGTTCGGCGAGATACAGGAGTTGAACACACTACGGGATACTGAGCAACACGTGCTCAAGAATTCGTCCACATCGTCATGAGATCCTGAAGACGACTATTACAAGGCATCCTCTGTGTCTGCGTTCGTCCCCCGATTCGATATGCTGAATATCACGTTGAAATAGGGTGGCTTGTCGCCTCACGGCCCATGATCTGGTCAACTCGTTCCGACGATCGGTTTCTTTGATGTCCGGCGCGACAATCTTCAGCGGAATCTACCGCACTGAGGCCACGCGTATAGCTGTCTCTCGACAATTTCGAGGCTTAACTCTACGTCACAGTTTTGGGCGTCATGGTTAACACCCTGGCCCAATCAACTCAACGTATGAGTACGACGGCCGAGGAGAGTGAACAACCTGAGATCGAAGTTTCAGAAGCTGCCTCGAATAAGGCTCTCGCTCTCTTAGACGAAGAAAGCTTGGACACTGACACGGCAGGACTTCGGCTGTTCGTCCAGCAAGGAGGATGCGCGGGGCTGTCATATGGAATGCGGTTCGATACGAGTCCCGACGAAGATGATATCATCTACGAGCACCACGGTCTGCGAGTGTTCGTTGATCCCGCGAGTATCCAATATATTGCAGGGAGTGTTGTTGAGTATGAGACGGGTCTCCAAGGCGCAGGCTTTGAGGTTGAAAACCCCAACGTCGTCTCGGAGTGTGGCTGTGGCGAATCTTTCCGAACCTAAACACGACTGCTAGTACGATGATCACCGCTTCATATAACAGTAGACACAATGGAAACTGAAGAACTCGAGCATCGTCTCCTCTCTATTCTCAAAGAGAATCCGAAAGCTTCCCTCGGAGAGATCGCCGACCAGGCTGGCGTCGCGCGACCGACCGCTCGGAAGTATATCGAGAAACTCGAGGAGGAAGGGGCTATCGTCGGTTACACTGTCGAAATCGACCCAAAGAAAGTCAACCACCAGAGTATTGCGATGGTTGGAATCGACGTCGAGAGTGACCAGTATGTCGAGGCAACAAGTGAACTCAGGGATCTCGACTCGCTCACTGCGCTATATACTGCGACCGGGGACCACATGTTGATGGCCGAACTCGAGGCGACAGGAAGTACCGAGCTAAATGAGATCGTCAGCAATCAAATTCTCTCTATTCAGGGTGTGACTACCGCCTGCCCGGCTGTTCTTCAAGAACGGCTCAAATAAGACGGTTCAATAGGGCTTTCGTGCCCACATGCCGAACAAACGAGGACTGCTTTCCGGCCAGATCCAGTCACCAGGTCGACACGTCATCTGCTGCTTCGAGAATCTCTGGGTACCGGTTCCGAATCGTGACCTCGCTCACGTCAGCGATTTCGGCTAGTTCGGGTTGGATGACGTCTTGATTTGTGAGCTTAGCGGCCGCATACAACGCTGCTGCGGCGATCCCGACGGGGTTTCGCCCGCTGTGAACACCCGCCTCGACCGCGGCTCGGGTCAGTTCCCGACTTCGACGCTCCGTTTCGTCGGGACACCCGAGCTGGGAAGCAAACCTAGCGATGTATGCTTCAGGATCCGTTGGCGCCATTTCCAGCTCCAACTCATCAGCCAGGTAGCGATAGGCACGCTCAATCTCGAGTTTATCGACACGGCTCACGGCAGCAACTTCATCGAGTGTCCGGGGTGCATTCTCCAGACGCGACCCGGCGTAGAGGGCTGCCGTTGCCATTCCTTCGATTGAACGCCCCCGGATCATGTCCTCTTCCAGTGCCCGCCGGTACAACACACTGGTCGTTTCTCTGATCGGATCGGGACAGCCGAGCGCGGACGCCATTCGGTTGATCTCACCCAGCGCTTGCTTTAGATTCCGTTATTGGTCGTTTTTTGTCCGGAAGCGCTCGTCCCATTTTCGGAGACGTCGCATTTTCTTTCGCTGACGAGACGAGAGCGACCGTCCATACGCGTCCTCGTCTCGCCAGTCGATAACTGTCGACAGGCCGCGATCGTGTAATTGCTGGGTTTGAGGGGCTCCGACCCGTGACTTGTCCTTCTTTTCGCGCGAATTAAACGCACGCCATTCAGGTCCGCGGTCAATTTGGTCTGATTCGAGTACGCAACCACAGTCTTGACAGTGGATTTCAGCCTGTGTCTCGTTATGGACGATGCGTCCGCTGCACTCTGGACACGTTTTGGCCGATGGTTCATTTTGCTCCTCTTCGCCCGTTTTGTCGTGTTCTCCTGGATGGCTTTCTTCGCGAACTCCCTGCGTCGTAAATGATTCAGTCACGTTCAGCTACCCCCGGTAGAAAAACGGGAGCGGCGATGCCGGTTGGACAAACGGATATCCCAGTCTCGACAGTTCCGGAAGCTAGCAAACGAGCTGTGTACGCCGACTCTGTGCGGAGGGCGGTCATCTAACTGGTTTCTGGACTGACAACCAGTGGGGGATGATATCATATGACCCTTTTGCATTTGGGTGATGATAAGTTTTTATATCACAAAATCTGATTAGCGATTTGAACACTCAACATGGGAGTTTTAGAGAATATTTACCTAGATAGCCATCAAAGATAGTTATGAATCAAACTTATGAGGCCAGAGTCTCAACGTTAATTCATGAGTTCAGACCAAGACCATCTCCAGGATACCGATACGGAAGCACGCTTCGAGTTCAAGAAAGAGGAGAAATCGGCCTTCGAGGCGGAAAAGGGACTCACCGAGGAGACAGTGCGGCTCATCTCCGAGGACAAGGACGAACCCGAGTGGATGCTCGAACGGCGACTCCGTGCCCTGGAGCAGTTCCAGGAGATGCCGATGCCGACCGACTGGCCGGGCCAGCCCGACCTCTCCGAGGTAGATATCGAGGAGATCGTCCCGTACATCCGCCCGGACATCGAGACGCGCGGCGGCGCCGAGAAGTGGGAGGACCTCCCCGAGGAGATCCAGGACACCTTCGACCAGCTGGGCATCCCGGAGGCCGAGAAAAACGCCCTCTCGGGCGTGGGTGCCCAGTACGAGTCCGAAATCGTCTACCAGAACATGCAGGAGCAGTGGGAGAAGCAGGGCGTCATCTTCTGTGACATGGACAGGGCCGTCCAGGAACACGAAGAGATCGTCAAGGAGTACTTCATGACGAAGGCCGTCCCGCCCAGCGACAACAAGTTCGCGGCGCTGCACGGCGCGATCTGGTCGGGTGGCTCGTTTGTCTACGTCCCCGAGGACACGAGTGTCGACATGCCCGTCCAGGCGTACTTCCGGATGAACTCCGAGGGCATGGGCCAGTTCGAACACACGCTCATCGTCGCCGAAGAGAACTCCGAAGTCCACTACATCGAGGGCTGTTCCGCACCGAAGTACTCGGCGTTCAATTTGCACAGCGGTGGCGTCGAAGTGTTCGTCAAGGAGAACGCTCACGTCCAGTATTCGACCGTCCAGAACTGGTCGAAAAACACCTACAACCTCAACACCAAGCGCGCTATCGCCGAACAGGACGCCACGATGGAGTGGGTGTCGGGGTCGATGGGGTCGAAAGCCACGATGCTGTACCCGTCGACCGTTCTCAAGGGCCCCGGCGCGACGGACAACCACATCACCATCGCATTCGCTGGCGAGGGCCAGAACATCGACACCGGCGCGAAGGTGTATCACAACGCACCCGACACCAAATCGACCATCGAGTCCAAGTCCATCTCCAAGGACGGCGGCCGCACGAACTACCGCGGGCTCGTCCACATCGCAGACGGCGCCGAGAACGCCTCGACCTCCGTCGAGTGCGACGCACTGATGTTCGACAACGAGTCGACGTCGGACACGATGCCGTATATGGAGATCCAGGAGAACAAGGTCGACGTCGCCCACGAGGCCACCGTCGGCAAGATCGGCGACGAGGACGTCTTCTACCTCGAATCACGTGGGCTGGACGACGACGACGCAAAGCAGATGATCGTCGCTGGCTTCATCGAACCGCTCACGGAGGAACTGCCCATCGAGTACGCGGTCGAAATGAACCGGCTCATCGAACTCGAGATGGAAGGAAGCCTCGGGTAGTGACCGGGCCGGCCGATTGCTAACCGACGTACCGGAGAATATCTCAATGGCTATCGATCCAAGCTTCGAGAATATATACGAGGAAGTCGACCGGCACGAGGACCACCGGGTATGGACGACAGATGGCGAGGAACCAACGGAAGAAAAACAGGGCATCCACGGGACCCATGTCGCGGTGGATTTCGACATCTGCATCGCGGACGGGGCCTGTCTGGAGGACTGCCCCGTCGACGTGTTCGAGTGGACCGATACCCCTGGCCACCCCGAGTCCGAAATCAAGGCCGATCCCACCTACGAGGACCAGTGCATCGACTGTATGCTCTGTGTCGATGTCTGTCCTGTCGACGCTATCGACGTTGACCCCGGACGAGCGGGGAGGCTCTGAACCCAGAGTGGACGAGCGCCGACGATGATCCTGACATTACAGTGTTACCGGTGTGGAACCGATTACGAGTACGTGGGCACCTCGCCACACCCAGGTCAGTGCTACGCGTGTGGGTCACCGTGTGTGCCCCCCGCAGGGAGTCTCAGCGTCCTCAATAGCAGCTACTGGAAGAGTGCAAACGGCCTCTCGAAGGTCTGGGTCTATGCGCTTGACGAACGCGACCGCCCGTTCGAATTCGAGGTTGCCGCACAGGGCAACCGTGGAAAGTTGGTAGCACTGAGAGTCGACGGTATAGCCGTCGATCCACAGATAGACGAGACACTCGAAACGCTTCCCCCGGCAGTGAGAACCGAACTCGCTGACGCAGGGATTGAACGAGTAGAAACAGACACACCCAAACAGTCGAAGTGATGATACAGATTTATTCGTGCGATTGGTGATCGGGAGCGTCTGTTCGGCAACGATACCCGCGACCCGTCACCGAGCGTGATCAAACCGGCCCTTCGACGAGGGGTCGTGACTCACACGTGACTGAACACGATTCGGGGCTGTGACCGCGCCGCTCTCTCACGTGGTAGGAAAACGACCGCAAGGGGTCAGATTCCGAAGAGAAAGCGTTTGAATCGCACTCATTACCAGCAACAATTGCATCTACAGGGAGGCACGTGACCCGGGCGAACACTCGAACTGAGTGGCGGCGAGTGTTGTAGCCGCCGACAGGCTATCCAAGCTGGGCAACTAAGTAGTTCATATGCCAATTGGGGTGTATCAACTCGACGACGGGGCCTGGATCAGCGTTAACGACTCCCGAGAGGTGAACGTCAGCGAACTTTGGCTGTTGGCACGCCACGACTTCTGTGACTGCGATACAGCGGACTTTCTCGCGGAAGGCTTCGTCGAGGTCGGTGTCGATCACCCGGACATCCAGACACGCGTCGCCGGGCGCTGCATCCAGTGTGACACGGAGGGTGTCACGGGGTGGCTGACCGTGGGCCGCGTCGTCGGTCCCGGATCGGGCGAGTTCTACGGTGTCGATCACGCGAGCGTACACGTACCGGATGCACGTACCCGACTGGCAAAGCCCACATAACCGGCAATACTATCCACTACGGGAGAGAGGTAGCGAGGCTTGACGGAGAACACGTGGGTATATGGGTCGGGCCCCTGGTACGCATAGGATGCCCAGTAAGGTCGAGAACTGGAAAGACGAACTCTACGGGAACGAGATCCGCGATCAGCTCTTCGAATTCGCCCGGGAGGGTTGGGACGCCATCCCAGAAGACGAACACGACGCCTGGTTCGAGCGCTTCAAGTGGTGGGGTCTGTACCACCAGCGGAAGGGCCAGGAGTCCTACTTCATGATGCGTATCGGGACGCCGAACGGCGTCCTCGAACCTGGCCAGCTCGAAGTCGTCGGGGAGATAGCCAAGAAGTACGCCACCGGCCCCGTCGACAACCCCGAGTTCGGTGACGCATACTGTGACTGGACGACTCGCCAGTCCATCCAGCTGCACTGGATCAAACTCGAGGACGTGCCGGAGATCTTCGAGACACTCGAAGCCAACGGACTCTCTACCCAGCAGGCCTGTGGGGACTCCTGGCGTAACATCGTCGGCTGTCCGGTCGCGGGCAAGGACACCCACGAACACATCGACGCCTGGCCCATCGCCGAGGACCTCCACGAGACGTTCAAAGGGAACGACGACTACGCAAATCTCCCGCGGAAATGGAAGGTGTCGGTCACCGGGTGTGACGAGGGATGTGGGCAGGGCGACATCAACGACCTCGCGTTCGAACCGGCAGAAAAAGACGGTGAACTCGGATTCAACGTCCGAGTCGGTGGCGGTCTCTCCCGAAAGGAACCTCGGTTCGCCAGAGACATCGACGTGTGGGTGCCGCCCGAGCAAGCTGCCGATGTCGCCCACGGTATGTCCGCGCTGTTCCGCGAGTACGGCGACCGCGAGGACCGCTTCAACGCCCGGATCAAGTTCCTCGTCGACGAGTGGGGCACAGAGAAGATACGGGGCGTTCTCCAGGAGGAGTTCGTCGACTTCGAGCTCCCGGCAGCTGGCGACGATATGCGCGAGGAGTACACCTACAACGCCGGTGACGGTCAGCACGGCGACCACGTCGGCGTACACGAGCAACCCGACGGGAACTACTACGTCGGCCTGGACGTCCTCGTCGGCCGCATGGGTGCCGACGATGCCCTCGAACTCGCCGGGCTCGCTGATGACTACGGTTCCGGTGAGGTGCGTCTGACGCAGCGCCAGAACGTCATCGTCACCGACGTCGACGCGGACCGGCTCGACGCGTTCCTCGACGAGCCACTTCTCGAAGCGTACTCACCCGACCCCCATCCGTTCATGCGCGGTTCGATCGCCTGCACGGGCACGGAGTTCTGTTCGCTCTCCATCGTCGAGACGAAGAACCGACAGGTCCGGTACGCCCGCTGGCTGAAGGACAACGTCCCGGTCCCGGACGGGGTCGAGGATTTCCACATCCACTTGTCGGGGTGTACGGCTTCGTGTGCCCAGCCCCAGATCGCGGATATCTCTTTGCGGGGGATGAAGACACGGAAGGACGGCGAACCCGTCGAGGCCCTCGACGTCGGTCTCGGTGGCGGACTCGGCGAGAACCCACACTTCGCAGACTGGATCGAGATGCGCGTCCCGGCCGACGAGGTACCGGGGTACATCGAGAACCTGCTCGCCGCGTTCGAAACGGAACGGGAAGACGGAGAGAGCTTCCGCGAGTTCGTCGCTGCACGAGACGAGGGGCAACTCCAAGCTCTAGCAGATCCCGAGGAAACGGACTACGAGGACCCCTATATGCACAACACGAAGACGACGTGGTATCCCTATGCAACTGAGGACGACATGGATGCCTCGCCTGCCCCGACCAACGGCGCAGGTGAGCCGATACCCTCCGATGACTGAGGAGATGCTCGTCCTGGCCACTTCGCGCTGGTCGTCTCCGTCGAATTCGGCGGTCGTAGCCACAACACGGTGACTAAATGTTTCGCCTCGAAAACTCGGCATATGGTCGATCGCATATTGAAAGTCAACTCGTACACGACGTTCGACCTCCTCGACGCTGAAGTGGAGGGTCACGGCTTCTCGGAAGAAGCCTTGGCAGTGCTGAACGTGACTACCGATAGCCGTGACAATCCCGACCACGTAGAGATCCAACTCGAACTCGACAACACCGAGCTTTCGGCAGTCCCCGCTCACGCCGATACGGTATCCCTGTCCGCAGCACAGGCACGGGAATTCGCGTCGGAACTCGAAACGTACGCGGACAGGATCGACGGCGACGAATGAATTTTCCGCGCCGTGAACAGAGAGGGATCAGAGATCTCAGGTAGGCGGCGAGAGTCTCTCACTGAATCAGATAACCCGGACTACCGATCAGCGTAGCGATTTCCGGCGCCCTGAATAAAGAGACAGTCGTCGAATCCCGCTAGGGGTTGACAGTCACGAAACGTGCCCGAAACGCACTGATTCGTGTCGATAATCCTCTTCATCCGCTCTCTCGATCGGGGAACCGTGTAGCTAGTTTTCACTCTTCGAATCCGAAGATCCGGCGTAATTCATTTTCGATCCGATCGACGAACTCAGTAAGAACTGCGTCAAAGGTCTCCTCGTCGCCGGGCAAGGTCTGTCTCCGTTCCTCAATATCGTCGGGTAAGGTGACGCGGAATTGTCCATCGCCCTCGTAGACCGGCTCACTCTCGTTGAGCACCTGCCGATCGATGGCGCGGAGAACCTCTGAGTCGGTCTGCCCGTGGAGTTGCTGGTACGCGTTCGAGTATGCCGTCTCCAGCTCCTCGAAGTAATGGACGTATTTGTCTTCGAATTTCTCCGGATCGAATTCGGTCATTACTGAACCGATGGAAGGAAGGAATATACCCTCTTGGGTAAGGATTGTTTGTGCCGTCATACGGCTGTTCCGCATGGTGGCAACGATCAATCTATTCCCTTCGCCTTCTCGGTGGGAATGACTGTTGCAAATTCATCGCTGAGGTGTGCCAGTGCAGTACGGTGAACGACGGGTGCATCAAAGTGCTCGTCGTCCAGCCTGCGGTCGAACGTTGCTGTCGCATCTGCAACAACGTAGACTTCGAACCCGCGGTTTTCGGCCATTCTGGTCGTCGTTGAAACACAGTGATCGGTCGTCAAGCCACAGATGACGAGCGTTTCATAGTTGCGCTCACGGAGCCACTGCTCTAACCCGGTATCGATAAACGCACCATTGACTCGTTTGACGAATTCCGGTTCGTCTGCTTCTGGGCAGAGGGCAGACTTGTACTGGAACCCCGGCTGGCCCTTTCGAAGAGGTGAATCCGGTTCGGTCGAACTGTGTCGAACGTGGACGATGGGACGTTCACGCTCCCGCCAGATCGAGAGCAGCTGTGCAGCGTTTGTTTCGGCTTCAGGATTATTCCGAGTCCCCCATTCGGAGTCATCAAATCCCTGTTGGAAATCAATCAGCAGCAGTACTGGGGGCGCGGACCGCATAGGTTACACTGGCGGTGTCGGCAGGTTTTCGTCGTCTATAAGACGGTCTGATTTCGGATGATCGCGCGTAATATTGATCGGACACTCATCTGGTGCCTGCCCGTTGTCTTCCGAGAGCATATACTGTGGCCATTCTCGGTCTCCCTCGACGCCCCAGTCACCCAGATCCGCGTGGGGGCAGACGCCGTCGTAGTCCTCTAGGCGGTCCTGGATGAGTTCTCTGGCGTGCTCTCCTGCGTGAGTGTCGGCAGTGACTCCAAGTTCCTCGAACAATGCTCGTGGTTGGAACGTGATTTCGAGACCAATCGGGCAGTAGCGGCTTTTCCGGGTGTCGTAAAATGGGGCCCGGCAGGTCGGGAATATCGGTTCGCCAGCGAACGAAAACTCCCAGTAGGGGTCGTCTGGATCGGTGGGGATATCTTCGGGCCACGGTTCGGGATCGTGCACGTGTAGGAACTGGAGAATATGCCACAGCGCCCTGTGATACTCGGCTTCTGAGAGTTCCCGCTCAGGTGGTTTGAAGAACGCCACGAGAGACGCCCGATCACTGTACTCCTGATGGACGTCGAGGTAGGAGTGAAGCGTCCGACCTAGATTCAGTAGTGCATCCGTGTCAGTCATAGAGGGGACCGCGGTGTATAGTGGATCGCCGTTCGCTACGGATTCGGCACCGAAAAAACAGGGAAATGGCGTGTCGTTACGCTCGCCGAGTAGCCCGTCGCGGAAGGTATTCCAGTGGGCAGCGACCCAGTCGGGGGCCGCTCCCGACTCGACACGTTCTGCAACGGTCGCTTGGTCCTGAAGGCTGCCTACGATACGATCCGGCATGGCAGAATGTACTTACTCGACAAACATTTACCTGCTGGTGTCGGTCGCGTGCTCAAGCGCTGTGATTTCGTCCCCGACGCGAATTTGTCCTCTGTCGAGGATACGACAGCGCAGCCCTCCCCGGTGGACGAACGCTTCACGAACCCCGTTCTGTTCGAGATGCCGTTCGAGATACGAACATGGCTCACAGAGTTCGATCCCACGGCACACGGCGTGACCGACTTGGAATCGTTTGTCGATGAGATGGGTGAGCGAGATCCCTTCGGTCGTGATGTTCCGCCGATGAGTTCCGGGATCGAGATCAATCCCGTAGTCACGCTCAACGGCGGCGAGGGCCTCAGACTCAATTAACGTCAGCTCGTTGCCCGCCCGGTCGGTGAACGTCCCCTCCTGCTGGAAAAACCGATCACCACGTAAGCCAGCTGCTGCAACGGCCTGAACCTTGTCAACTGACTTCGGTTGTGCCCCTTGCTCTGGGGCTATGTGGATGTGCCGGACTGTCCCATTGATGAACCTATTTTCGGCTCTATGACTTTATCGTTGCACAATACTATTTCCTACTACAGCTGGCAGGAGCTATTGCTCCCGGTCGATTGGAAGTCGAGAACACTGGAGATTGTATCAGTTTGAAATAAATCAAAAGATCGTGGTGATTCAGAGTTATACGGCCAGAGTCAAAACAGAGGGGTATGAGTTCCGAAGCGAAGAGTGAGGATGACCTGCGTGAGGAAATCGGGACCTTCCTACAGGCGAACTTTCCACAGATCGAAATGCACGGCGGATCGGCAGCGATTCAGAATCTTGACCGCGAGAGTGGTGACGTGTCCATCCAACTCGGGGGTGCGTGTAGCGGGTGCGGTATCTCGCCGATGACGATTCAGGCAATCAAGAAGCGGATGGTGAGCGAGATTGCCGAGATAGAGATCGTTCACGCTAATACCGGCGGCGGTGGTGGGAGTGGCCACGGCGACAAGAGTCCGTCATTCCCTGGAGAAACAACCGACAGCGGAGAGAGCGGTGGAGACGATGGTGGAGCTCCGACTGCACCCTTCTAGAAGTTCCCTTTCAGCAAATAAATTCTCGTGCTCCAATCCGAGGGGCGGGTCAACAGCGTAGTCGGTGATTGGTTGACGATACGCTGTATATGATAGCAAACGCGTTTCACAGTATCAGGTATTGCGTCGTCAGATTGTAACCTGCGTCAACCACAGAGATGGTCGGAAAGGTCTAGATGTGACCGTGAGAAACGTATCACAGGTCTATGACTGGGACATGTGACCGCCGCGTTTCCGGTACCAGACACGCTCGCCGACGGGTGATTCCCCCTCGTCAATATCCAGCCGACGCACGAACAGGTCGCGAACGGCCAGCGTGACGACGAGGTCGATCGTCTCACCCTCCTCGTGGGTGACCGTGACGACACAGTGGCCGTCCCGCTCCGCGACCGACACGATAGTCCCGACCGACCACCGATCACGGTGGTGGGCGGGCTCCCGTGCGTGAATACGGTCGTGACTCATGCTGGGGGAGTCAGACGTCACCCGGGGCTGTCCCATCACCGGCAGCGACGGGGTCTCGGTCGCGTTCCACCAGTGGCTCCTCGGTGCCGAGTAGCGTTGCACTCTCCGACCAGAGCCGCCGGGACGCCTCGCTGTCCCGGGCGGCCTCCGAAGGGGTGCGCGGCTGCTGGTTCGTGAAGTACCGCCCGGATACCTCCGCAACGCGAGGCGAGAGGGCGACGAACAGGATCTCTGCAGCCCCGTCGGCGACGGACGTCACCCCGGGAAGCGCTTCAAGTCGCTGGAACAGGCCTGGGAGCGGTCCAGGGAGGAACCGACTGAACCCACTCCCCGGAATCGCGCCCGGATGGACGCTGTTGGAGGTGACCCCGCGATCGGTTGTGTCGAGTCTTCTGGCGAGTTCCGTGGCGAAGAGGATGTTCGCGAGTTTCGAGTGGCTGTATGTTTTGAATCCGGTGTATCGATCGGCGCCCTGGATCCGGTCCAGATCCAGCGAGACCCCCTTGTGAGCGTCGGAGGCAGTCGTGACGATCCGGGCGCCCTCGCGGAGGTGATCAAGCAGGTCAGCCGTCAGCAGGTATGGTGACAGGTGGTTGATGTGGAAGGTGTACTCGACGCCAGCGTCGGTCAGCCCCCCGTTCCGGAACAGCCCGCCGGCGTTGTTGACGAGGAGGTCGAGCCCCTCGGTCTCTTCGCGCACAGCGCTCGCGAGGTCCTGGACCGCCTCAAGATTCGCGAAGTCTGCCTGGACGAACGTCGCGTCGGCGCCAGTCCGGGAGAGTTCCTCGACCACTTCCGCGCCGGCCTGTGGGTCCCGGCCGTGGACGACGACGGCCGCGCCGAGTCGGCCGAGCGCAAGCGCGGCGGCGCGGCCGATTCCGCTCGTCGATCCCGTAACCAGGGCCTGGAGTCCGGTACAGTCGACATCGGACACGCCCGCCAGGGTTTCTGGGAGTTCACTTATTACGCGTTATAGGAGAGCGACGGACAAAACACCCCGACCTCGACCCGAAGCACTGCGGGTGGAGAGGGGCTCCTCACTCTCAGTTCCTGGAGTCTTGTAATATCTATTTCAGTTGGTCTATCTTGAGAGAGACGGTGAGACCAAGTATAGTCGACGGTCACAGCCCGACGAACTGCCCTCGCTGTTTTCACCACGGAGGTAGTAAGCCAACCGAACACCCTTGACGTAACGGTCCGTATATTCGAGAATGCGTGTCCTCGTTGTTGGAGCGACCGGGTTCGTCGGCGGCCGGCTCGTCGAGTCCCTGCGCTCGGCCGGCCATGAGGTCGTCGCCTTCTCCCGGAGTGCGAGCCAGTCGAGATTCCCGGACGATGTCGAGATATTCGAAGGCGATCTCGGCGATCCGGCATCGCTGGAGGGGCTCTGTGAGGAGATCGACGTGGCCTACTACCTGATCCACTCGCTGACGGCCAAGAATTTCGCGGAGCTAGACCGGACCTACGCCCGCCGGTTCCGGGAGGTGGCGTCGGCGGCCGGCGTCGACAGGGTGGTCTACCTGAGCGGCATCAGCGGCGACGAGCGGACCCTCTCGCCACACCTCGCATCTCGCCGGGAGGTCGAGTCGGTGCTCGAGGCGGGAAGTTTCGATCTGACCGTCCTCCGGGCGGCGATCATCATCGGTGCCGGCAGCGCAAGCTTCCGCATTATCGACGACCTCACCGACCGGTTGCCCGTGATGGCGGTTCCGAAGTGGGTGCGGACGCCGTGCCAGCCGATCGGTATCGACGACGCTGTCGCCTATCTGGTCGGCGTCCTCGACGTCGAGGAGACCCGGGGCGGCATCTACGACATCGGCGCGCCGACAGTGTGGTCCTACGAGTCCCTGCTGAAGTTGACGGCCGAGGAGAAGGGAAAGCGGGTCCTGATCGTGCCGGTGCCGGTGATGTCCCCGGGACTCTCTTCGCACTGGCTCCGACTGACAACGGACGTCCAGTACGCTATCGCCCGGCCGCTGGCCGAGAGTATGCGAAACCCCGTGACGGTCGACCCCGACCGGGATCTGCAGTCGGTCGTCCCCATCGAGCAGACGCCCGTCGAGGTGACGATCCAGCAGGCGCTTGTGGAGAGATGATCAGGGCTCCTCGGTGGAGGCCTCTTGGAGAGGTATTGACCGGACCTGGCGGAGTTCCGTGAGGTGGGCTGCGGCCGCTGCCGACAGGGAGAACGTCTCGTCGAGTTCCACCACTGTTCGCCCGTGGATCAGCCGGCCGAAAGGGACGCTCCCGGCCGCGTAGGTTCGTTTTATCCCGTCGACAAGTGGGGCACCGAAGCTCATCCGACTAGAGGACTCGCGCGACAGTCACCTCGCCGAGGTGGACAGAACTGCCCTCGACGGAGATGAACGCGAAGGGACGGGCGTCAAACTGGGCTCCGAGGAGCGCCTGTATCGGATCTGACCCACAGCGGACGGCCACGACCTCTTACAAACCAATGGGTCGCCCTCTCAACGGCCGCGCGGAACAGCGAGTTGCTACCTTCGTAGACAGGGAAGGCCGAAATACGGCTGCAAGCCCTGAGGCATTATCGCCGAATTTCCTGCTTCCGGATTCGTCGATGTCGGCGTGATTGGGGAAGAAGAGCCTTGGATCAGATGACTGCCATAGATGTGGCGTGACCGGATGACAGAGATCGAAATCCGATGTGAAAACTTCCCAGAGGGTCACAGAAGCGCACAAACCGATATCCTCTTTCATGGATTTCCACACCCCGGGCAGGACATAGTCATTATCGCTACAATCGGTCGAATAGTCCCTCAAAAAGCGTTTGCTGCGCGTTTCGCAGATGATATGAGTAGGTCGATTGAGTCAGTGAGAGGGCGTCGGCGATCTCGGTTGCCGTACTTCGTCGCGGTGACTGGAAGTACCCCCCGTGCATCGCAGCTCGCAGGACCTGTTGTTGACGATCCGTTAGTTCAGTTTCGAAGATATTTCCCAGCACCCAACTGATTGCGTGTGCATCCGACTTCCCAGAGGGAGTGTATTCGCGTTTTGAAACCAACCTCGTTTCAGGGAACGACTCCTGCACCCGTGTCACCAGCGAACCGATATCGTTGCCAGCTGGGACTTCGCAGACGACCTCGGCCCAGCCGTCAGTAACCGTATCCGTCGTGACGACTGCCCCCTCTGTAACGAGTGTCTGTGCCAGAGACTGCCGGTGCAGTTCGATTTCAACTTCTCCGCCAGGCGGATCGTCAGTGTGACGGATCTGTCGCAACTGGGCGTCCCAGTCCGTGTACTCCGCGACCTCAGCCAGGGCATCCAACGAAGCATCCTGAACGGACGCATAATGGACAAGCATTTCATCTGAGGCCGGAATCGTGTCCCTGACCTCGATCGTACAACCCAACTGTTCGGAAGCAGAGACGAAAAACGACGCCGAGTCAGTGCTTTCGAACGTGAGCTCGGCCACTGTGTCGGCATGGAGAATGCGCTCTGTTTCGAGTGCGTGCAGAACTTGCCCAACCCTCTCACCGAACGTTGTCAGGAGTGTCTGCTCACGGTCCTCGAAGGGCTCTCCACGGTCTGTATACAGGACGAGTAGACCATAGACGCGACCTCTGTGAACGAGAGGAACGATAGCGCCACCCAGGAACCCCTGGTCCAGTGTGTCTGCTCGCCACCGTTCGAACCGTGAGTCGGTTTGGCTCCTCGTGACGACCTGTATCTCGCCTGTTTCGACAGCGACCCTTGCCGGAGCGATCTCTGTTTGCGATTGGATCGGGAGGGGTACTGACTCGTTGGCAGCGACAGCCTCTGACCGCTCCTCGAATGCCGATTCGGCCAGTGCCGTGCCCGGGGTGTGCTCACTGACCCGTGCGTACTGGTATTCTCGCGTGTCCGTCAGTAACTCACAGATGGCCTGTTCGGTCTCCTCGCCCGTTGTTGCGCTGTTGAGGATCTCGTTGACTGGCTCGAACGTCTCGATGAGTTGTTCGAGACGTTTGGGAACGGAGATATCTTCCAGCGCAACGACGATCTGCTCGATCGAACCGTCCTCACTCCTGATGGGTGCAACGTTGCTCGATAGCCACCGTTCGGAGCCGTCCGCGAGAGTGATTCCGTGGGTGAATCCCTTGATACTCTCGCCGGTTCTACAGACACGCGTGACCGGATTGTCTTCGCGTGGGATCGGATTGCCCGCCTCGTCCCAGATATCCCAGTCAGGGTGGTCGTATCCCTTTCCGTCCATTTTGTGTCTGGACAGGCCAAGTAACTCCTCTGCACGGGAATTTACGCGAGTGATATCTCCCTCGGTGCTCAGGAGGACGATTCCGATGGGTATCGTTTCCAGAACGTGATCCAGTTCCCGTTCGGCTACTTTCGACTCGGTGATCGCGGTGAATACGACGATGATGCCGTCGTCGCTCGGGTAGATTCTGGTTTCGAACCACTGTTCTTTTTCGCCGTTGTACCGCTCGAAGGATGTCGGCGACTGCGTTTCGAGAGCCGTCTGGATTTTCTCTTCGGCGATGGTGTCGGCTGCTTCGGGGAACGCATCCCAGACGTTCTCACCACGCAGTGTTTCGCTGTCCCGACCGAGAAACTGTTCAGCCTGTTGGTTCACGTATGTGTAGTTGCAGTCACTGTCGAGGATGGCAACACCATCCGATACGTGCTTCAGACTATCTATCTCCCATCGGTCGATTTCGGACCCGATGAGTGAGACGACCGCCTCGACCAGTTCTCGCTCGCTTGCGAGCCACACTCGCTGGCTCGTGCTGGAGCGCTGGTCCGTACAGACGACTGTCATCGCGACCGTCGTCCCGGTACGTGTGCGAGTCGTCGCTGTCAGGTCGTCTGTAGTCGGACGGAACCCATCAGTTTCGAACACCTCGTCTCCCACCCGAACCTCGGCCTCGATCTGCTGTGAGCGTTGGAACCACTCTGGGAGTTCAGCGACGTACGTCCGGAGACTGTCGTCAACACCGTCAGGCAGGCCGACGAAAAGCTCGCTCGCCCGTTTGAGCGCCTCGAGCGCGTTCGGCCGTTTCTGCCGTGTGCTCTCAGCCGTCTCTTCGAGACCGTCATGCTCGTCTGCTATGTCGGCCCTTTCTGGCGTGCGCCCGTCACCCTCGAAAATGTCGCGCCACGCAACAGAACCGGCTTCGACAGATTCGGTGCGATCCGACTCGTTGCCTTCCTCATCTCTCTGCTGCCGATTCTGTTCGTCCATCCTATACTGGAGTCGTTCACCCACATATAAATAAACCCATCACTGGTTTTATACCTTGAGAACGACCGTGCGAGCTAATATAATCGGGTAATTGTCGGTTTCCTGACCGAAATATCGGGGATCGGTACAAAACTTCAGCTACAAATTTTATAGACTAGATGTCATTTCATCAGTTGAGGAGTCGTAGGTCTGAGTGAGATGAGCGAGAACGTGATCCACGAATCGGGGGTCGTACGTCCAGATTCCGTAGAACGCATTCTCGTCGTGTTCCTGGGCGAGCAAGGCACTCTTTTGGGCGTCACTCCCGCCGCCGTCGAAGACGACGAACCACGTTTGAGCGATCTCGTCCGTCGAGACTGCATGAACCTGGCCGGAACCGAGATCAGGTGGCGTGGCGTCGGGGACGCCGTAGGCGTGCACAGAGACGCCCCGACGAGCGAGGTCCGTGTAGATGGCACGCTGTTCTGTCATAACCGAGCACCGCTGGAACCCGGTGTGAATGGTACCCTGGCCGAGTCGACGCGCCCGATCCTCTATCTCTCGGGACGCGTACAGCAACTGTTCCGTATCGTGCGAGGTGAAGGTCGTCTCCTTGAGAGGGGCGAGGACGCTCTCGTAGTTAATGTCCGTAATGCCGAAATCACCGGATCCCGTGGGAACGTCTTCGAGCAACGCTTTCAGCGTCGAGGTGTGGAGAACTGCGAGCACTTCGGAGGTGTTGCTGAGGACTGCGATATTCTCGGGCGCACCGGAGGCTGTCCGGCCGTCGGTAATCCGTACGTTCTGTGTCGCAAAATAGGTTGCAAGGTCCCGACGTATCGAGTCAGCCGGGTCGGTGTTGAACAGACACAGTTCCTTCTCGTTGTATCTGATGAACTCGATACAGTCCGAAATGTCCATCATCGTATCCGACCTTTGGACTCGTGACAGGGCCATCGTGTGGTCAGTTCGATTTTCAAACCCTGGCTGTCGCGGACCCGAGTGTCCCGGCGTCTCATCGGGCGTCTCTGTCTCCCAGGTCTGTCGGGTCGAGTTCTCCGTCGGCTACCGCCTGCAGTTGCTGTTCGGAGAGCATGTCGACGACGAACTCCGGGATATCGTCAGGGATCTCGTCATCCGGAATCGCACCCTCGTCGTGGTCAGTCCTGGGGGCAGTGTCACTGTCAGGGTCCGTGGCCGAGCGGTCGCCGGACAGCCTGGTTACCGACTCCTCGACTTCGGAGACCATCGCTGCCTGCTCCTCGTTGGCAGCAGCCAGATTCTCGATCTCCGCAGCGACGCGGTCGGTCCGGTCGACCACGTCGTCGACCATCGACGCGATCTCCTCGGCGGCGGCGGCCTGGTCGTCAGTCGCGTCCGCGACCTCGCTGATGCCGTTGGCTGTCTGGGTAACAGCTTCGACGATGTCCGTCAGACTCTCCATGGCGTCCTGTACTCGTTCGATACCTCGGTCGACCTGTTCGGTCGTGTCGGCGAGGTTCGCCGCCGTATCCTCGGTCTCAGCCTGGATCTCCTCGACCATGAGTTCGATCTCACTGGCGTGGGTTCGCGATTCTTCGGCGAGTGACTTGATCTCGTCTGCGACGACGCCGAATCCCTCGCCCGCCTCGCCGGCGCGTGCGGCCTCGATCGAGGCGTTCAGTGCGAGCATATTCGTCTGGTCGGCGATATCGTCGATCGCGTCGACGAACTCGTCGATCTGCTCGACACGCTCCTGAAGCGCGATAACATCGCCCGAGACATCAGCTACGGCCTCGCCGATGTCGTCCATGACGCCAGCCGCTTCGTCGGCAGCGCCGTTCCCCTCCTCTGCGAGGGTTTCCGCCCGTTCGCTGGCATTCTCGACCTAGTCGGCCGTCGAGGCGACCTCCTCGACTGTCGCCGAGAGGTTCGACACCTCGGAGCCGATTTCGTCTACCCGGCCGGACTGCTGTTCCGCGGCGTCGCTGATCGCGGTCGCGCTCTCTGCGACGTCCTCGGCGCTCGTCTGGAGGTCACTTACCGGTTGCTTGACGTCCTCCTCGACGTCGGCCATCAACTGCTCGTTGCGCTCGATCTCGTCCTCGAGTTGCTGGCTATACGAGTGGATGTACGTGTCTGTGACGACCTGCATGTCGAGATTGATGATCCGGAGGATCGAGAGGATGTCTTCGATTGCGTCGTCGACCTCCGCTTCGACCGCCGTCTCGATGGCATCACGAGAGCGGTCGGAGCCGGGCCCCGTCTCCCCGGTCTCCTCGCGGGAGGCCGTTTCGATGCCGTCGTCCGTGAGGGCGCCGGTCAACCGGTCGGTGAGCGACTCGACGAGGCGGTCGCCCACCATCGGGAGGATGAGGTCGTAGTAGACGCCGTACTGGCCGAGATAGTGTTTCATCGGCATCTCCAGCACGTCGTGGATCTTCCCGATCCGCGCCCGGTCCCGGAAGTACTCTGTGCCGTACTCTCCAGACGCCAGCGTCGTAAGATACGCCGACTGGGTCCGCTTGAGTTGGTCGATGGTCTTCGGTGACCGCCCGATGACCTCGACCATCTGCTCGTGGTCGGTAATGTTGTCGTAGAAGTCTTCGGCCACCTGTTCGGCATTGTCCTCGAAGTCGTCCTGATACGTCCGAAGGCGGCGGACGTCATCGTCGGTGAACCCGATGAAGTCCTTCCGCCACTGGATCTCGGACCGGTCGAGGCCGATCTCTTCGACTAACGAGTCCGCGTCCAGATGGTCGTTCAGCCCCCCTTGTCCGAAGTCGGCCCGGCCGAACTGTTCTGAATCGGGCATGGGAACTGTGTAGACTGAACGCGCAGATAAGTCCCACCTCCAGATACCTGTATTAGAATCATTCCTGATATCTGAGCGGATAGGGCGACCGTGTATTGTAAGTCATCACCTCCAAATTATCAAAGATAGGAATCATACAGCTACCTAGAGGTAGCAATTATTACTGGATTACGGTGATATCGAGGCATGCTGGAAAACGTAACGCTCGACCGGTTCGACCTGCGACCGAAACTGATCCTGGCGTTCGTGCTCGTGGCGCTACTGGTCGGTGTGACGGGATTCGTTGGATATACGAGTGTCACGACTGTTGACAACCAACTCGAATCCGTCGTCCACGACGACGTCGCCGAGGCAGACGCAGCGATGGAGATGAAGTACGACCTCGAATCGGAGCGACTGGCACTGCACGAAGTGTTAACCGGTGAGATGGAGGCAGCCGAGGAGTTCCGCGCCTCCCAGGCAGACTTCGAAGAGTGGTACACGACGCTGGCAGAACGTGACGACCTCACCGAAGAGCAACAGCAGTTGCTTTCGGAGATGAACACCGAACACGAAGAAGCGAAAGCCGAAGGAGAAGAAATCATCGCCGCGATAGAAGCGGGCGACGAAGAGCGCGCAAACCAGAAGATGGACGAACTGGACAGCGTCTATGCCGAACTCGAAGAGGACACCACGAGCTTCGAGGAGGACGCCAACGCGAAAATGGAAGCCTCGGTCGCCTCGGCGGCGACGACGACGAACAATAGCCACCTGATGATTATCGGGCTGACCATCGCGGCGTTCGTCGCGGCCGTCGTCATCGGCCTTTTCGTCGCTAGCCGCATCACCACCCCGATCAAACAACTCTCCGAGGCCTCGCAGGCTATGAGTGAGGGTGACCTCAGCGCCGAGGTCGACAACCACGTCGAAGACGACGAAATCGGCCGGATGGTCGAGGCGTTTACCGAGATGCAGACGAACCTCCGGGGTGTCTTCTCGCAGATCGGGACCGCCAGCAATGGCTTGCGGCAGGGCGACCTGGGTTGGGAGTTCGAAGCCGACTATCCGGGCCAATACGGGGAGACCATCGATAATCTCGAAGCGGGTGCCGACGAACTTGCCGGGAGTTTCGAGGAGATCCGGGGTGTGAGTGACGACCTCCAGCAAGGTGTCATCGATCAGAATATCGACACCGACCGACCCGGGCAGTACGGCGACGTGCTGGCGGACCTCGCGACCGGGACCACCCAGTTGTCGGAGAGCTTCACACAGATTTCGGCCGCGAGCCAGGGTCTCAAAGACGGACGACTCGACCAGAACATCGACACCGACTACCCCGGGTCGTTCGGAACAGTATTGGGTGATCTGGAGGACGGAATCCGCCAACTGAACGCCAGCGTCGAACGCGTTCAGGCGATCGCAGACGACGTCGCGACGTCGAGCGAGGAAGTGGCGAGCAGTTCGGAGGAGATCGAACAGGCCAGCGAACAGGTTGCGGAATCAGTCGAAGAGATCTCACACGGGGCGGACACGCAGAGCGAGAACCTCCAGGAGGTCGCCGGCGAGATGAACGACATGTCCGCGACCGTCGAGGAGATCGCTTCCTCGGCCGAGGAGGTGGCTTCGACTGCCAGCACGGCCGTCGAGCGTGGCGAGACGGGCCGGCAGTACGCCTCGGAGGCGACCGAGGAGATCCAGTCCATCGAAACCCGGGCAGACGAGGCAGCCACACAGGTCGAAACGCTCGACGAGAAGATGGACCAGATCGGCGAAGTGGTCGAGATGATCACTGAGATAGCCGAACAGACCAACATGCTCGCGCTGAACGCCTCGATCGAGGCCGCCCGCGCCGGCGAGGCGGGCGAAGGGTTCGGCGTCGTGGCAAACGAGATCAAGTCGCTCGCCGAAGAGGCTGCCGAGGCGACTGCCGACATCGAACAGCGCATCGAAGAGGTGCAGGCGACGACGGAGGATACCGTCGAGGGGATGCAACAGATGAGCGACCGCGTCGAACGCGGCTCTAACACGATCGAGGACGCTATCGAGATGTTCGACGAAATCGCCAGCGCTGTCCAGGAAGCCGAAAGCGGCATCCGGGAAATCAGCGACGCCACTGACGACCAGGCGGCCTCGTCTGAGGAAGTGGTTTCGATGGTCGACGAGGTTTCCAGCGTCAGTCAACAGACCGCGGCCGAGGCGAGCAACGTCTCTGCCGCGACAGAAGAACAGACCGCCTCCCTGTCCGAGACTTCGGAGAACGTCCAGCAACTGTCCGCTCTCGCTGAAGACCTGCACGACCAGGTGTCGGATTTCGACACCGGATCAGGCGCCAGTCCAGCAATCGACGGGACAACTGGATCGCCGGCCGCGGCCGACGGCGGCCACCACACGTCTGCTACCGAGAGCCGGACGTCAGACCGAGACGGAGAACTGTAAGCCCATGGCGACAGACGACGTCGACCGCTGACCCAGTGCTCGCTGTCGAAACAGCAAACTATCCGAAGGCAGTGTCAGAGACACTCTCCGCTGAATCCTGTTATCTAGACATCTGGCTTATCCCCTCGGAACCCGTTGGCAAAACACGAGAGACGATGCCTGACAACTCCCCCGACACGGAGACCGAGGAAATCGACTTGGTAGCATCGGGGATTCCCGAACTCGACGAACTGCTCAACGGCGGGTTCATTCGCGGTCGGACGTATCTCGTTCAGGGCGTTTCGGGAACTGGCAAGTCGATTCTCGGGCAGCACTTTCTGCGAGCGGGACTCGATGCCGACAAGACAGTCGTCTACATCCACGGCGAAGAGTCCCGACAGGACATACTCGTCAACGCGACACGGCTGGGTATCGACATCGGGGATGCCGAGTTCCTCGACATCGGGCCGGGGACGGATTTCTTCGCGGAGGACAAGTCCTACAATCTGGTCGACGCAACGGAGGTCGAATCGGAGCAGTTCACGGCGGACATTAAGCAGGTGATCGAGGAGGCCGACCCGGACAGGATCCTCATCGATCCGATAACACAACTCCAGTACGTCGAACGAGACGAATACCAGTACCGCAAGCGATTACAGTCGCTCATTCGATTCCTTCGTGACCGAGAGGTGACGGCAGTCGCGACGCGAACAGTCAGCAGAGGCACCAGTACCTCGACTACGTATGACGATTTCGAGTCCCTCAGCGACGGCGTCGTCAACCTCTTTCTCGACGAGGGCGAACGCCGAATCTCGGTCCCGAAACACCGCGGCCTCGGGCAGAAAGACGGGAGCCACGGGTTCGAAATTCGCGAGAGTGGCATCGAAGTCTACCCGCAGATAATTCCGGAACACGACAACCGGACGTTCGACCCGGAACTCATCTCGACAGGGCACGCCGCTCTCGACGACCTCCTCGGCGGCGGGATCGAACGCGGCACCGTCTCGTTTATCAGCGGCCCGACCGGAATCGGCAAATCGACGACTGGCGCACAGATCCTTTCGGGTGTCGCCGAAGACGGCGGCACGGCACTGGGATACCTGTTCGAGGAATCCATCGACCAGTTCCGCCACCGCTCGGAAACGCTCGGTTTCCCGATTACGGAGATGCAGGAACGCGGATCGGTACGGCTGACGGAAACCGAACCGCTCGTACGCTCGGCCGAGGAATTCGGTCAGCACGTCCTTGCCCAGACCGACGAATACGCCCCGGATGTCGTGTTCATCGACGGGCTCTCGGGCTACCAGATTTCTCTTCAGGGCGACGACAACCGGCTCGTTCGCCGTCTTCACGGGCTGACCCGTGTCCTCAAGAACCGCGGCATCGCCGTGATAATCACGGACGAAGCCGACAGTCTCACCGGCATCCCGGAAGCCACCAGTACGAACACGAGCTACATCGCGGACAACATCGTGTTTCTGTCCTACGTGGAGGTCGACGGCGAGCTAGACCGGGCCATCGGGGTCGTGAAAAAGCGACTCGGGGACTTCGACAGTCGGTTCCACCAGTTCTCTATCGTCTCGGGCAGCGGGCTCGTAATCGAGGAACCGTTCGACCACGTGCGCGGAATCATGGACGGTGCGCCAACGCGTCGAACGAGGAACGAGTAGTATGACAAACAGCGCAAACCAGACCAACCAGTCCGTCCGGGACGACGGCCGTCGCTACACCGTGCAACTGGTGGTTCGCGGCGAACCTGACCGGGTTGGGCTCGAGGAACTCCTGGACGAACGGTACGACGTCGTCGTCGACGAGACGCTCCAGCCTGTCGATTGTTACATCGTCGGTGATCGGATGGTCGGGGCGTATCGAGACGAACTCCGGGCACGGAAACACGAGGCTGATCCCACCTTCTGTCCGGTGCTCGTGATCCAACAGGAGGGGGCGAACGGCACTGTTCCGCTTCCGTCTGAGCAACCCGGCGATGGGCCGCCGCTCGTCGACGAGGTCGTGTCCGCGCCCGCCGACCGGATCACACTGTATCGCCGGCTGGGGAACCTGCTCGCACGGCGCGAGCAGTCGCTGGACCTCACTGGACGCTACGAGGCTGTCAAGACCCGGTTTCGGCGACTCTTCGAATCGACAAACGACGCGACCGTCGTGGTGACGCCGGCCGGCGACGAGATTACCGAGTGCAATCCGGCGGCCGCCGAACTCTTCGAGTACACCCGCGACGAACTACGCTCGGCTTCCCCAGCAGAGACGATTTGCGTCGAGGAGCGCGAGCGGTTTCAGTCCTTCCTCCAGGCCGTCCAGGAGGCCGGTCAGAAAACGACCGACGACCTCACGTGTCAGACGAAAGCGGGTGAGACACGACAACTGGAAGTGTCCGCTGCCACGCTCGAGGATTCCGACCAGTCACCGGTAATCCTCTCCGCCCGGGACGTGACCGAGCGGAAAGCGTACGAGAAAGAACTCGAACTGAAATCCAGAGCGATGGACGAAGCGCCGGTCGGGATCACCATCAGCGACCCCGATCAGGATGACAATCCGATGGTCTACGTCAACGACGGATTCACCGAAGTGACTGGCTATCCTGTCGAGGAAGCGCTCGGGCGGAACTGTCGATTTCTCCAGGGCGACGGAACCCGGGACCGATCGGTCGCCCGGATGCGAGAGGCGATCGACGCCGACGAACCCGTGTCGGTGGAACTCCGGAACTACCGCGAGGACGGCACTCAGTTCTGGAATCGCGTCAGCATCGCCCCCGTGCGAGACGACACCGGAGACGTGACGAACTACGTCGGATTTCAGGAAGACGTTACCGAACGCAAAGAGCGCGAGCAGGACTTACAGCTGTTCAGGAAAGCCGTCGAAAACGCGGGTCATGCGGTCTTTATCACAGACCGTGAGGGCACTATCGAGTACGTGAATCCGGTGTTCGAAGCGCGGACCGGGTACACGCGCGAGGAAGCCGTCGGTCGAACGCCCCGCCTTCTCAAATCCGGGAAGCAGGAGGGGGAGTTCTACGACCGGATGTGGGAGACGATTCTCTCGGGCGGACAGTGGGACGCCCATCTCGTCAACCAGCGCAAAAACGGGGCGCTGTACCACGTCGACCAGACGATCTCGCCGATAACGAACGACACGGGAGAGATCACGCACTTCGTCACGATCGAGGCGGACGTGACGAACCGTCGGCTGCGCGAACAGCAACTCGCCGTTCTCAACCGCGTGTTGCGCCACAATCTCCGGAACGGAATGAACGTCGTCCAGGGTCAGGCGGAACGCCTCAGTGAATCGCTGGGCGACGAAGCCGACCTCCAGGCAAACGCCGCTGCGATCGAAGATCGCGCGGAAACGTTGGCAGCGCTGGGTGAGAAGGCCCAAACTGTGCGGTCACTGTTCGACGGTGAGCTGCCAACTGAGGCGTCCTACGACGTGAGGAAGCTACTTACCGACGTTGTCGAGGAATTTTCCGAATCCCATCCCACGGCGTCAGTCACCCTCGGCGACGTCGACTCCGTCTCCGTCCGGGCGGATAGCCGGTTGGAGAAAGCCGTGACAGAACTACTGGACAACGCGATCATTCACAACGATACAGCCGTCGCGGAGGTGACAGTCACTGTTGCGACAGCGGAAAAAAAGGGATCGAGAGAGTGGGTCGAGATCGAGATCGCAGACAACGGACCAGGGATCCCGGACCACGAGCAGGAAACGATAGAACGAGGAGAAGAAACGTCGCTCCAGCACGGAACTGGGCTCGGCCTGTGGATGGTCTACTGGACAGTGTCACTTTTCGGTGGTGAAGTCTCGATCGAGGACAATTCACCACGTGGAACGCGCGTGATATTGAGTCTCCCCCGGGCGTCTGACGGCGACTCGACCCGGACCGCGGCCGCCGACCACCACTGACCCATGGGTGGGCTGTTTCAGACCTCAGCAGATGGCCGGCTTGCACGGGATCGGCAGGACGGGCGAACAGGCAGACCTCGTTTGCAACAGCGTACCGTCCGACCCTTGAGGGAGCGGTGTCTTTGTTTCAACCGCGCTCAGCAGCCGAGTAAGCGTGGACATTCTTATAAGCACAATCCCTATCGAGAGTAATGGAAGACGTTCAGACATCGGACGGAGGGGAGAAAAACATAGACGTGTATCGCACGCTCGTCGAGGAGTCGAATGACATCGCCACGATCATCGACACTGACGGAACGATGACGTACGTGAGCCCCGCCGTCACACGAGTGCTCGGCTACGATCCCGAGGAATTAGTCGGGAACACTGGATACGAATACGTCCATCCCGACGACCGTGAGAGAAACGCTAACGCGGTCGAAACTGTCCTTGAGACCCCGGACGAACCCCAGACCGTCGAAGTTCGATTCAAACACGCCGACGGGTCGTGGTGCTGGATCGAAGCCACGATGCGAAACCGGCTCGAAGACGATGTCATCGACGGTATTCTACTCAACACCCGGGAGATTACTGAGCGGAAAGAACAGGAACGCGAACTCCGCGAACTGGCTGGAGAGTACGAGGCCCTCCTCACCAATGCAGAGGACGCGATTTTCTTCGTCGATGTCGACGCTTCAGACGACGACATTACGTTCGAATTCGATCGTCTCAGTCCGGCATACGAGCGACAAACCGGCCTCACGACCGAAGGGGTGCGGGGAGAAACGCCTCGTGACGTATTTGGTGAGCAAGAGGGAGCAGAACTCGTAGCGAACTATCACCGGTGTGTCAACGCTCATGAGCCTATTTCGTACCAGGAGGAACTTAGAGTCGACGAAGAGGCACGCATCTGGCAGACGAACCTCGCACCGGTTATCACGAACGGTGAGGTGACCCGTCTTGTGGGAATCACCCGGAACGTCACCGAGCGCGTCGAACGGGAACGACAGCTCCGTCGTCAAAAAGAGCGCCTCGACGAGTTTGCGAGTGTAATCTCCCACGACCTTCGTAATCCGCTTAACGTCGCACAGGGTCGGGCAACGCTCCTCAATGACCAAACGGAGAGCGAACATCTTGCTCCACTCCTACGAGCACTCGACCGGATGGAGGCGATCATCATGGACACGCTGACGCTCGCTCGCCAAGGTAATACGATAGACGAAACGGAGTCGGTCAGACTGACCGATCTCGTCGGGAAGTGCTGGGGAACAGTAGACACAGACGCGGCGGCCCTCGAAATCGCCAATGAGATGACCTTCCAGGCCGATCGCGACCGGTTACAACACGTGTTCGAAAATCTGTTTCGGAACGCTATCGAACACGGTGGCACGGACGTGACTGTTCGTGTCGGACGTGTCGATGAAAATACTATCTACGTCGAAGACGATGGGTCTGGAATTCCCGCAGAGAGGCGCGAGGAGATCTTCGAACCGGGACATTCTTCGGCGAGTGGGGGAACTGGATTCGGACTAACCATCGTAAAACGGATTGCAGAGGCCCACGGGTGGACGGTGTCTGTGACAGACGGGTCTGAGGGCGGGGCTCGGTTCGAGTTCGCGATGTCACAATAGGAGAGATGGTCAGCACTCAGACACGCCGTGTGGTCTATGCATTGGGAACCCCAGTCTCAACTTCTGTGAGGCCTGGAAGTTTTACAGTTTCGGAGGATGGCTAAATCCTACGGCTAATCCAGAGTGTATACCGTTAGAATTTCCCAAATTCTGATCTAAAATACTATCAAATCATACTAGTATTCTACATTCGTCAAAAACTGTGGCGTCAAACGGACCTTCAGATAGCGTCGCCACTCACGCCGATTACGAGCGTTCGGTGTCGGTCTCGTTCTAATCTGCTGGTATGAGGTCTGCAGACACTAATTCCACGACCTCACCGGCAGTCAACACTGGGGCGTAGTCCATCGGGCCGTCGACGGCAGCCTTCAACAGAAAGTCGGTCAGGCGCCAAATATTGTGGAGTAGCACCGCGAACACGAAGTAGAACAGCCTGACGCGGTAATCCTTCGACGAGGTCTTCGCCAGGAAGTCGTTCTTGATGGACTTGTATTCGTTTTCGATCTGCCAGCGCCGACTGTACCGGTGACAGAAGGTTTCGGCCTCATCCGGGCCGACGGTCAGATTCGTCGCGAAGATGGCCGTCCCATCCGTCTTCGTCGACGGGACGTACAGGAACCGCATCGAGTGTGACCCGATCTCCACATCGACCGACGCCCGTTCGACAGCTACATCGCGACCGTCTTCCTCCATTGTCTCGATAGCGTCTTGCTCAGTGCTCGTGATCCGCTTTGGGATCAGGTAGTTCACGTTCAGATTCGAGAGGGTCTGGTACACGTCCATCGAATCGAACTCACGGTCGCACAGCACCGTCTCGATAGGAACATGGTCTTTCGCTCGACGGACTAGCCGCCGGACGACGCGGTGGATCTGGTTCGACTGGTTGTCGTCCCAGACCGAGCTCTCCCGGATCGGTTCGATGGCCAGCACCAGCGGGATGTTCTCACCGACAATCGACAATGTGGCGAACTTGAACGCCCGCTGGTCTTCCTCTGGTACCCCACTGACCATCGGCATCTCCTGGACCTCCCCGTAGTAGGGGATGGTCGTGATGTCGATAGCCGCGGTCACCGGCCGGCGAAACGACATCTCCTCGGCGATGACCGAACGCAAGCGCTCGCTGGCGCGATCGAACCCCTCGATCAGGTCGTCGGGCTCAAACTGTTTGACCGCTCGTAAGTGTGTGTCCCCGTGGGGGCCGTACTCTTCACCACGTCTGTATTGGAAGCGAGTTGCGCCCTGGGGTGTGCCACAGCCGACCATGCCCATGAACGTCTGAAGCTCGAAAAACTGCGTGTCGTCGTAGGAGGCGTTGTCCGCCCGTCCGGAATCGAACCCGCCGAACCCGTGCTCGCGAGCCAAGCGGGTCGTCCGCTGGATCTGTTCGTCGCTAAAGCCATCATCCGACTTGGTATCGTTTGGCTCGTCGGAGAATGCACTCGGGTCCCGTTTTCGTGTGACCACCTCAGCTTTGGGTCGCGCCTCGGGAACGGCCAGATCACGGTCGTGAATTTCCTTGACGACGTAGTGTGCTGCGGTCCGAATGAACTCTCGAGTCACCTCGTCGAAGCGGTTGCGCCACGCCCGCGACAGTACTGATTCATCGGGAATCTTTTCTAGTCCGAATACGTCGGCGAGTTCGGGATACCGACCGAGCGCCCGATAGCTCTCGCAGGCGGTTTCGCGGTACAGAAACAAGCGCACCATCCCCTCAAACGAGTGCGGCCCCGGATGCCAGTCGGGATAGCTGTCAGCGAGCAGTTCGAACGGCACGTCGACGCTTCGAAGTGCCGTGTATATTGATTGGTCGGCATCGAGTGCCGCTGTGAGTGTCACCCCGACGAGATAGGCGTCGGTCATCCAGCACTTCTGAGAAGCCATGTTATCCCTCCCACCAGCCAGTCACACAAGCGACCCGATCCACGCGCTCTTTGTGATGGGAATCGATGCTGGTGGATTGGTCAGTACAGTGTACCGGAGAACTCATCGAACAGACTGAGTTACTGACCCGGAATCCGTGACTGACTTCGGGGGGAAGCGTCAGCCACGGTGGTATGTCGGGCAGGCCGGGCCATGGATTCGATATGCATCCATCGGGGTAGTTGGGATGCCGTCGTGGCACGAGACTGCTCGACGAGGGGGTTCGGGAGCGGTATCGCTGACGGATCAGGGGAGACGACCTAACGGGATGGTCCACCCACGATGGACGCGCCTCTCTATCCGCTAGTCACATACTTAATGATTATGACCCCCTCAACCTCTGGTGAGCACACCAGGGGAGGTGTCTGGTGTGGTTCATCGAGTGGACGGCAGAGTCAAGTGGGCTGCCCTGCGTCAATCGGGGTGTGCTGTCCGGTAAAGATTTCGTCGGTCACTCATCGCTACTCACCTCGGTTGCGAGTGGGTCGTCAAAGTCGTCTTGAGGCGATGGCAGCAACCTGTCAAAAGCGTCGGCTGGCGTCTCCAACTCG
>Ga0207771_100343_pt1 | contig 30349 bp, 23 predicted proteins | sample A23M2SouthBayCA_2_FD_187731 | JGI IMG/M metagenome (GOLD analysis project Ga0207771, IMG submission 187731) | Aerobic enrichment media microbial communities from Eden Landing Ponds, California, USA - A23 M2 (2) (SPAdes) | ecosystem: Environmental > Aquatic > Marine > Unclassified | place...
CAGTTTCGTCTACTCGCTCTTTGGGTATATGGGGGTCGCGATCGCTGCATCCCAGAAAAACAGGTGTGCCCTCCAGGCTGCCGTAGTAGTGCTGGAACTCAACTTTCTCTCCAATTACACCACCGCTAAAAGCTGCGATTCCACCATAGCCCTGGGGATGTCGAGCGGCATATTCCAGTGCCAGGCAGGCTCCCTGAGAAAATCCCATGATTAGAATCTGTTTATTTTTAAAACCCACATCATGAAATTGGTCCAATAGATGATGTATCGCCTGAAGTCCACTGGAAAGCCCCGGTTCATTTTGGCCCACAGGTTCCATAAAGGAATGGGGGTACCATGCGTTGTTAGCGGCCTGGGGCGCCCGGTATGCGACCTCGTTCACGTCCAGCTCCCGGGCAAGTGAGAGGATGCTTTCGGCGGTGGCGCCCCGCCCGTGAATTAATATTACAGCGGCACGGGCCTGGTCCAGGGATGGGCCGTGCTGAGCTACTTGCTGATTTTGATGAGGTCCGTCGATGGTATCTTCGGTATCAATACGAAAAAGGCTCATAGGCGATCATTTTTATATCTTTGCATTTAACTCGGGCAAACGTTTTTCAATCCGTTCGCGTCTGTTTTCAAGCCAGGGCGGAAGAAAGAGGGTCTCCCCGGGTTGATCCGGGATGGGATCCCGGTTGAAACCGGGTTTGTCGGTGGCTACTTCGAAAAGAATTCCACCGGGTGTGGGAAAGTAGATTGACTCAAAAAAGTAGCGGTCGACGACAGGCGATGGATGCAGCCCCCGGTTTTGCAATTTTTCCCTTAACTGTTGGCTCTCCTGCTTGCTGTTGGAACGAAATGCCACATGATGGATAATGCCTTTACCGTTTTTACTTTCCGTTGGTTCAACTTCCTCAATAATCACGGCATTCCCGGTATCACTTCCGGTACGATACAGCTCCTGGTCGGTTTCTTCCCGGGTTTGAGAAAATCCGAGCAGCGAAGTCAGTATCTCCCCGGTAGGCCGGGCCTCTTCCACCCGCAAGACCGTTCCCCAGATTCCGCGTATTGCATGATCGGAAGAAATGGGAGCATTACTCCAGGTATTTTGTTTTTTGGCTTCCGGGTGAGCCACCAGTTCGAGCGTTAATCCATCGGGATCTTGAAAACGTATAACTTCCGTGTTAAACCGCTCAAATGGTCCCTCGAAGTCTACACCCTGTCCGGACAAGTGTTCAGCCCAGAATTCGGCTGAATGTTCGGGCACCGAAAAAGAGATGGTAAAAGCTTGTCCACTTCCCTGCTTCCCCTGGGCCGCTCGTGTGAACGGGAAGAACGTGATATTGGATCCGACGGCCCCCGCTTGGTTGGAGTAATACAGATGATAAGTCTGGGGCTCATCGAAATTGACCGTCTTTTTTATAAGGCGAAGACCCAGGGATCGTTGATAAAAATTCACGTTTTGTTGAGGATCTCCGGCGAGAGCCGTAATGTGATGCAATCCCTTATCCCGGGAAAGATTATCCATAAAGAGTAGATTGTTGTATTTTTATTAGCAGTAATTTACACCGTCAAATTAAACCGGCTGCAGGATCCATATTTAAGCTAAAGAAGTCTGGTTCGATTTTAAACATCAGATATCCTAGATTCCAGTCATACATACAGAACGGAATCAATTTTCATAATGTTCCCGATTTTCAAAGAGGTCGGCGAGTATTTGAAATATTTATTATTAAATACGAATGATGATGAAATATAAAAATATACCATTCTATCGAGCCCGAATATTCCTTGTCGCATTAATAGCTTATTTGTCAACCGTCTATGGGTGCAACTCGACTCCCGAGCGACTCCAGGTGAAAACGCAGTTGACTTCCACCTATGAGCTTGTTAACCAGGATAGTCAATCAGTTGCATTTCCGAAGGACTTTAACGACTCTTATCTTATAGTTGGGTATATCTATACTCATTGCCAGAGCGTGTGTCCCGCTATTACGGCGAACATGGTCCGCATTGAGGAAACTATAGAGCAGAAAGCGCCGGTTAAATTTGTGGGCATTTCATTTGACCCGCATCGTGACAAACCCCGTGTATTGAGAGAGTATATGCGGCGATTTGATATTGCGTCAGACCGTTTTTCTTTTCTGACCGGAGATACCACCGTAATCAATCGCCTGTTGGAAAAGGTAAAAGTCCATGCCTGGAAAAAGACTCCGAAGGATACTTCAGCAGAAGCCGGATCCTATATGTATGTTCATACCAACCGAATCCATCTGATCGATCCGGAAGGTAATGTGCGCGGGTCCTACCGGGGTAGCCAAGTATCACCGAACCAGCTAAAAAAGGATCTGTCAGCATTGCGTGAGTAGGGGCCGCATCCCAGGGAAAACTAGTCGAAGGGAAGCGAAACGAAATGTAATTCCCGTTAAAAATAATCCAGTGGTTCTACGAGCTTCATCCGACGTGATTCCCGGACGAGTTCCCTGAGAATCGCGGAGTGTCCGCCGCCGAAAATAACCAGAATGCGGTCGCCCGGTTCTGCAATGTGCTCAAGGTTGGCAAAAATGCGCATATTTCTTTTGTGCCAACGAGCTTGAAGGTCCGCTCCCACATGGTTCGTGTCGGTACCGACGGTCATCATGCGGGCACGTACTGCTTCAATGCCCTGGCGGAATTCGGTCGAGTTCGACAATTTCAATGCTTCATATAGAGATTTGTTCTCCAGTAAGCTGTCGGCCTGTTTTTTCAGCTTACGCCCCCAATTCATGAAAAAGTTGACGGCGGTGGTGTCATGTTTTTTTGCATACTTGAGCATTTCGCCGAAGGGAAGATTCATTTCATGATCGATGGGATAGATTTGATTGTGTCCAAGACGGGCGGCAAGACGAAATCCTACCTGTTCCCATTCATACCTTTTTAAGGAATATTGCCCGTTTAGGTAAGCCTGGTAAAGGCTGTCGTGGTAAGCCGTTTCCTTGGGTTCATCTTCGATGGCGATTTTGTCGGGACGGAAACGGGCGAGAGAGTCGGTCAGCGTCTTTATTTCTTTTTGTTTTTGAGGCGTGAGTACATCGGGGACATGAGGGTTAAAAGCATCACGGCCGGGATTGTTAAAATGAAAAACCCCGAACACCATCACTTGAACAGGATTTTCAAGATAAGAGTCGGCGGGCTCATCATTGGCTGATTGGGCAGAAGTAATATCGGGGACGTACAGCAGGATGAATAAGAGGCAGCATACAGTCATTAGCACATAGCGCATACCGAAAATTTTCATGTTCTTTTGATAATTCATTGCAATTATATTTTGATGTGAAGCATACGAAGCTTGACTAAGAATGTTACATCAAAGGTAGTGACCGTTTCGGAAAGACCGGCTGTTTCCAAATAGATCCATCGGCGCGAATGTTTTCAGAAGATGGAGCGTTGAATAAATAAGGGTTGGACTCAAGAAATGAAATCACCATTATATGGCGGGTTCCTTTACTTTTATGGATCATACGGCTGATCGTCGCTTAAAGGTAAAGGGCGATGATCTTGAGAGCCTATTCATAGAAGGTGTCAAAGGATTAGCATATCTTTTACAGGTGGATATGCAAAAGATTCACGGAGCATCGGTGAAACGGACGATCGATATCGAGGCTCCGGATACCACCAGTCTACTGATTGATTTCTTGTCGGAGGTTCTTACTTACACGCATATTGACAAGTCGGTCTATGAAAAAGTTCAATTCGAGTTTCTGGAGCCCAGGCATTTAAAAGCACGAATTTTTGGACATCGGGTTGAAGGATTTGCGGAGGAAGTAAAAGCGGTAACTTACCATGAAGCCGAGGTTAGTCAAGTGGAAAACGGTACATGGGAATCGATGGTAATCTTTGATATTTAAGCGCTTGTTGACCACCGGGCGGCGTTTCCACAGTATTAAAATTTTCTGGGTATATAGCAGTATTTACTATGAGTGTATATGCAGCAACTAATTTCGAGTCGGTAACAAACGAAGAAAAGTTTAGGAACAAGGAAACGCCGCCCGGTGGTCAACAAGCGCCTAAAGTCGTTAATCGGTTTTGGAGTACTTAACTAGAGGATGACAAACATCATGGATAAAAAAGATCTTACCAAAATTGAACCCTATCTCTGGGAAATTTCGAAGGATTTTAGAGCGGACATGCGTGTCCCGGCGTGGATCTATGCTACCGAGTCTATGCTGGATGAAATGATGTCGGATCGTTCTCTGGACCAACTGGTCAACGTATCCACCTTGCCGGGAATTCGAGTAGCGGCTCAGGTAATGCCGGATGCTCACGAGGGTTATGGTTTCCCGATCGGGGGAGTATGTGCGACGAGATGGCCGGACGGGATAATATCGCCGGGTGGTATTGGCTACGATATCAACTGTGGCGTGCGGCTGTTAAGAAGCGGGCTGGATTATGAGGACGCTCGTCCTCATTTAAGGCGACTGGCTGGCGCCCTTTATGAACAGGTCCCGACCGGAACGGGCAAAAGCGGTCCGCTGAAAATCGGTAAAAACGAGATGGATCGCATGATGAAAGAAGGAGCCGCCTGGGCGATACGAAATGGCTATGGTGAAGAGAGGGACGTGAAGTTTATCGAATCAAAAGGATGCCTGGAGGATGCAGATCCTGAAGCTGTCTCGGGACGTGCAGTACAGCGCGGCAATGACCAGCTTGGGACCCTGGGAGGCGGGAATCATTTCCTGGAGGTGGATTATGTTGATGAACTCTTTGATGAAGAGGTAGCTGAAGCCTACGGGTTGAAGGTGGGACAATTGGTAGTTATGATACATACCGGATCCCGGGGTTTTGGTCACCAGATTGCCACCGATTACCTGCGAACGTTCATGCAGGTCATGGCCGATTATGATATCGTGCTTCCTGACAAAGAGTTGACTTGCGCGCCGCTTAACTCCCAGGAAGGGAAAGCGTATTATCGTGCGATGAAGGCAGCCGCAAACTTTGCCTTTACCAACCGGCAGGTCATAACATGGGAAGTGCGAAAAGCCTGGCGCAAAATCTTTGGCGGACAGAATGAGTCGCTCGATGTGTTGTATGACGTGGCACACAATATTGCAAAGGTAGAAGAGCATAAACTGGAGGGGAAGCAAGAGAAAGTTGTTGTCCATCGCAAAGGGGCGACCCGTTCCTTCGGACCCGGATATGCGGAATTACCCGGGGAATACCGGGAAGTGGGACAGCCGGTATTGATTCCAGGCAGTATGGGCACCGCCTCGTATGTACTGGCGGGACAAAATCGTAGTATGGAGTTAAGCTTTGGATCCTGTTGTCACGGTGCCGGACGGCGTATGTCGCGCCGACAAGCCAAGAAAAAAGTGGAAGCCGGTGAACTTACCCGCGCCCTCGAGCACGAGGGAATCTTTGTCCGGGCGGCAACATCGGGAGGAATCGCTGAAGAGGCCCCACTTGCCTATAAAGATGTGAATGAGGTCGTTACCGCCGTCGAATTGGCCGGGTTGGCTCAACGGGTGGCACGGCTGCGACCTGTTGTGGTGATTAAAGGGTAAGCTCAACTCCGACCAAATGGGCTAGAACGATAGTGTTATCAGATTTTTGCCATAGATTTGTGAAAGACTCACAGGCACCTGAATTTAGCGGTTTACTTTTATCGAATAGTTTGTATTATTGAAGTGAAATAAATATTGACAGAAAGCAGTCCAACCGACGGTTGGAAACGTTAATTCAGGGTTAACCTTCCGGTCTGCAATGCTTTTTTACTCCACTTTGGAATTTTCGCAATACAGCGTGTTGTGTTTTCTGACGGAAAACTCGGTGGAATAGCGTATCTATTAGATTATAAAGGCATGAAATTATCAGATCAGGGATTCGTTATCTATTAAAATCAGTAACAAATACAGGGTAAGCTTATCATGAAGATTAAATATCGTTATACCGCATTTTTGATATGTTTGTTTGTCATCGGATTTATTATTCCCCAAAGCAGTTTAGCCCAGGATGAAGAATCGGTCTATTACTCGCGTCGGGTGGAGGATTCCAATGGTGATTTTGTTACAAGTTCCAGCTCCTCGATCAGTTTTACTGCTTATTTAAACGGTGACCAGGATTCCATTTTGGTTGAATCGGCCCCGCGCTGGGATGGCGGAGACTCCAATTGGGATCAAAGTAACAGTATTATCGGGGTGGAAGTACAGAATTTCACCCACTTTGCAGCCGGCGATACGCTTTATTTACGCTTTACTGATCGCTCATTGGGCGAGCAGGGCACCATTTTCCAGGAAATTGCCAGTGTTCCGTGGAGCGACCCCAATCCTTTTGCGCGGATATCTCTCAATAGTGTAACCTTGCCAGATCGACCCGATAATGTGGATGTTACCGCTAATGAAGAAAATGAGCAAACCATAACCTGGAATGCGGAGTCAGGAATGACCTACCGGGTTTACCGCAAGAACCGGGAAGATGTGATTTTTAACGGGGAGCAGCGAAATCTTTACACCCTGGTTGCCAGCGGGCTGTCCTCCGGAAGTTTTACGGATACCGAAACCACCACGGACGGCAAGTATGCATATATAGTTTATGCCATCAATGGGGATGGCACCTGGAGCAGTCATTCCAACCCGGTGGCGTATAAAGAGGGGGACGATCAATTTACCAAAAACTCGGTTTATTTGAAGCGGCGTGTCGAGGATTCCAATGGGAATCTAGTTAATGAAACGTTAGCTGACTTGAGCGTCACCGCATTTGTCAATGGTGAGCGGGATTCGGTTCTTACCGAGAATGCGCCGCGGTGGGACGGCGGTGACAGTAATTGGGACCAGGTTAACAGTATGATTGGAGTCGAGTTTCAAAACTTTACTCATTTTGCTGCCGAAGATACAGCCTATTTGCGCTTCACAAATCTCGCTATCAATGAACAGGGCACGATTGTTCAACCGATAGATACGATTCCCTGGTCCGATCCGCAGTTTTTCCAGAACTTGCAGTTGCAATCGGTCGACCTGCCACAGCAACCCCAAAATGTCGAATTGACGGTAAGTGAAAGCTTTGAGCGAACGGTTTCGTGGGATACGGAAGCCGGATTAACCTATCATGTTTTCCGACGTCACCGACAGGATACGATTTTTAATGGCGAGCCCCGCAACCTCTATACACGTATTGCAAGTGACTTGTCGACCGGAAGCTACACCGATACCAATACTGAATCGGATAAACGATTTGCCTACATCGTATACGCCGAGGACGGCGATGACAACTGGAGTGTGCATTCGGAAGAAGTGATGCGCCGCAAACCGATCACCGGACTGCAGGTGTCCGGCAAGACGGCGACCAATGTGACATTAAGCTGGGATTCGTTCACCCCGGTAATTGGCGAATTGGCCGGTTATAATATCTATCGCCGCAAGGAAGGGGAAAGCTACGGTGATAACCCGGTCGCATATAGCAGTACGGACACCGTATATACCGACTCTCGTCTGGAGGCCGGACAGACCTACTATTATAAAGTGCTGGGACGCGACTTTGACCGCAAGGATCTTGGTGAAGTGGAAGAGGTGAAAGTAACCACCGAATCTTCCCGGGACGGCTATATGACCTATGCGAATTTCAAGGTAGCCGTGGTGCTTTATAAAAATGCACCGGATAATAATGGAGGCGATTACAAGATGACCCAGACGGAGGTTGAAAATATCAAGTTCCTGGTCCAGAAAGTACGTGAGTATTTCTGGCGCAATACGTTTATGCAGTTCAATCTGGAAGTAGAATATATCGAATTTGACAAGTATCTCGAACTGGAAGACAATAGCGGCACGTCAACCGGACAAACTGGTCAACATCTGATTGACGAACGGGGTGTAGTGAATACGCAGTACGACATAGTATTCCGCATTACCCCTTCGGTTGGTGGATTCTGGTCATGGGGGGCTACCGATCGACTGGGACTCCCCGGGCCCGAGCGGCGTACCGGTTTTTCTCAAGTGCGTTGGCCCTATAATTCTATCAGAGGGTTTGATGAGGGATATCCGGCTCGTTTTCCGAATATCGACTACGCGAGAGTCGGCAACAACCTGATCTGGACCTTTACCCATGAGATCCAGCACGCCATAGACGGGGTCTACAAATTTAATAATCATATTGAGATGGGTCATGGAGACTTCCCTCAACTGTATGCAACCCAAGAAATTAGCAATCCTGATATCGGTTGTTGCTATCCCGGTTTTCCCGAGTGGTCCAACAAACGGTTCGGTAAACGATTCAGTTTCCAGAGTACGATGATGCGGGATTTCAGGCCGTACAAGGATCTGTTGCCGGATTGGGGTGATATTTATGAAACGGCAGATGCCGACGGAGACGGCATGCCCGATGACGATCCACGGGTCCCGCTCGATGAAGATCGGTTCGGAAGCAGTACGAGTGATCCGGATTCGGATGATGATGGATACAACGATATGCAGGAAGCGACCGACGGAATCTTTCACTATAGCTACAGTGATCCCCATAATCCAGATACCGACGGGGACGGCACGCCCGACGGCAAGGACCAATATCCGCGATATCCGGTTGACCGGCGCGTGAAAACGACGGCTGATGGATTTATGCCGACTATTGACGGAAATCTCGATGAGTGGCCGGAACATGCCCTCGTCGTGGATACGGTGAGCAAGGTCGAAAACGACCGTCCCTTTGCTCCAAAAGTTTACATGGCTTACAGCAGCGATTCGTTGTATGTAGCTATGGACTTGCCGGTACATGCACAACCGCTCATCCGTTGGGATTTTGATGCCGACGGACGCTGGTATGGAGCCGGAAATACCACGATGGAAATTAATGTGAGCAATGGACGGTTAAGCCGTTTGCAGACCTGGGTTGCTACGGAAGACGCACGCGACTTGGACGAAGATCTTAACGATAAGAAAGACGGGGTCGGTAATGGCCTATGGGATGATAATGTTGACTTTATGAGTCAACTTGGCGGACGGATAATTCGTAGCTCGGACATCAATCTGTCGTCTACGTCCACCGACCCGGGATATCATATAGAATTCGCCATCCCACGCACCGAACGGGCCAATTTGATGCTGGAAGATGGAAATGAGCTTGGATTCCATATCGATTACACCAACGTGTTTAATGATGGAAAAGGAGCGAAAACCTTCGACTGGTGGAGTTATGCGTATGTATATCTTTCCGGCCAGAAAGCTACCAGTATTGAGTCCAGTGATGAAATCGCTCATGAATTTGATCTGAAGCAAAATTACCCGAACCCGTTTAACCCGACGACCACGATAGAATATTCATTGGCTCAATCGTCGGAGGTTACCCTTAAAGTCTATAACATGCTGGGACGAGAGGTAGCTACCTTGGTGAGCGGTCGAAAGAATGCCGGAGCCCACAAGGTGCAGTTTGATGCCAATGGTCTTTCAAGCGGTGTCTATTTCTACCGACTGCAGGCCGGCAATAAAACACGGGTTCAGAAAATGATGTTGATCAAGTAAGGATACTTCGAGTATATATTCGACGATATCCCCTCATTCAACTGGATTAAATGAGCAAAAGGCCGGCTCTTTTAAAGGAGCCGGCCTTTTTGCTTTTTAAAGGCAGTTAATAAACAGTAGAATTTAATAAAATATAGGTCGGCTGATTCATTTCAGGAGAGCTTAACCGTGACTGGACAGACAGCTTTATGAGGATAAATGGTTTGCAGCCCTCTTAAATATTTTTTCAAACCCTTTATTTATCTCTTTTTTTTGATTGACACGGTAGGGAAAGGGATTTTCATGACTACAGTCATAGTTAAAATTCTCGATTTTGACGTTAACAGGAATATTACGTGCAGCGCCTTTTATCGTATTGATCATCTCAAAGGGCGGTGCAACATGATCTTTCGCCAGGCCGACGGCAGAGATCTGATCTTTCAATTCGTTAAACCGTTCTTCGCGTAAATTTCGCAGATTGTAAAATTGCAGGAGTGACTGAAAAAAAGTGGCGGCTTCCCGGTCTTCATTAAATGATTGTCTGAGTCGCCTGTCTTCTTGTAATTCCTGCTCCAGGTGATGAATGAAATAAGCGTACAGAGCCAGGTGAGCCTGGCTGTCCAGAATATATTTGGATACCGGATATAACCGGTCCAGAACAGTTCCGCCACAGAATATGAATAAGCGGGAATCTGTCAATAATTTGTCGGGATTCGTCATTAAAATTATCTGACATAAAAAAGCGCCCATTGAATATCCGAAAAAGTTGATATGAGTTTCCGGGGATACCGGTGGATAGCAACCCTGTTTGATTTCCCGGATTAATTGGCAGAGATCCCGGTATGATTGTAGCCCTGACCAGAAAAATCGCTGAGGAGATTGTTGAAGACGCATACTAATAGCTGCGTTGGCAAAAGAACTATGACTGATGTAATCATGCCGCCGGCAACGTTCTGCGGAAATGATATCCATACGCCGCGGATTAGCCCATTCAGATGGAGCACGATTCATATGGAATGCAATGGGGAAAAGAAGGACAGCCTGACCTGTGTTTTGTGCCATGTAGGCTGCCCAGGGAAGGTACTTTTTCCAGTCCCTTTCATTCAGACCGTGAGTCAGGATTATGAGCTCTTTTACCGGTTGACTGGAGGTAGGTACAAAAAGACTGAAACGAAATTTTTGATTAACGTCAATCGATTGATCAGGCTGGCTAATTACGGCTTTAATTTTATCAGATAAGTCGAGTGTGTTCACTCCGGCTAAAGAAATGCCCGTACTCCGGGGTATTTCGTTGGGAAGTACGCTCCAGTTTTTTGACTTAAAGCCGTGGTTATAAACCGTCAAGTTGAGCGATTCAAAACGTATTAGATCGCTTTGGAGATTATATCGAGGGACCGTTTGATGATGCAAGTCGAAGTAAGTCATGATGAATCAGCCCTGGTTGTAATAAATCCGTGCCAACTTTACAAGATGCAGCTTTTTTTCTTCAATTAGAAGCCGGAATTTAGTTGGCTCTCATGCGGGATGATGATTTTAATATCACTTCTAGCATTTTGCCCTCCCCTGATGTCCTCCCCCTTTCCCCTCCGAAGGGGGAATATAAGGCAACCGAGGTGAAAAAACGTCCCCCTTCGGAGGGTGAAAGGGGGAGGACTCTCTATGGAAAATTAATTAAACAAGGCTTTCCCATTAGTAATCAGAAAGTGGGAGGACCTTAGGGGAGTGCTACTTTCGCATCGCTTTCCAGGAATGAACAGAAGAAGAGTTGGGACGGTGAATCTGTACCTGTCCCTCGATCGTATCCCCTTTAATGTTGCCACTGTAATTATGTGTTATTTCGCCATGGCTGATTGTAAAGCTTATACGTCGTCCATGCAAGACGGGATTCGAAACCTCCAAGGAATGATCTCGGCTTTTCGCCCGTAGACTGATCTCCTGGTATTTTTGCTTGATATTAGCCGTAAATGCTTTGGATTCGGCCGACCAGCTCCAGGTCCCTTCTGCTCTGGCCGGTACGATCCATAGATAGACGTCATGTTCGGGGAAAAGGTGGTTAGGGGCGTCTTCACTGAGTGAGAGCAGGTTGTTTATACTTGTTATGGAGTTGGTTTGCAGTTCGGGGTGCTGGTTGATAAATATATTGGGGGTATAGACGAAGTGACGGTCGGCTTCCCAGTCGCCCATTCGAAACAGGTGCGATACGATGCGGGTACCGGGATCCAGGGAGAGAAGAGTCGGCCTGAGTTTTTTGATTAAATCCGGGAAAAGATACATCGTGATAATATTGGCCCGGCTGATATCCTGTTTAAAAAGGTCGCCCAGCACAAAAACCACCCGGTCTTGCACACCGGCTTCAGCCGCATTTTGACGAGCCTTGCGAACCAGGGAGGTGTCGATTTCAATGCCGTGGGCATAGGCCCCGCGTTTGGCTGCGGCAATCGGAATCCGTCCATCACCGGATCCCAGGTCGATCAGGTAATCGCCCGGTTGGAGGTCAGCCATCTCGAGCATCTTTTCAACGACGGTATCGGGAGACGGTACATAGGGGGCGTCCGGTTTGCCATCCTGGCTCAATACCGATTCTGGAAGCGCCCAGATGATAAGAAATGCGGAATAAGCGATGAATAGGAAACGAGGAAGTGTCGATCGGGTATTTTGCATTTGTAGGTTTGTAAACATTGAGGGTTGAGCGTTGAAACTCAATAAAAGAACTCTTCGGTATGATGTAAACTAATATACGGCCTAATACTCATGTACCTATAATAAGCTATCAGTGTGCAAAAATGGAATCGGTTACAGGAAGGATAATTTGTTATCTGACTAAACCTCGTTTTTAAGGGATAATTTTTTTACTATAAATATTAGTATGGTTTTGAATGAGTTGTATCCATGTCGTTCACAAAAAAGATAGGGAGTCCAGCGTGAAAACTACGATATCTTCTTTTAACTATTCTACGTTGTGTAAACGATTTCTGTGGTTAGCGGGGATCGTTTTGTTGGGGATCGGATGTGCAAGTGAATTTCCCGAATCCGCACCGAATCAGCCCAATATCATTATCATTTATGCAGATGACGTTGGGTATGGGGATATCAGTGCCTATGGGGCCGAGCAGATTCAAACTCCGCACATTGACCGGCTGGCGGAACAGGGCGTGCGATTTACCAATGCTTACGCCAGTTCCGCCATGTGTACGCCCAGCCGCTATTCACTGTTGACCGGTCGCTATGCCTTTCGATTGGAAAATGCGGGAATACTCTCGGCCGAGGACCCCCTGCTGATCGATCCGGAGAGTTCAACGTTGCCTGATATCCTGGGGAACGCAGGTTATGCGACCTCTATCGTGGGTAAATGGCACCTGGGATTGGGTTCGCCCGGCGAAGCAATTGATTGGAACGGAAGCATCGCTCCCGGTCCGCTCGAGGTGGGATTTGATGAATCTTTCATCGTGCCCGTCACCAACGACCGAGTACCGACCGTCTATATCCAAGGTCACCGGGTATATCAATTAAGCCAAGCGGATGACTCCCTTGAGATTGTGTATCCGAAAGAAGGACATCATGATTACCAGGAGGAACATTTCGGGGAAGGGAAACAAACAGAGACGAACGCACCTCAACCGCTGGTCGGGAATTTGCCTTCGGGTCATACCCATCCGGAAAAACTGCGATACCCGGCCGACGCCCAGCATTCCGGAACTATTGTGAATGGCATCAGTCGCATCGGATATATGGCAGGCGGCTCTTCAGCGTGGTGGGACGATGAGCAGATGTCGACCGTGCTGGTGGATAAATCGCGTCAGTTTGTGGAACAACATAAAGACCAACCCTTCTTTCTGTATCTGTCGCTCACCAAAAACCATGTCCCTCGTTTACCGAACCGGAAGTTTCGGGGGAAGAGCGGTAGCGGGCTGCGGGGAGACGCGGTGGTCGAGTTGGACTGGGTCGTCGGACAGGTAACGAAGATGTTGAAGGAAAGAAATCTGTATGAGAATACGTTGGTGATATTTACGAGCGACAATGGGCCGGTATTTTATGACGGGTACGAAGATGGAGCATTAACCGACCATAACGGACATGATCCAAGCGGCCCCTTCAGCGGAGGAAAATATGTAGCTTATGAAGGGGGAACCCGGATGCCGACGATCGTGAGCTGGCCAAAGAAAGCTCGTAAAGGGGTGGTGTCTGATGCGATGATAAGCCAGGTGGATATGTTGTCATCGTTGGCCGCGGTATCCGGAGCCCAAATACCGGAGGACTATCAGCACGACAGTCAAAATTTGCTGCCGGTATTATTGGGAAAACAACAGCAAGGCCGCAAGCAGTTGGTACAACAGTCGAGCGACGGGTTGGCGTTGCGCAGAGGCAAGTGGAAATATATGCCGGCGGCTGAAAGATCGGACTGGGCTTATAATCGTCATAACAAGGGAGATACGCCTTTAAACACGGAACCGCTGACGAATCAGCGTTACCTGTTTAATCTACAAGATGATACGGCCGAGACTGACAACCTTGTGGAACAGGAGTCGAAGATGGCCGATTCGCTGCACAATGAATTGAATGATATTATTAACCGTTATACGGTCGATCCGCAGTAATTAATTGTCTGAAACGATGAGCGGATCAAACTGTTAACTACCCGGGAGAATGCATGTTACATAAATTTCGGGGACTAAAATTTATATTCTCGCTACTGGCTTTTTTGCTTTTGGTGGGCTTGATCCTGTCGCGGGTGTATCAGCCGGAACCCGGTATCCCGGAGCCCGAAATTAAGATTCCGGCTCGTGAGGCCGATGATAACATAGGTAGGGCGGCAGAAGTGTGCGGTCAGGTAGCTTCGGTTAAATATGTAGATCGAATAAAGGGGCAGCCGACATTTGTCAACCTGGAAAGTGCCCCGCCGGATCCGGTGTTCACCGCCATTATCTGGGGGAAAAATCGGTCTAAGTGGGAAGAATCCCCCGAACTATTGTATCGCGGACAATCTGTTTGCGTGACGGGACGTATCCGGCGGCATGAGGGTACACCCGAGATCGAGGTTCAGGAGCCCTCACAGATACGGATAGTAGCAAGCAAAGAAGAGTAGTAGGTAAGTGGTCTTTCCGTCATTGGGTCGGACGATAATCAAGTCCGGAAACTTCTGTTTTTGTATATTTATTAAAAAGGAATTGAAAATAACTGCACAAATAGTTACTAAGGTTGTTGAAAGTAACCGGATATGAAAATGGGAAACATGAGCTGTCGTAAAAAAATGGCACTCCGGTAAAGATAACGACAGTCCACCTGCTAATTAAGAGGGGTACAAGAAGAAAGATTTCAAATCGGTCTAGAAAATGATGGCCACAGCGATTATTCGAAACCCTGGAGAAGGGTTGGTCAAAGGAGGGCAAATGCACCACGCTTTAGGCGATAAGCGGGTAATTATATTGATGATTTGTATTTTGGTTAATTTGGTCGGCCGGTTAACCGTGGCTTATGCACAAGATGCTAACAGCGTATCGGAAACCAGCAAATACCAAACAGAAAAGATGGTGAGTTTATGGGATTCCCTGGTAACGGTGAAAATGGAAGCGCACGGGGTGCCAGGTGTGGCGGTCGTAGCGGTTTCCGGGGATGCGATCCTGTATTCAAAAGGTTTTGGATATGCAAACACTGAAGCGGGACTTCCCGTCCAACCGGATCAGACGATATTTCGATTAGCTTCGATATCCAAAGTTGTTACTGCAACAGCTGTTATGATAGCGGCCGGTGAGGGAGCAGTAATCCTTCGTGAAGATGTCAATTCCTACCTGAATGAATTCAGGGTACCGGATCGAAATGGTTCGGTGATAAATCTCAGACATCTGCTGACACATACCGCCGGGTTTGATGATAAATATATTGGCAAGTCGGTCCCCACTCATAAATCCACTCCTTCACTCGAAAGTTATCTGCAGGAAGATTTGCCGGACCGCGTGATGCCGCCCGGTGAAATCTTTTCCTATTCCAACCAGGGAATAGCACTGGCCGGTTATGTGGTGGGGGAAGCGACTGGCCAAGATTTCGCCGCGTATTGCGCTCAGCACTTGTTTACTCCTCTTCAAATGCCGGCGGCTACTTTTCGTCTGGAGGAAGTAAACCATGATCGATTGGCGATGGGATATGTGGATCAAAACGGAACCAAGATCCCCTTTCCAGTTGATCATCTGAAAGATTATCCGGCGGGACAGCTACTGGCAACGCCCAATGAGTTTGCTCACTTTATGATGATGCACCTGAACCGGGGGAAATTCAAGGACAATCGCATCCTGGAAGATTCGGTGGTGGCTAGTATGCAATCCGTTCAGTTTAAACACCATCCCCGGCTGCACTCAGCCGTTGGATACGCTTTTATGCTGTGGGAACACAACGGTATCCGGATCGTGGGACATGATGGGGGATATCCCGGAATTCAGACGCGTATGTGGTTGATGCCGGATAAGGGAATGGGGATATTTATCGCTGTGAATCAGTTAGCAGGTGATTTCATGAATGAAATTTCGTACGGGTTTATAGATCGATTTTTTCAGACTAAAGAAAATGGTACAGCTGATCAACCAGCCGGCAGGCAAGCGAACGACGATATTACAGGATTGGATGAGCCGGTCGATCGATTTACGGGGACCTATAGAATGACCCGGTATCCCCGAGCGACGATGGATAAAATGGGAGTGTTGATGGGTCAGGTGGGGCATGAACTAACCTTGTGGCAAGACCGGGAGAATCACCTCATGATGTTTGATCATACAGGAAACGAACGGCGTCTGGTTCAAGTGGAACCGTTGTTGTTTCGGTCGCTCGATGATGACTATTACATGTCATTTCGGGAAAATAATAGTGGTTCAATCACTCATCTGTTTACCGACGGTGTTTCTGCTTTTGAGAAAACCTCCTGGGTTTATACGGCCGGTGTACAAAGATATGTATGGGGGATATGCTTGTTGGCCCTGTTTGGATATTTCATTATTTATCTACTACAGAATTTAAGATCTGGTAAATCAGCTCCGACGACAGTTGATCATTGGGTCGGATGGGGTAGTGGTTTATTATTGTTGCATTTTTTGCAAGTGGGCCTTGTTGTCAACCTGTTGATTCCGCACAGTCAATTAATGGGCGGATTCCCCTACGGACTCCCGGATGTCATGTACTTTGTACAGTTATTTCCCTGGTTGGCAGCAGGCTTTTCCCTGGTATTTATATATCAAATTGTTAAAAGATGGCGAGAGGGAGGTAATTTTGGTTGGTGGGCCGGGTATTACGGCCTATTTGTTGTGACACTCGTCATCTACTTTAATGTCCTGCATTATTGGAACCTCTTGGGATTCAGATTTTGAGATGACTGACATATTTAATCAAATAGGATTATAGAACTATTTAGTTGATTACTACAAACAGAGATAATCTAAATTAATAACCGCTAAATTATGATAGATCGAAATGACTCAGAAGCTTTATTGGAAGAATATATCAGTAACGATAACCTTCAGCACCATTGTCGCATGGTAGCTGAGGCAATGGAGGCTTATGCCCGAGAGTTGGGCAAGGATGAAGGGGAAGTTGACCGGTGGTGGACAGCCGGACTGCTGCACGATCTGGACTGGGAGCAGTATCCCGAAGAACATCCCGCTAAAGCCGTGGATGAAATTCTTCCGGAACAGGGATATGATGAGTCGATTGTGGAGGCCGTTAAGGCCCATGCCCCCGAGCGAACCGGCAAAGAACCGGAGGAAGAGATAGAGCGGTATCTATATGCATGTGACGAAATATCCGGTTTTATGTACGCCGTCTCATTGGTCCGTCCTAATGGGTTCCAGGATATGAAAGTCAGCAGTGTGCGAAAAAAGTTGAAAGACAGCAGTTTTGCTTCCAATGTTCCGCGGGAAGCGATCGATAAAGGAGCCGAACTCATCGGTAAGGAGCGCAGCGAGCATATCCGTTTTCTGATTGATGTCTTCAAGAAAATGGGCTAAGATAGTTGTCGATTATTAATGTAGTTTTATCAAGTGGGATCAGATATCATTTGCCAGGGCGTAATCCAGAATGGCATGTGCATGAAGAGTGGTTGTGTCATAGGTTGTCACGGGACTGTCTTCAGGTTTGATAAGAAGAGGGATTTCAGTACATCCGAGGATGATACCCTCCGCACCTCGATCGCAAAGTTTTTCAATTATCTCGAGATACCCTTTTTTGGCTTTTTCGGTAATTGTTCCGGTTACCAGCTCATCCCATATAACTTGATCAATGTACTTTCGATCGTCTTGTTCAGGGATGATTGTTTCAATGTCATATTCCTTTAACTTCCGTTGATAGTACCCGTACTCCATCGTTTGCAAAGTACCCAGCAAACCCACTTTTTGATTGTCGTCGTCACGGATAGCGCGGGCGGTAGCATCCATTATACTGAGCACAAATAGCGGCGATTTTCGGCTTATTCGTTCATACGCCTGGTGAGGAGTGTTGGTTGCAATTGCGGAAAAATCGGCGCCCGCTTTTTCAAGGTCTTGAATTGAAGTCACAATTCGGTCGGCCATCTCATCCCACCGGTCGGCTTTAAAGAGCTCAGCTATTTCCTGGAGATTGAGACTTCGTATGGTGAGGTGAGGATAGCTCCATCCCCCGTATTTTTTGTTATACTCGCTGCAGATCAGTTTGTAATACTCAATCGTCGATTCCGGGCTAAGTCCGCCGATGATGCCGATGTGTTTCATGGTTAATCAGGAGTCAAAATTTGGAGTTAATAATATCCGGCGTTCATGTGATGACGGCCGGAATTAGTTTAGTAGCAGGTGTTTTTAAGTATTGGGGATGAGTCGTATTTCAACTATCAAGTAATCTAAAAGTAAGGTAGAATAGTTTAAATATATTTTTACTTAGATTGAATATGAATAAAATGGGATGCCTCATTGCCAATGATCCAAGTATTTAAGATATTAAGGTATGGAAATATTAATTTAAACCGGTACTGCCATGAAACGACTATTAGTCTTGTGTTTTATCTTGTTGTGGTGGGTAGTTGTGCCGTTGTCGAACAACGTTGCCCATGCTCAGCGTGGAATGGGTGACACGGAAGGAGTGGTACGCAGCCAGGCCGTGACCAAGCAGGTAACGGGTTCTGCCGTGATAGAGGAAGTCGTGGTTGAGGAGTGTAAGCAGACGACCGGACGATATCCCATTGGAGTTCATTTGCTGGTAAAGGATACTGATGATCAATCCTTGAATCTTCACCTGGGACCCGAACCGGTGCTGACCGATATCACTACCCGACTTCAGAAAGGAATGGAGATATCGTTTGAAGCATTTCAGACCGAAAAATTACCGAAAAACTTTTGAGGTTCTGTCGTTTGGCGGAAAGGACTATGTGCTCAGAGACGAGTCTTTGCGTCCCCGTTGGGCGGGTCAAAAGGGTCGGGTACGATGGTTGCGCTAGTTTTAGAACCATGTGTCTTACGTAATGGCAATAGTTTTTGAAGGCCCAAAATGGTCCTCAAGCAATTGAGGATTGTAATAGAAGTTTAACAGGATATGCTAGGTAGATGATTGACACACCAGGCGAATTACTTACGAATGTTCCCCGGAACAGGAAGCTAAAGATAACCGGGTTGGAAGGTGGGTCCAGAATGCGCCAGTTTATTCGACGTATGGGGCTGAGTATCGGGTCCGAGATAAAACTGGTTAACAGTGCGCCTTTTGCAGGTCCTATCTTGATCGAACAAAATGGAAACAAGACCGCAATCGGCCGCGGCATGGCCTTAAAAATAAAAGTAGAGGTATTGGAATGAAGGCCGTACTGGTTGGGCCACCGAATACGGGGAAAAGCACCGTTTTCAATGCGATTGCAGGTTATAAGTCGGTCGTTTCCAATTTTCCGGGCACGACGGTTAAGTTTATGCGGAGCACGGTTCGGCTGGGTGGAAAATCGGTGGAAATGGTGGATCTTCCCGGGGTGTATAATCTGACAGCCCCCTACGAGATCGAACGGAGTGTGCTGGATTACTTGATTGACGAGGACCCCGACGTCATTGTAAATATTTTAAATGCTTCCCAACTGGAGTCCGGGTTACCGTTGACGATGGAGCTGCTCGACTACCATATCCCGATGGTGGTTGTTTTAAACATGACCGATGAAGCATTGCGCAACGGCCAGAAAGTCAATTCAGATAAGTTGGGGCAAATGCTGGGGGTGCCGGTTATTGAGACCGTCGCAACCAAACATAAAGGTTTACCTGAACTGGTGGAGGCGATTCGTCATGCACCGAAACAAAATCTGGTTACCGATCGCGGAATTTCGTATACGGCTGAAATTGAAGCTGTTATCGATGAGTTGTCGGCATACATTGAAAATATGTCCATTCCCGAAGTATTATCTACCCGGTATGCAGCCGCTCGCTTGCTGGAAGGAGAGAGCTATGAGCTGAGTAAAAACGGGTCGATCGGCACCAATGGGTTGTCGAATACGATTCAGCAGATGCAGCATCGCCTGGAAAAAGATAAGCAACTGCCGGTGGATACCGTTCTGCTGCGTGATCGACAACAGACAGCGGCGGATCTCGCGGATCAGGTAATCGATGAGACTGCTGTCGAAGCTCGTTTGTTGGATCGCCTGGATGAATGGTTATTGCATCCCATATGGGGATATGTAGTGCTTTTCGGGGTGTTGGTCGGTCTATTTTATATTGCGTTCGGGGTGGGAGCAATGATGGAAGAACCCCTGTTAGAAGGATACCACTTGCTGGAGCAGCAGTTGCTGGGTGGCCTGATTCCCGGGACGTTATGGTACGTTGTGATCCAGAGCGGACTGTCGGGGGTCGGGGCCGGGATCGCTATTGTTTTGCCCTACCTGGTTCCTTTACTGTTTCTTTTAACGCTGCTGGAAGATGTCGGATATCTTCCTCGCATGGCTTATCTGACCGACAGCTTTATGAATAAGGTGGGCCTGCAGGGGTCGGCGATCATGCCGGCTATGCTGGGATACGGTTGCAGCGTTCCGGCAATTATGGCAACCAGGATTCTCAATTCGACGAGGGACAAAATTATAGCAGCGGTGATGTCTACGCTTATTCCCTGTTCGGCTCGAAGTGTGGTGATTATGGGATTAGTGGGATATTATCTTGGGGTACCGGCTGCTTTGGCTATTTACGGGTTGAATATTTTGGTTATCGCTGTTACGAGCCGGGTTCTTTCCGCGTTAATGCCCTCTGAAATGCCCGGCATGCTAATGGAGGTCCCCCCGTACCGCATGCCGTCGCTGCGATCGGCGTTACAGAAGGTCTGGTATCGGGTGCGCGAGTTCGTAACCATCGCGTGGCCCCTATTGGTCGCCGGAAGTATATTGCTGGGCATTGCTCAATTTTATGGACTGGAAAAATCGATCAATGCGGCCTTGTCACCGCTTACGTTACTGCTTGGTTTGCCGGTGGCTACGGGAATTACTTTAATATTCGGGGTTTTACGAAAAGAGCTCTCCCTCATTATGTTAATGCAAGCGCTCGGCACCCATCAAATAGCGGCCGTACTTACGAGTACTCAAATTATGACCTTTGCCATCTTTGTAACCTTTTACCTGCCCTGCCTCGCCACGCTGGTCGTATTGCGTAAAGAACTGGGTACCCGCTGGGCGGTGACGATAGCCGCAATCACATTGATCATAGCATTAACGCTGGCAACGAGTATGCGCCTGATCTTTACTTGATCGTTTTAAGAAGCTTAATAATGGTATCCTTTAAACTCCTCTTCGTCGGTTTCGACCCCCAAGCCCAGCACGATGCGATTTACGAAATTGAAGTAACTGATAACCAGTACGGCGTCCAGGATAGCCCGATCATCCAGTCCGACTTCTCTTAACGGCTGCAACTCCGACTTCTCATTGATCGTCCCGGGATTTGCGGTCAGTTTTTCTGCAAACTGACAGAGCCGGTGCTCTGTTTCGTCCAGGTCCAGTTGCTTGTAATCATTGCTCAACTGTTTCACTTTGGTTTCGTCTTTCCAATAAGCATTTAGCGCTTCTCCGTGATGCTGCTGACAGTATTCGCATCGATTTTTTGCTGATACCACCACTCCCAGCATTTCGCGTTGAGCCCGACTCAAGGGGGATTTCCCGAACATAATCGACATGTAGAGGTCCATGTGCGCCACGATTGATTCCGGATGGAGACTCTGAATTTTATGTATTCGGGCCAGCTTGCCCCGTTTCTCTTTTAAATCCTCATATATCGTTTTAAGGGTGCCGGTAGCCTGTTCCGGTTCAATGATATCGATAAATGCCATAACGAAAGGAGATATAGTTGGTATTTACATTAGTTTAGCGATGAAATCGTGACGACAAGTCAGTATCTTGAAAGTGTGATAAAAAAGTAATTGTATTTAAAAGTGAGTCAGTTATTTTTAATCAGGTTGGAATTTTTGGATGGTCATTGGAGGTCTGTAAACGGTTCACGTCCTGAAAAGCCGGTAAATTAATATAGATCACTTAAATTATTGTAAATATGAGTAATCAGAAAGATCAAAATAAAGGCAAGATAAATCGTCGAACTTTTCTCAAGAATACGGCTATAGGTGCCGGTGGAATGGCTTTGACGGGGCTGTCCGGTTTTAATGTTTTGGGTCGTGGATCGGATAACCCACCCAATGTACTGATTTTTATGTCGGACGATCTCACCTATCACGATATTCCCAGCTATGGCAATGAACAGGTGCATGCTCCCAATATCGAAAACCTGATTTCCCAGGGCATTCGATTTGAATACGCTTTTAATTCGGCTCCGATGTGTGCACCTACTCGAATGAGTCTCTACTCCGGCATTCACCCGGTTCGCAATGGTGCATGGCCCAATCACAGCAAGGTATATCCCGATATCAAGAGCATGCCGCATTATCTGGGAGACCTGGGCTATGAAGTGGCGATCATTGGAAAACGCCACGAAGCGCCCCTTGAAAATTTCCCATTCGAAGATCTTGGCGGACGTCATCACGATGGGGGTAAAGGGGTCGACCTTCACCTGGATAAGATTCGCAAGTATATGGAAGATCACAAATCGAATCCGTGGAGCTTGATGGTATCGTCGAATCAGTCCCATGGTCCCTGGAATCGTGGATTGGACTATACTTATGACCCGGAAGAGATTACTCTGCCGCCTTACGTGGTAGATACTCCGGAAACGAGGGAAGCGATGTCGAAATATTATGCCGAGATAACCTATATGGATCACCAGGTTGGCACGGTTCTGCAGCACCTGGAGGATACCGGGCAGGCCGATAATACCATCGTGATCTACCTGAGTGAGCAGGGATCGCACCTGCCGCATTGCAAGTGGACTTGTTACGATACCGGCGTGCGTTCGGCGGCGGTGGTTCGGTGGCCGGGCGTAGTGGAACCGGGTCGGTCGACTGATGCGATGATTCAGTATGTAGATGTCGTGCCCACCATTTTGGAAGCGGCCGGTGGAAATCCTGAAGAACACGATTTCGACGGAAAGAGTTTTATGCCTGTGTTAACCGGTGAAAGCGGTGAGCATCACCAATATGCTTTCAGCGAGCAGACCTCCAAAGGCATTTACAACGGTCCGGAAGCTTATGGTATCCGAACGGTACGGTCCAAAGATTACCGGCTGATATGGAATTTGAATCACGAAAATGAGTTTACCAATCTGGTCACAAGGGGATATGGCCCGTTCGAGTCATGGGAGCGCAAAGCCAGTGAGGGGGATCCCTTTGCCCAATGGCGGGTTAACTGGTATAAGCGGCGACCGGAATTTGAGCTCTACGATAACAGAGTAGATCCCTACGAGCTAAATAATCTTGCCGATAATCCGCATTATGCTGAGGTTAAAGAACGCCTGAAAAAAGAGCTCGACGCCTGGATGAAGCAGCAGGACGATAAGGGAGCCGAAACCGAACGTAATGCGATGGAACGGATGTCCGAAGAACAGCCCTGGAGAGAGTGAATAAGTTAGGTGAAAGGTGAAAGACTTCTTTTTAGGAGTATGGATCACTGTCAGGGGTTACAGCTCAGGAAATGCTTTTTTCACTCATTATAAAATAGTTACTTGTATTGTGTTTATTAGAAAAATTGCAAGATTATATTTATGGAGGACTTGCTAGCCGCCCGGTGGCAAATGGCTTTGTCGCTGGGGTTTCATATCGTTTTTGCCTGCATCGGAATGGCCATGCCGTTTTTTATGGCCTTTGCTGAATGGCGTTGGCTAAAGAGCGGAGACGAGGTCTATAAAGAACTGACCAAGGCATGGTCGAAGGGCGTGGCCATCTTTTTCGCTACGGGGGCGGTCTCGGGCACGGTGCTTTCCTTTGAACTGGGACTGCTGTGGCCCACTTTCATGGAAAAGGCGGGCCCGATAATCGGCATGCCCTTTTCATGGGAGGGAGCGGCGTTTTTTGTTGAAGCTATCGCCCTCGGACTCTTTTTGTATGGATGGGATAAGCTGAACAGGTGGGCCCACTGGACCTCCGGGCTGGTGGTTGGCATAGCGGGGGTGGCTTCGGCCATTTTTGTAATGTCAGCCAATGCGTGGATGAACAGCCCGGAAGGATTTGACTGGGTGAACGGACAGGCCGTTAATATTGATCCCGTAGATGCTATGTTCAACGCCGCCTGGGTGTCGGAAACCATTCATATGACGCTGGCTGCTTTCGTCAGTACAGGATTCGCGGTGGCCGGAGTGCATGCCATATTATTGCTGCGCGACCGGGGGAACCTTTTTCATCGAAAAGCATTGAAAATCGCCATGAGTTTTGCGGCGATAGCAGCTTTGCTGCAGCCTGTCAGTGGAGATTATTCGGCCAAAGATGTGGCGGACCGACAACCGGCCAAGTTTGCGGCGATGGAGGCGCACTTCGAAACGGAGCGTTCTGCCGGATTGCTTATAGGTGGAATTCCGAATGTAGAAAAACAAACGGTGGATTATGGCTTTCGAATTCCGGGTTTGTTGAGCTTTCTGGCCCATGGCGATTTAGATGCCGAAGTCACCGGGCTCGAAGAGATACCCCGCGAGCACTGGCCGCCAGTTGCGATCGTTCACTATGCCTTTCAAATCATGGTGGGATTGGGCATGCTGATGGCGGCGCTCGCCTTGCTGTACCTGCTATTGTATTGGAAAGGGAGGCCTAAAATATTCAGCAATTGGTTTTTACGATTGGCGGCTGTTATGACGCCCATGGGATTTATCGCACTTGAGGCGGGGTGGGTGGTAACCGAAGTGGGTCGACAGCCCTGGATAATCTACAAGATAATGAAGGTGGAGGAATCGTTAACTCCCATGCCCGGCATTGTATATACTTTAATCCTGATTACCTTTATTTACCTGTTGATTACCATCGTTCTGATATGGTTGATGCGCCGCCAATTTCAAGCAGTCCCAACCCACTTTCGAGCTGAAGTTGATAAAAAGGAGTGATGGTTATGGTTGAATTTATCGTTATAGTGCTCGGCACAGCCCTGTTGTTATACGTATTATTGGGAGGGGCCGACTTCGGGGCCGGCATCCTGGAGATCTTTACGGGATCGAAAGGTGAAGAAACGATTTCGGAAGCCATCGCCCCGGTTTGGGAGGCCAATCATGTGTGGTTAGTATTGATCGTGGTTATTTTGTTTATGGGATTTCCGCCGGTTTATGCGATAATGACTACCGAATTGCATCTGCCCGTATTGATGGCGCTTATCGGCATCATTTTTCGGGGCACGGCATTTACCTTTCGCCACTATGATGTTCAACAGGATTATACCCACCGGTTTTATTCGCTTACTTTCAGGATTTCAAGTGTGATAACGCCCATGTTTCTGGGCATCGTCGCGGGTGCCATGATACTTGGTAGAGTGAATCCGGAGGCTGGTAACTTTTACGGTCGCTTTATCGCTCCGTGGTTGAATGTTTTCCCGATTATGTTCGGGATATTCACCTGCGTTCTATTTACCTGGCTGGCCTCCGTATTTCTTATCGGGGAAACGGATGATGAAACAAATCGTGCGATTTATACAAGTTACGCCAAGCGAATGACGTTGGCGGTCATTTTGACCGGCGGATTATTGTTTGGTGCGGCCGAAGCGAGCGGTTGGTCGCTGGTTAGCCGTTTTTTAGAATCCACCACGAGTATGTTGTCGCTGCTGATTGCGACCCTGTCTATACCTGTCTTATGGACACAACTGAACTGGCAGAATATTGGAGGAAGTCGTTTGGTTGCAGGAGCCCAGACCACGTTGATTTTATTGGGGTGGTTTTCTATACAGTATCCCGAAATCATTCGTTTTGCCAATAAGCCATCTACCACTTTCTATAATGCACACGCTCCAGAAGCCACCCTGTTACAGCTTATTATTGCCCTGGCTGTAGGTATTGTAATTGTGATTCCGGCTTTCTATTATCTCTTCCGCGTATTTAAGCTGCAACGCTGACAAGCAGTGGGGCTTTTCAAAAACACTCTTGGTATTATATAAAGGGGATGGATCCACATTTTTTATTCTTTCATCGGGATAAGAAGTCCATATATTTCTTGTCAGGTAATAATGTTGTATTTAAGCTGGTTGTTTATAATTTCAAATTCATAGCTTACAAATGATCCTATTACGAAACAGTATTGCAGTCTTATTGGCAATTGCACTTACTACAGCCTGTGGCAATGGACAACAACAGAAGTCAGTACAGGATGATAAGAAACCGATGTCGAGTCAATCATCTAAAACTCAAGTCACAAATAACGAACTTCTGCAGGCCGCTCTCAAAGGGAATATACAACTCATACGGCGTGCTGTTGAGCAAGGCATTGATATTGATAAGCCCAACAATGCAGGACGCACTCCCCTCATGATGGCGGCTTACAACGGACATACAGAGGTCGTCAAGTATTTGGTTGAACGGGATGCGAAGGTCCAACGAGCTGATAGCCAGGGACGGACGCCCCTTATTTTTGCTTCCAGCGGCGCTTTCCCTGAAACCGTGAAGGCCCTTCTTGATCACGGGGCCAGGCCGAATATAACCGATAACCAGGAGGGTTGGTCAGCCCTGATGTGGGCGGCTGCCGAAGGTCGCACTGAGGTAGTGCGCTTACTGCTGGAAAACGGTGCGGATCACACGCTGAAAGATAAAGATGGAGAAACGGCCGAGGATTTTGCTGTCAGTAATGGCCATGACGAGGTTGTACAGATCCTGAAGCAAGCAAAGGAGAATAATTAATGAAATACCGGCTCCTTTTCGTATTGGTTCTGGCGGGTACTATAGTAACCGGATTGGTGTATAGCTGCAGTAGATCAGACGAAACACCCGCCGACCAAAAAGCACAGCAAAGAAAAACGGAGGCGGCGGCATTCGTGGGGGATAAAACCTGCGAGTCTTGTCATACGCAAGAGATGGGGGATTGGAAAGGGTCACATCATGACTATGCGATGAAAGAAGCCGACAGTACATCGGTTCGTGGAGATTTCAGTAATGTCACTTTTGTCCAGGAGGGACGAGAATACCGCTTTTTTCGCCGGGGCAACCGATATATGGTGGAGGCACCGGGGCCAAACGGGGTTCGGAAGGTTTATGAGATAACCCACACCTTCGGATGGACTCCTTTGCAGCAATACCTGGTGGATTTTGGCAAGGGGAAGCTGCAGGCTTTGAATGTAGCCTGGAATACACAAAAAAAAGAGTGGTTTTCGATGCATCCCGACGAGAAAATCGGTCCGGGAGACTGGCTTCACTGGAGCGGAGGAGCAATGAACTGGAATACGATGTGTGCGGATTGTCACTCTACGCAGCTCGAGCAAAATTATAAACCTGAAGCCGATTCGTTTCATACCACCTGGACCAGTATCAACGTAAGCTGCGAATCGTGTCATGGAGCCGGCAAGCAGCATGTAGAGTTCATGCGCAGCGCCAGGTCTGAAGATGCCTCGCAGGAGCGGATACGAGAAGACCTGGACTTGACTTCAAACACCTCGCAGATGCAACAAATTGACAAGTGCGCCCGGTGCCATTCCCTGCGTGAAAAGCTGGTGGACTATTTCGATCACGGGAAGCAGTTTATGGATCACTTTAATCCCAATCTACCCCACCCGGATATGTATTTTGCTGACGGACAGATTAAAGGCGAAGTCTATGTGTATGGCTCGTTTTTGCAGAGCAAGATGTTTCAGCAGGGGATAAAATGCAGTGATTGCCACGATCCGCACAGTTTGGAGCTGAAGGCCAATGTAACGGACAATACGTTGTGCATGCAGTGCCACGAGCCAAAGTACAACAAGCCGGAGCATTTGAATCATGAACCCAATACAGAGGCTTCCCGGTGCGTAAACTGTCACATGAACGGCCGTTACTACATGGTCGTGGATTACCGGCGTGACCACAGCTTTCGGGTACCTCGTCCCGATTTATCAGCTAAATTCGGTACGCCGAACGCATGTAATGATTGTCACGATGATCGATCGGCCGAATGGGCCGCCCGGGCGGTGGAAGAGTGGTATGGTCCGCAGCGTCCTGACCACTTTTCGGAGACTTTGTTGAAGGCTGATACCTTGGGAGCCGAATCGGTGCCCGATTTAAAGCAATTGGTGACCGATTCCACTCAGCCGGCCATGGCTCGGGCGACCGCCGTTTGGTATCTTGGTCAGTTTCCGACCCGTCAAAGTGTGGATGTAATCAAACAAGTGTTGGATGAAGAGAGCCCGCTGATTCGCAAAAGTGCCGCCCGCGCGCTGGGTTCTCTGCCCGGAGATATGAAAAAAGCGGCGCTGACCGGGCTTTTGGACGACAGCGTGCGTGCGGTGAGGATTGCCGCGGTCGAAGGGTTGTTGGAGTTTGATACGCCCGATTTTCTACAGGCTTCGAAACAGGTGTTCAAGCAGGCGAAGAATGAATATCAAGCCTATCTCGATGTCAACCGGTATTTCCCGAATGGTTTATTGAATCGCGGGCAATATTACGAAAAACAAGGTCAACTCGATCAGGCTATTGAAGCCTATCAGGAAGCACTGGATCGCGATTCCCTGTTCAACCCCGCCCGCATCAACCTGGCGTATGCCTATAATGAAAAGGGCCGAAAAGACCGCGCTCAACGACTACTGGAAACGGTCATAGTCCAGGAACCGGCATACGGTCCGGCCTATTTTTCCCTGGCCTTACTACTGGCCGAGCAGGGAAGGTTGCAGGAAGCCGTTCAGCGGTTTCGGGAAGCCGCCGATTTGATGCCCGGCCACGCCAGAGTACGGTATAATCTGGCCATAAGCTATCAGAAACTGGGTCAGCCGGTTCAGGCCGAGCAGCGATATTTAGAGGCCATTGAGATCGCCCCGGAGCAGCCCGACTACCGTTATGGTATTTGTACGCTTTACTTACAACAAAATCAGCCTCAAAAAGCGCTGTCTCATGCTCAAAAGTTTGCCGAGCTGCAGCCTCAAAGTCGGCGTGCTCAACAATTGCTTCAACTGGTGAAAAAGCGCCTGGAATAGCAAGGGATTGGTTTTTCAGGGGAAAGGGAAGGACCAACTAAGAGAAGACCGAGAAATTAAGTCAACAAAATCGAACAAACCTCACCCCGGTTCTCCGGTGGCGATATCGGTCTCCGGATGGTTGCTCCATTCATACCAGCCACCATCATAGACCGAAATTCGGGGCCATCCCATCAGGTAGGCATTCATAAAGGCTTCACTTCCTCTCCAACCGGTACCGCAGTAAAATGCAATATGTTTTTCGGGTGCGATACCGCCTTCAGCCCATTTTTGAGCTATTTCAGGAAATTCGCGCATGGTATAGTCAAAATTTCGATAGTTTTCCATATGATAGGCATCCGATCCGCAATTACCGAAGATGGCCCCGGGAATGCGCCCTTTTTTCTCTATATAGTGATACCCGCTGCGGTTGCCGATGAATTCTTCCCAGCTTCGAACGCTTACCAACTCGCCGTCATCTGAAGCCAATAGCTCTTTGGCTTTATCCATGTCTACCATGTATTCGGGGTGGGCTGGAATCTCGATCCCGAAATCGTCTGCAGGTTCGGGATCGGACGATTCGGCGGTAAGTTTAAATCCCTGCTCTTCCCACGGGGTGACTCCCCCGTTCAGTATTTTAACATCTTCCACGCCGGCGTAGAGTAAAATGGCAGCACAGCGCATAGCCGCGAGGTGCCCGGCGCTTTTACCCGGGTAATCATGTTCCATACTTGGTGAGGAAAATCGACCGTATAGTACGACGGTGGTATCGTGGCGTATCCCATGTCTTAACAATGTTGTTTTCAATTCATCGGTCGAGCGCCGATTCCAGGTTTCGGTTGACTCCAGGTCGTTGGTATTTAGCGGTATTGCACCGGGAATATGTCCCTTGTGATAATCGTCGATGTAATCAAAGTGGGCATGGCAGACTACATAATCAGCGCCCCGGTATCCTTCGGGTTTCTCCCCATCCATTAATGATTGAAGCCATTCGGGATATACAAGTTGCTGGTACCGGTCGAGGAAGCCGAGCGGGCGGTTGGAATCGGCCGACCACTCATCGATAAATCCATTATATATACTAATATCCTTGTAATCCAGCCGCTTCAACTTTTCGGCCATAGACTGTGTATCTTCTTTCTCATATCCATACACGGTAACAGGTTCGTTGGGGGCTATCTGCTTTTCCTCCAAAACTTCCACCCAGTCCATGTAGGTTGTCCAACGTAACGGGATGCTTTTAGCTCCCGGTATATGACCGCCCCGCTTTTCACCTCTTAATCTCCATCCGTTGAAAGCAGCTATAGGACGGACATCCAGAATGCGATGACGTGGATCGTTAATTCGATTTTCCAGTTCATTACTTGAGATCTGTTCAAAGGAATCGGCCATGTAGTCCGGTATTTTTTGATTTTTTTAAACCTGTGAATCGACGGTTTTTTGATGTACCTCTGCAAAGTCCGAGGATTTTCAACTT
>Ga0207771_100346_pt1 | contig 30039 bp, 29 predicted proteins | sample A23M2SouthBayCA_2_FD_187731 | JGI IMG/M metagenome (GOLD analysis project Ga0207771, IMG submission 187731) | Aerobic enrichment media microbial communities from Eden Landing Ponds, California, USA - A23 M2 (2) (SPAdes) | ecosystem: Environmental > Aquatic > Marine > Unclassified | place...
TGTTCGGTCCCGGCCCGCGGCGTCGGTCGGGCTTCCGGTGAGCGGCGTTCGAGCGTCGGCTCGTCGTTCGAGACGGTCACGCTCTGGCTCCGGGTGGTCGTCGTGCCGTACTCGTTCTCGACGACCAGTTCCACCTCGTGGGTCCCGACCGCCGACAGACGCGTCTCGGCTGTCGCACCGCTAAAGGACTCCTCACCGACGGTCCACCGGTAAGTAAAGGCACCCCCTCGCTCGGCCGGATCGGCCGCCGTCGCCGACAGCGAGACCTGCTCGCCGGCCGTCACCGACGACGGCGACACCGACAGTTCGGTGACCTCCGGTGACACCGCCTCGACGGTCAGGGTCCGCGTGCGGGTCGTCGTCTCACCGTACTCGTTTTCGACGGCCAGTGTCACGTCGTAGGTGCCCGCCTGCGAGACCGTCGTTTCGACACTCGCCCCGTCGAAGGTCCGGTCGCCGACGGTCCAGCGGTAGTCGAAGCCGGTCGCCCGGTCCACCGGATCGCGCGCGTCGGCCGAGAGGGTCACGCGCTCGCCGAGGGGGACCGACGACGGCGAGACGGACATGCTCGTGATCTCCGGCGGGGCGGCCTCGACGGTCAGGGTCCGCGTTCGGGTGGTCGTCGTGCCGTACTCGTTTTCGACGACCAGTGTCACGTCGTAGGTGCCCACCTGCGAGAACGTCGGTTCGACGGCCGATCCCTCGAACGTTCGATCACCGACGGTCCACTGGTAGTCGAACCCGGTCGCCCGATCTGCCGGATCGCGCGCATCCGCGCGGAACGCCACTGATTCGCCGACGATCACCGAGGAGGGCGACACTGACAGATCGGTGATCTCCGGTGGCGTGCGCTCGACCGTGACGACGAACGACTGTCGGGCCGTGACGCCCCGGTCGTTGGTCACCGCGACCGCGACGGTGTTCTCGCCGGTCGAACCGAACCGCGTCTCGACACTGGGTCCCGAGAACGTCCGGTCGCCGATAGTCCATCGGTAGTCCAGTCCCGTCGATTCGGTGTCGGCGCTGAACGTCACCGTCTCGCCCAGCACTACTGCCGCGTTCCCCGGCGAGACCGAGGTGATCTGTGGCGGTTCGGCCACGTCGACGGTCCACTCCGTGCGAACGTCCTCGGTCGCACTGGTCCCGTCGCTCACCTCGACGGCGACGGTGTGCTCGCCCGGGCCGAACCGCTCGGCGTCGAACTCGTAGCTGGTGCCACTCGCCGCCCGCTCGCCGTCGACGGACCACTGGACCGTCGGCGTGCTGTCAGGGTCCGACACCGACACCGAGAACGTCTGTCGTTCGTCGGGATCGACGTTGACCGCGCCCTCGGCCGGCGTCGAGTCGTCGATACGCGGCGGCTCGAAGCTGTCGACGGTGACCGTCCCCAGATCGACGTAATCGGAGGTGAGAGATCTGAAGCCGAAGTCGGTGTTGAACTCCACGTCGACGACGTACTCGCCATCGGTCTCGGGCATCGGCACCGACCCCTCGACGCCTGTGTGTCGCCCCGCTCGGACGGACACGGTCGAGAGCGTCGTGGTCGGTTCCTCGGGGCGGTCTTGGCCCTCACGATAGACGTAGACCTCCGTCGTCACATCCTTCGATCCGGACTCCTCGCCGTTGTACACGCGGGCGCTGAACTGTGCCGTCTCGCCGGGCTCGAAGCGGTCCGAGTCTCGCGGCGAGTCGAAGCTGATCTCGGTGTGGTATGGCGCGACGCGTTCGAACCAGAACGACTCCTCTTCGACGTCCCCGACGGTCACGTCGAAGTTCCCCCAGCGCTCCTTGATCCGCTGCTCGTCGTACCGCACTTGCACCAGGTACTCGCCGGGCGGAGCCTCGTAGTGGATCGCGTAGTCGAGGTCCTCCGACACCGGACAGGCGTCGAGGTCGCTGGCCTCGGTCGTCCGCTTGACCACGCCGTAGTCATCTCCGTCCGTCGATTCGAGAAGCACCGTTGTTGGCCGTTGGTCCCCTTCGGTGTTCGCCGTCGCGATGTCGACACATGTCTCGCCCGACTGCGCGCTGACGAGCCCGCTGGCGAGAGCCATAACGACGACACCGACCAGCACCGTGCTCACGACACTGTGACGCACTGTTAGCTCGTCCCCCTCCGCGAGTCGTTCCCACATTGTTGCCACTTCATTCCCATGTATGCTGTCGACATCTCACCGATGGCGAACATTAAGAATTCCCCTTCCTCGGCGGTGCCTGACAGTCGTCGCTCGCCTTCGCGATCAGACGTATAAATATCTGTGACTGTTTGTGCGCTCACTCGTCAAAGCCGACACGGTCGGCGTCGTCTGCGGCCCGCTCGGTCGCCTCGTCCAGATCGAACGCCCGAACCACCTCGCCGTCTCGCACGAGTGGTTCGAGCAGGGGATCGCCGTCGTCGGGGCCGGGCCGGTCGGCGAGTCCGACGTGGTGGCCGCCGTCGCTGGTCCGGTACACCTGCTTCTTGCCGGTCAGCTTCCCGCGCTTTGCGGCCGGTTTCCCCTCGACTTCGACGATGTCGAGCGAGAAGTCGACCGGGTCGGCGTTGCTGACGTAACTGCCGATGCCAAAGCCCGCGACCACGTCCCGTAGCTGTCGAAGTTCGGTCGGTCCCAGCCCACCGCTGGCGAAGATCCCAACGTCCTCGTGGCCGTGGGCGTCGAGCGTCCAGCGGACCTCTTTGAGGATGTGCTCGAAGTCACCGCGCCGCGACCCCGTGGTGTCGATGCGGACGCTATCGAGTCCGTCGACCGCCGCGACGGCGCGCAGGGATTCGTCGACCTCGTCGGTGTAGGTGTCACACAGCGCGACGCGGGGCACGTCGGCGTCGACACCCTCGTCGAAGGCTCGCCAGGCGTCCTCCTGATTCCCGCGGCCGAAACAGATCACCAGTGCGTGGGGCATCGTCCCGCTCGCTTCGCGCCCGATCACCTCGCCAGCGGCGACGTTCGAGATGCCGTCCAGTCCACCGAGCAGTGCCCCCCGTTCGACCATCGCACCGATCGAAGGATGGACGTGCCGAGAGCCAAAGGACAGCACGGTCGAGTCCGGTGCGGCCCGGCGGGCTTCGAGTGCACGCGTGGCGACGCCGGTCTGGTGTGAGAGGAAGCCAAGTAGCGCCGTCTCCAGCCGACAGAACTCCCGGTACGGGCCTTCGATCTGCATCACCGGGCCGCCGTCGAACAACCGTCCCTCGTGCAGCGCGTCCACGTCGACCGCTCGGCCTTCGAAGAGGTGGGCTACGTCTTCGAGACCGGCCAGTAGCTCCCACTCGCCGGTCGGGAACTGGTCGGCCGTCACCTCCGCGACGACGTGGGGGTTCTTCCCCGCGTGTTCGAGGGCCTCGATCGTCCGGTCGAAGTACGCGTCCGTCGCCCGCCCGGCCCGGATCTGCTCGGGCGTGACGATGTCGAACGATGCTGTCATTGCCGTGGCTTCGGTCAGCGGATAAAAAACGCTTCGCGTCGCGCGTCACCCGGTCGCGTCGTGGATCTCGTCGAGTCCGTCGACCGTCGGTGCGTTGACGATCCGAACGCGCGTTCCCGACCGGGTCACGCGGAAGGCGTCGCCGAAGGCATCGGCATCGGGCAGACGGTACACGTCCGCGCTGGGCTGACGACTCGATCGCTCGTCGAGGATCGACCGATACGCCGTCTCGAACTCGCGGGCGTCTTCGGCGGTGTCCCACTCGATGGCCCAGACGTAGCCGTAGCCACCGGAGCCGTTCTGGTAGGGGTAGACGGCGTCACCGCCCCAGCCGGCAGATGGCTCGCTCCGATAGCGGAACCACTGGTCCGGCGAGATCGCGCCGTTGGTCAGCAACATCGCGTAGATCGACGCCTCACCGACGGTGTCGGCGACGGGATCGTGGTCGAAGCGGTCCCACGCCGTCCCGCTCCGGTCGGGCACCGTCACGTTCACTGGCTTCTCGTCGGGGTACTTGTCGGGATGGATCTCCTGCTCGGTACTCGCTGGCGGGGTCTCGTACAGCGTCTCGATACCCGCCCAGCCGTGCCGGTCGAACTGTCGGTCGATCAGCAACGGCCCGGTCGAGTAGGGCTGGTAGAGCGTCACGAACACGCCGTCGGTCGGAACGCCGCCGCTGTCATCGTCGCCGCCATCGCCGCCACTACCGGGCCGTGGAATGCACTGCCAGCGGTTCCGACATCTGTCCTCGTAGGTCCACCGGACGTAGTTGGCCTCGCCCTCGGTGACGCCCTGACTCGCGAGCTGTCGGTCCTGTGTCTCGGGTGTCTCGCCGAGATTGCCGTACTGGTCCTGCAGGGCGTGGACGAGTTCGTGGGACAGCGTCGCCCGGTCGATGGTCGGCGTCGGCGAGTCGCTGACGATGGTGATGTTGTCCGACGACGGCGAGTAATACCCCTGCACGGAGGTGTTGTACGTCTCGCCGAAGGCCTCGCTGGTGCCTGCATCCTCACCGACGATCAGGAGCGCTTCCCATACCTGATCGTTCCACGGGTCGTCACCGCCACCGCCCGGCCCGCCCGATTGGTTCCGGTACTCGGCGCGACTGATCACCTCGACGCTGACGTTCCCCGTGAACTCCTGCTCGCGCACCTGTTCGACCCGTGCTTTCGTCCGCGAGAGGACCGCCGCCCGCTCGCTCCGATTCAGGCCGTCCGCGGTCGTCACCGACACCGGGTCGTCGTACCAGTAGCCGTCTTCCCAGCCGATCGGGTCCTCGCCCGGTGCGCGACTGTGACCGAAGGGGTTCAGATCCCCGACCGGGCCGGTACAGCCCGCGAGAACGACCAGCAGGGCGATCAGGAGCAGTCTACGCATCGTGAACCTCGTCCAGTTCGCTCTCTGTCGGGGCGTTGGTCACGGTCACGGTCGCGCCGGACTGTTCGATTCGAATGGCGTCGCTGAAGGGGCTGTCCTCGTCGATGATCCAGCGATTCTCCCCCGCTGGCTCGCCGCCCCAGTGCTCGACGACGCGCTCCCAGTGACTGGCGAACTCACTGGCCTCGCTCTCGTTGGTCCAGCGGGTCCGCCAGACGTAGCCCAGTTTTTCGCCGTTCTCGTAGGCGTACAGCCGGCCGCCGGCCCAGCCACGGACCGCCGGCATGTCGTAGTTGTAGGGGTCGTTGCGGTCGATCTCGCCGTTTGATTGGTAGTTCAGCACGTCCCGCGCCGAGACTACCCGTGTCGAATTGTACTCGTCGGTGAGTGTGTAGGCGAGCGAGGCCGCGATCGCGGACTGGCCGACGACGGCGTAGTCGGGGCGGCCCGGCGGGCTGACCCGTTCCCACGCGTCGGTGCTCCGATCGGGGAGCGTGACGGATTCCGGCTCCCACTCGGGGTAGCTGCCGGGGTAGATCACTTCGGTCGCGCCATCGGGTCGGTCCGCGTAGACCGCATCGACGGCGTCCCAGCCACCGCGCTCGTACAGGCCGGCGACGAAGCCCGGCCCGTCGCTGTAGGGGAAGTACAGCAGGAAGTTCAGACCGAAGTGACTGTCACCACCGCCACCGCCGCTACCGTCACTGGCCCTGTCGAGACAGGTCCACGTCTCGCCACACTTCGCCATGTAGCGTTGCTCGACGTAGGCGGCATCACCCTCGACGATGCCGTTGTCTCCTTGCAGGCTGTCGCGGGTCGCCACCGACCGGTTCGAGAGGTCGAACTGCTGGTCCTGCAGCGCGTGGACGAGTTCGTGGGCCAGCGTCCGCTCGCCGTCGAGTTGCGGGGTCGCGCTCTCGGAGACGATCACGATCTCGTCCCGAGCGGGGCTGTAATACCCGAGGACGCTCTGGCCCAGCGCGGCCTCCTGTTGTGCGATCGAGTCGTTTCGCTCGCCGATCAGGAACAGCGCTTCGAACTTCGCGTTGTCGAATCGCTGGAGGGCGCGACTCTCCTCGCCCGAACTCCGATTTCGGAACGTCGAGCGATTGATCACGCTGACCGGGACCGTCTCCGTGAACTCTCGCTCGCGGACGTGCTCGATCCGAGCCATCGACCGCGCCACGACCAGTCGCTGCTCGGTCTCGTTGAGTCCGTCCGTGTTGTCCACCGCCAGCGTCTCGTTGTACCAGACGCCGTCCTCCCAGCCCAGTCGATCGCTCGCCGGGTCTGGGACGGCCGTCGCCATCGTCGCCGCGGGTGTCGTCGCCGTCTCTGTCGACGCCGCTGGTGTCCCCGTCGATGCCTCGGTCGCCGTCGACGCCTCAGTTGCCGTCGACACATCGGTCGGTGTCGACTCTGTCGCTCCATCTGTCGCCGGTGGCGAGGCGACGGGGGCCTGACACCCGGCGAGGACGAGGAGTGTCGCGAGGAGGACGGCGCGTATCATCGTGTCGACACTGGGTGCTCCGCAGTAAAAAATCACGCGCAGGGATCGGCACAACGCTGTTGGACCGCTGGATCGTAGCCTCGACCCGGTATGCCATTCGAGTCAGCACGGACTGCCCTCGTCGTGGTCGACATGCAAAACGGCTTCTGTCACCCCGAGGGGAGTCTCTACGCGCCGAACAGCGAAGCGGTGATCGACCCCTGTGTCGACCTCGTCGAGCGCGCACGCGAGGCGGGCGCGAGCGTCGTGTTCACCCGCGACGTGCACCCGCCCGAACAGTTCGACGACGCCCACTACTACGACGAGTTCGAGCGCTGGGGCGAACACGTCGTCGAAGGGTCGTGGGAGACCGAAATCGTCGACGACCTCACGCCCGAACCCGACGATCTCGTCGTCGAGAAACACACCTACGACGCATTTTATCAGACTCAACTGGAGGGGTGGCTCGACGCCCGCGGCATCGACGACCTCGTGCTCTGCGGGACGCTGGCGAACGTCTGCGTCCTGCATACGGCTTCTAGCGCCGGCCTGCGTGACTTCCGGCCGGTGCTCGTCGAGGACGCCGTCGGCTGTATCGAGGACTCTCACCGCGAGTACGCTCTTGACCACGCTGACTGGCTGTTCGGCGAGGTGACCGAGTGCGACGACATTGCGTTCGCCTGATTACCGAACTTCGACCCTCACGTCCGAACCGACCGTCAGATCGACGCCCTCACCGACGAGTTTGACACCGAACCGGTCGCGAGCACAGAACAGTGCCAGCCCGGTGACCGGGTCACCGTTCGCCAGTACGGTCACGTCGTCCCAGGTGACCGTCCGGCCAGCCGTCGTACCCACGCGCTCGCCAGCGATTCCCACGCGATCGGCTGCCCCGGCGAGCAGGCCGCCGCCGTCGTAGTGGGGGACCCCTCCGTCGAGGACGCCGGGACCGGCAGTGTTCGCCAGCCCGACGAAGCGCTCGCCCGGTGCCGGATGTGCCGGCGCGTCGAGTCGCGCCCACGTCTCGCCGGTCTCGACGACGGTCCCCGTGCCATCCCACGACAGCGGTTCGATCTCCACGTCGACCGCCAGCCGCATCGACCCGCTCGCGCGGTAGGGGTTCGCGCTGCGATCACGAAACTCCAGATGCAGATGATCCGGCACCCAGGGCGCGAAAAAGCCCGCACGGACGCTCTCGCCCAGCGGGTCGCCGACCGTCACCCGGTCGCCCGCCGCGACGCTCGGCTCGACGTGCAAGAGCCGCGCAACCGCCTCGCCCGTGTCGATCAACACCAGCCAGTCGTGTTCGGCGGCGTACTTCCTGGGCGGCGCTCGCACCCGTTTCGTCTCCACGACCTCGCCGGCCACCGGCGACGGCACCACGTCGCCCTCGGGATACAGGTCGATCGCGTGCCCCTCGTCGTGTGCGGCAAACGGAGAATTGTACAGCGAGAAGCGGCGGTACTGGTGGCACACGTCGGCGGGCAGCGTGACGGCCATCACCGATCACTTGGCGGGGACGGACATGTGCCTGTCGCACAGGTACAAAAGCGAGGACGGACCAGCCTCGGCCATGCGCTGAGAACTGCCGCGGCGGGCCACGCGGGAGCGCGACACACCCCGCCGCGAGACGAATCGTGTCGCCTGTTCGCCATCCCACGAGGGTTATCCACGTCCGCTCCATAGGTCTCCCATGCGCGTGCTCCGCGGTCGCTGCAGCGACCACGTGACCGACCACGAGCGAACGCGGCGGCTGGCCGAGGCGGTCGCCGACAGCCGCGTCCCCGCCCTGCGCGTCTGGCGACCGCGTCGACAGATCGCCTTTGGCCGCCGTGACGCCCGCAGCGTCGGCTACGATCGTGCACGCGAGACGGCCCGCGAGCAGGGCTACGCCGTCCTCGAACGGCAAGTCGGTGGCCGTGCGGTCGCCTACACCGGCACGACCGTCGCGCTCGCGCTCGCGACGCCCATCGACGACGTGCGCGAGGGCATCCAGCGACGGTACGACGACGCCAGCGAACAACTCACGTCGGCGCTCGCAACCCTCGGCGTCGACGCGACCGAGGGCGAGCCACCGAACTCCTTTTGCCCGGGATCGCACTCGCTCCAGGCCGACGGCAAGCTCGTCGGCATCGCACAGCGCGTTCGGCAGGGCGTCGCTGTCGTCGCGGCGGTCGTCCTCGTCGCCGATCACGACGAGATCGCCGCGGTGCTCGATCCGATCTACGGCGAATTAGGCACTCCCTTCGACCCCGACAGCGTCGGGAGCATCGCCCGTGCTGGCGGCACGACCGATCCCGACGCCGTGATCGATGCCGTCGTCGATGCCTTTGTCGGCGACCGAGACATCACGGTCGAACACGTCACGGCGGACGACGGCGCTCGACTCCGAGACACTTAGGGACCGCCGTGGCGGAGAGTGCGTATGCTCATCCAGAACGCGACGCTCGCGGACGGCCGCACACGAGACGTGCGCGTCCGCGGGGAGACGATCGATGCCGTCGGCGAGGAGCTGACGGTCGAGGACGACGAGCGCGTCGTCGACGCCGACGACAAACTGCTCTTGCCCGGTGCGATCGACGTGCACGTCCACTTCCGCCAGCCCGGATACGGCCACAAAGAGACGTGGGCAAGTGGCTCTCGGTCGGCCGCCGCTGGCGGCGTGACGACGGTCGTCGACCAGCCAAATACGGCCCCGCCGACGGTCGACGGCGCGGCCTTCGACCAGAAGGTCGACCTCGCCAGCGAATCGCTCGTCGACTTCGGTATCAACGGCGGCGTCACGGCCGACTGGGACCCCGACGAACTCCTCGCGCGCCCGCTGTTCGCGCTGGGCGAGGTCTTTCTCGCGGACTCGACGGGCGATATGGGGATCGATGCCGACCTCTTCGAGGACGCACTGGTCGCGGCGGCAGAGCGTGACGTGACCGTCACCGTCCACGCAGAGGACGCGACGCTGTTCGATCGGGATGCACGCGAGCGTGACGACGCCGACGCGTGGTCGGCGTTCCGGGCCGCGAAAGCGGAGGCGACTGCCGTCGAGCGTGCCTGCGAGGTCGCGACCGAACACGACGCCCAGATCCACATCGCACACACCTCCACGCCGGAGGGTATCGACATCGCGAGCGACGCCGGGATGACCACCGAGGTGACGCCCCACCACCTCCTGCTCTCACGGGACGATCTCGACGAACTGGGTACCTTCGGCCGGATGAACCCGCCGCTGCGAAGCGAGGAGCGGCGTCGCGCGGTGTACGAGCGGGTCGTCGACGGCACCGTCGACATGATCGCGACCGACCACGCGCCCCACACGCGCGAGGAGAAAGACGCGTCCATCTGGGACGCTCCCTCGGGCGTCCCCGGCGTCGAGACGATGCTCCCGCTGTTGCTGGCCGAGGCCCGCGACGGCGATCTCACCTACGAGCGCGTTCGGGACCTCGTCGCCGCGACCCCGGCCGACGTGTTCGACCTTCCGCAGAAGGGACGCGTCGCCGAGGGCACCGACGCCGACCTCGTGCTCGTCGACACCGACGACGTGCGTGAGATCAGCGGCGAGGCGCTTCACACCAACTGCGGATGGACGCCGTTCGAGGGCTTCGAGGGTCTCTTCCCAGAGTGGACGATGGTCCGCGGGACCGTCGTCTACGACAGCGCCGAAGACACGTTCTGGGACCAGCAGGGCGAGAACGTCCGGGCCTGATCAGATCCCGTGCTCTCGTGTTCGCTCGATTCGGCGCTCGGGAATTGGTCGGACGAGTCCGAACACCAATCTGTTCGTCAGGATGCCGATGCCGATACCGAACTGCAGTGCTGCGACCGTCGAGACCGGCGGGCTGACGACGAGAACGACCACGAGACTCACGGCCACGATTGCGACGAGCACGACCGGGAACCCCCACGCAGAGTCGTCCGGTATGTACCCCCGATCCCCAGCGGTGACGAATCCAACCGTCCCCAGTGCAGCAGCGACCACGAATGCCCAGTGCTCGACGAGATTTCCCGCCCCCGCGAGTACCAGCGCCGACATAATCTGCACGACACCGAGCAGGCCGTCGAGCAGTACGACTTTCGTCCGAGTATCCATAGGCGGTGTTCCAGCGGGCCGGTATTAATTGTGCAGGAGGGTGTGCTCAAACGACCGCCGTTGTCGAGCTGACGCCGACCATGACGCCGAACCCGAAGCCGGTGATCCGCCCCATCGCTCGACGCGAGTCGGCTTCGGTCCAGTCGCTCCCGGTATCGAGATGGCGCTGCATGGCTTCGATCCTCTGGCCGGCGAAGATCGATCCCGACCAGCCGAGCACGCCGAATCCAAACGCGAGCGCACCGAGGGCGAACGCCTTGCGAGTGCCATAGGCTGTGCCGCCATACACTGTGAGAAGTCCGACTGTGATCGGTCCGGCGACGGCACCGGCGAGCAACGCCGTGCCGACGAGTCGGATCCGGAACTGAATCCAGCCGACGGTTTCGGCGGTGGGTGCCATCAGTCGATCGCCTCCCGCATGCGCGGGTCGAGCGCGTCCCGCATGCCGTCGCCGAGGAGATTGAACCCGAGCACCGTGATCGCGAGGAAGAGACCGGGGAAAAAGGAGAGCCACCACTTGCCCGTGAGCAGACCGTTGTCGACGCCACGCGAGAGCATCAGTCCCCAGGACGGCGTCCCGGCTTGGGCACCGAATCCGAGAAATGACAGGGCCGCGAGGTCGATGATCGCCAGCCCGAAGTTCAGCGTCGACTGGACGGTGATCGGTGCGAGCGTGTTCGGGAGGATGTGCCTGACGAGTACGCGGGGATCGGTCGCGCCCAGCGCCTCGACGGCGTCGATGTACTCGTCTTCGAGCACTTTGAGTCCCGCGCCGCGGACGACGCGAGCGAACCGGGGCGTGTAGACGAGCGTCAGCGCGACGACCGCGCGCCACAGGCCCAGCTCGCGCGGGAAGATGGCGACCAGCGCCAGCGCCAACAACAGCGGCGGGAACGCGAGCAGCACGTCCATCGCGCGCATGATCGTGTTGTCGGTCACGTCGCCGTAGTAGGCGGCGACGATGCCCAGGCCAACGCCGACGACGGTGGAGATACCGACCGTGATCGTCCCGAACTTCAGGGCCAGCCACGCGCCGTACATGACGCGCTTGTAGATGTCACGGGCCGCGGCGTCGGTGCCGAAGAGGTGGATGTTGAACGGTGCGGGACCGATCCAGCCCGGCGGGGCGCGGTCCGGTATTTCGGTGCCGAGACGGGAACTGACGAGCGTCCCGAGATCGTAGGTCACTCGCGCGTACAGTGCGATCGCGACGAGTGCGAGGATGATCGACAGGCCCACGACGGCCAGCCGATTCGCGAGCAGTTCCGAGAGGAACGGTGAGGCGCGGATGCGCCCGACGACGCTGCGGCGGTCGGTCTCTGTCTGGGTGCTCATTGTTGGATCCGTGGATCGAGGTAGCCGTAGGTGATATCGACGAACAGATTGACCAGCGTAAACAGCAGCGCGAACGTCAGGACGGTCCCTTGCACGACGGGGTAGTCCAGCGCGCCGATAGCGGTGACGATGGTCAGTCCCATGCCGTTGATGCCGAAGACGGTCTCCGTGAGGACGGCCCCGCCAAGCAGCGTGCCGAACTGGATGCCGATGATCGTCACGACGGGGATCAGGGCGTTGCGAAAGCCGTGTTTCAGCAGGGTGATCTTGGTGCCCTGGCCTTTCGCGCGGGCGGTCCGCATGTAGTCTTGCCTGACGACTTCGAGCATCGACGAGCGCATCATCCGCGAGATGAGCGCCGTCGAGTAGATGCCGATGACGAGGGCGGGCAAGAACAGGTGCTGGACCGCCGAGACGAACGCGGGCCAGTTGCCAAGCAGGATCGTATCGACGGTGATCATCCCCGTCAGGGGCAACTCGTAGCCAAAGAGCGTCCAGGTCTCGGGCAGGAAGAACTGCGTCGAGATCCGGCCGCTCGTGGGCAGGACGCCGAGATACGTCGAGAACAGCAGGATCAACAGTGGCCCGGACCAGAAGATGGGAATCGAGATCCCCGACAGGGCACCGACGCGGGTCAGGTGGTCGGTCAGCGAGTCCTGTTTGACTGCCGAGAGGATGCCCAGTGGCAGCCCGATCAGGATCCCGGCCAGTTGGCCGTAGATCGCCAGTTCCAGCGTGATCGGCAGGCGGTCGAAGATCACTTGCCGAACCGGTGCGCCCCGGCTGATCGTGTAAGACTGACCGAAGTCGAGTCGGACGGCGTCCCAGAGGAAGGTGAGGTACTGCTCCCAGAGCGGTCTCGTCAGCCCTAACTCTTCACGGACTCGTTGCAGTTGCTCGGGCGAGGCCCGCTGGCCGGCGATGACCCGCGCCGGATCGCCGGGTGCGAGATGGAGGATGGCGAACACAACCGTCGCGACCCCGAACAGCACCGGGATCAGCAGGAGCAACCGTTTGGCGACGAAGCGCTTCGAGACCATGGCGGATGGGAGTGAGCCGGCAGCGTTACTGCTGGAACTGCACCGTGTTCAGGTACGGGCCGCCAACGGAACTGATCGTGTACGATTCGGCGTCGATGGCGTTGTTGACCCCGCGAAGGGTTTCGGCGTAGTCGATGAACACCCATGGCGCTTCGTCGTGGGCGATCTGGCTGGCTTCCTCGTAGTTCTGGACGCGTTGCTCCTCGTCGTAGGTCGATTGGGCCTCCCGGACCAGTTCCATGTAGTCGGTGTTGGCCCACGCCGAGACGTTGAGCGGGCTGTACCCCTCGGTGTCGAAGCTCACCCAGTCCTGGCCGTCGGGCACCTGATCGAGGTCGACTTTCGGGTCCAGCAGGACGTACATGAAGTTGTCCGGGTCGGCGTTGTCGGTGTACCAGCCCAGGAAGCAGGCGTCGTGACGCCCCTGGTCGGTGTAGTCGAGGTACGGGCCGAAACTGGAGAACTGATTGAGGGTGACGGTCAGCCCGATATCTTCGAGATCCGAGCGGACCTGGTTCGCCGTCTGGATCGGGCTTGGGTTGTAGCCACGGGGGTTCGAGAACGTCGCGAGTTCGAACTCGAAGCCGTCGCCGTAGCCCGCCTCCTCCAGGAGCGACCGGGCTTCGTCCTTGTCCGTCGGGTACGGGTCGATGTCGTCGTTGTGCCCGGCCACGTCCGGTGGCAGCGGTTGGGACGCCTGCGTCGCGAAGCCCTGATAGATCTGGTTGACGATCGCTTCGGTGTTGACGGCCAGAGAGACCGCCTGGCGGACCTGTCGGTCGCGGAACGGTTCCATCCGTTCCATGTTCATCGCCATGTAGCCGACGTTGATGCCGTTCTTTCGAAGCAGCGTCGTCTGATCGCTCTGTTCGATCCGCTGGAAGCCGTCGGAGTCGAGGTTGTCGGTGATGTGGGAGGTGCCGTTGATTACGTCCTGCACACGGGTGCTGTTCTCGGTGATCGTCTTGAACACGACCTGATCGACTTCCGGGCCGGGACCCCAGAAATCGCCGTTGGCCGTCAGCAGCACCCGTTCGTTGGGGTTGTCGAGCTGGCCGAACGCGAACGGGCCGGTCCCGATCGGTTCGGTGCCCAGTTGGACCTGTCCGTCGGGATTCGCCGGGAGGCTCGTGATCTGCTGTTCTGAGAGCACTGCGGCGGCGAACATCGCCAGGTTTCGGAGGAAGGGTGCGTACTGCTGATTGAGTTCGATGCCGAGTTGATAGTCCTGGCTTGCGTCGACGCTGTCGACCCAGTTCCCGAGGGTGAAGCCTGCATACCCCGAGCGATTCGCATCGCCGAGGTAGTAGTCGTAGCTGCTATCGGTAAATCGGCGGTAGGTCGCGTTGAAGTCCGAGGCGGTGAACTCCTCGCCGCTGTGGAACGGGACGCCTTCCTGCAGTTGCACGGTCGCCGTCGTCTCTTCGAGGGAATAATCGGTCGCGAGGGCGTTCTCCAGTTGCCCGCCGCTGCCCGGCGTGAACTGGATCAGCGTATCGAAGATCTGATTCGTCACCTTCGCGACTTCGCCGCTCGTCGTCTGTTGTGGGTCGTAGTTTTCGGGGTGGTCTCCCCGTGCATACACGAGGGTACCGCCGCCCTGGGCGGCGGCCGATCCCGCTGCGCCGAATCCGGTCACTGCGGCCGTCGCTGCTGCACTCCCTGCGGCCGTGAGAAATTCGCGTCGGTTCAGGTCGGTATCTGGGACCATGTCTAATCTGACAATAGGCTAACTGTTAATGGTGCTGTCGAACTTCATGGTCGATTATTATAATACCCCGCTACGGTGGTTGCCACCTCGTTATAGTTAGTCGGGACCTTCTCCACCGTCGGTGGCCTCGTAGAGGTGGCACGCGGCCGGATGTGCGGTCGAAGGCAGCACGGGGTGACGGCGTTCACAGACGCTCTCGAACCGTTCGGTGAGAACTGTCGCTGCCCGCTCCCAGTCACCCCGATCGAGGCACTCGAACGACTCGGCGACGACCTCGCGGTTTCTGTCCGCTGGTGGATGATCGAACAGTTCGTCGAAGAGCGCAGATTCGAGTCCCGGTCGATCACGATGAGACTGGGCCGACTGGCCGCCGTCCGCGACGGCGTCGTTGTCGTCGCCCGCCCGTTCACGGATCGCGTCGACGTCGATCGACTGCTCGGCGACACGCTGGCGGTAGTCCATGATCTCCCGGTAGGTGTCCTGTTCGACCTCGATGTCGTCCGGGGGGATGACTTCCGGGCAGCGCGTGTGGAACCGGCAGCCAGATGGCGGATCGATCGGGGACGGTACGTCACCCCTGAGCAGGACCCGATCGGTTTCCGCCGTCGGATCCGGTTCCGGAATGGCCGAGAGGAGTGCGCGCGTGTAGGGGTGTTTCGGGTCGGTGAACAGTTCGTCTGTTTCGGCCACTTCCACGATTTCGCCGAGGTACATCACGGCGACGCGGTCACAGATGTGACGGACGACCGAGAGATCGTGGGCGATAAAGAGGTAGGTCAGACCGAGCTCCTGTTGGAGGTCTTCGAGAAGATTGATGATCTGGGCCTGGACGCTCACGTCCAGCGCGCTGACCGGTTCGTCACAGACGATGAAGTCCGGGTCCACGGCCAGCGCACGGGCGATCCCGACACGCTGGCGCTGGCCGCCCGAGAGTTCGTGGGGGTAGCGGTCGTACTGATCGCGGTCCAGCCCGACCGCTTCGAGCAGTTCCGCGACACGTTCGCGGCGCTGCGCTCGCTTCGAGCGGCCGTCGTCCGTGTCCGCGGACAGGTCGTGAATCTTCAGCGGTTCGAGGATCGTCTGGCCGACGGTCATCCGCGGGTCGAGACTCGACATCGGGTCCTGGAAGATCATCTGAAAGTCGCGACGGCGGCCCCGTAGCTCCCTGCCATCGAGTGTCGTCAGATCTTCACCGGCGAACACGACGGTCCCGTCGGTCGGTTCGAGCAACTGTAGAATCGTCCGTCCGGTCGTGGACTTTCCACAACCAGATTCGCCGACGAGACCGAGAGTCTCGCCTTCGAAGACATCGAAGCTCACGCCGTCGACGGCCTGGACTGTTCCGGGATCACGCCCGAGATACTCGTCGAGCAGGTCGTCGGCCCGCGAGAAGTGTTTCGTCAGGCCGTCGACTTCGAGGAGACGGTGCTCCGTTCGGGTCGACGCCGAGACGGCGACGCCCTCGTGGGTGGCACTGTACTCGCTCGTGTCGAACGAGTCAAGAATGCACTTCGAGCGATGATCGACCGCGTCCGGGCCGTGCTGGAGATACGGAATCTCGCCCTCGCGACACTGCGGTTTGGCCCACGGGCAGCGCGGGGCGAAATGACACCCCTCGGGCATGTCGATGAGGCTCGGGACGCCCCCCCCGATGGGACGCAGTCGACCGGTGTCCTCTCTGGGAATCGACTCCAGCAACGTGTAGGTGTATGGATGTGACGGGTTCTGGAAGATCTCGCCGACGGGACCTTCTTCGACGATCTCACCGGCGTACATCACGGCGACGCGGTCGCAGATCTCGGCGACGACGCCCAGATCGTGCGTGATGAAGAGCACGGACATCCCGCGCTCGGCCTGTAGCTCGTCGATCAGGTCGAGGATCTGGGCCTGGATGGTCACGTCAAGTGCCGTGGTGGGTTCGTCGGCGATCAGGAGTTTCGGGCGGCAGGCCAGCGCGATGGCGATGAGCACGCGCTGGCGCATCCCGCCGGAGAACTCGTGGGGGTATTCGTCGACGCGGGCCGACGGTTCGGGGATACCGACTTCGTTCAGGAGGTCCACGACGGCGTCCCGAATCTCTGTGTCCATCTCGCCGCCCCGAATTCGAGGTAGCACTTCCATGATGGCGTTGGGCCAGGTGTCGGCGCGCTGGCGGTCGTAGGTGTGGAGCCGCAGGCTCTCGGCGATCTGCTCGCCGACAGTCAGCGCCGGGTTCAGCGATGTCATCGGATCCTGGAAGATCATCCCCATGTTTCCGCCGCGCACGGTGCGCATGACGCGCTCCGGTGCCCCGCGTAAGTCCACGTAGCCGTTCTCGATGGTCACCGCGCCGTTCGCGAGGGCCGTCGACGGTTCGGTTCGAATGAACTGTCGAGCGAGTTCGAGATCACCGTCGCCGTTGCCCACCTCCGGCGGGAGCGCACTCCGATCGATCGTCGCTTCTGTCAGATGGACGAAACCGTCGTGGGAATCGATTGCGACAGCCTGGGGATACTGCTGGGCTAGCTCTCTGACGGTCTCAGTGTCGTGAAACCGGATCTCGCCGCCGGCCACGTAGCCCGGCTCGTCGACGATGTCCATCGCTGAGAGGGCGGTCACGGACTTACCCGACCCCGATTCGCCGACGAGACCGACCGTCTCGCCTTCGCGTACCGTGAGGTCGATGCCGTCGACCGCTTTGACTGTTCCGCGGTCCGTATCGAAGTGGGTCCGCAGGCCGTTCAGTGTGAGAAGTTCTTGCATTGCTAACAATTCACAGATAGGCGGTAAAACGCTTGTGACGTTTCGATCAAACAACACTTTTGGGTCGGGCGTGCGTAGGTATCGGGTATGAGCGACGCAGGCGACACGACGACCGTCTCGCTCGCGCACGTCGCGAACCACTGGGACGAGGTACTGGACGACGCCGCGGCGACGGCAGCGGAGTACAGATCCGCGGGTCGCACGGCGATCGAACTCCACCCGGGCGACGTGGCGCTTTCGACTGGCGGGCGCGGACGCACGGGTTTCGATGTCGTCGTCCCCGGTGAGGAGTACGAGCGCCTCCGCAGCGCACTGGCAGATCACGAGATCGACGCGGTCGACGTGTTCAGTCAGACCGCGGGCGGCGTCGTCTTTCTGCTCGTGGCCGCCGAGGCCGGGGACGAACTGGCGGTGTTGTTTCCGCTCTACTACGGGGCCGACGACGCCGCGACACTGCGCAGACTCGCCGCGAACGACCCCCTCCAGATCCACGTCCGGCCCCTCGACCCGTCGGAAGCGGTTTCGATCACCGTCGGCGATTCGGGACCGTTCGTGCCTGCGGACTCTGTGGAGTGACTCCACTCGTCGCTGGGACGCAGACGGTCACTCCCTAGACGGCCCGCTCGCGGCCACCTTCGAGTCGAGCGTCCGGTATCGGTCGAACGACGCCGTAGACGAGTCGATAGCCGAGCACGCCGATTCCCAGTCCGACGAGGATGGCGCTACTCGCGACCGTCGCGTCGAACGCGAACAGGCGAGTGGTCGCGACGACGGCGACGAGACCGACGACGAGCACGCCGACGATGACGAAACCGAACCATCGTAACGAGTGTGCTGGCGTATAGCCATGCTCTTCAGCAGTGAGTAGCCCCACGACGGCGAGACCAGCGATCCCGACCAGCCACCAGACGCTGGCGACGAGTCCCGCCGCTGTGACACTCAGCCCCGTGACGATCCAGACGATACCGAGGAGGCTATCCAACAGGAGGGCCTTTTGGGCGGCGTCCATAGCCCCCAGATCGACTGCTGTGGAGAAAAGCGTTGTCGGTGGCTACTCCTCGCCGTCGAGATCGTGCCCGCAGTGAGGACATTCGTCGTGGCGCAGCGCGGCGCTGTGTTCGCGCACGTCGCGCATCACCTCGGAGATCTGGTCTTCCGTTTCCAGTTCCTCCTCGACGCTCAGTTCGACGCCCTCGACTTCGAGCAGGAACTTCGCGACCTCCGTGGCTTCATACATCACATCGTCGAGTTCCTCGGCGGTGAAGAAGTCACACATCGCGCCATAGAGGAAGGTCGCCCCGGCTTTCCGGACCTTCTCCTCGAAGGACGCGCGGGCCTGATTGACCGCCTGTGGCGTGTACGTGTCGGTCATAAACGGGACCAGCTCGGGAAGATTCTCGCCGATCTTGGTCATCTCGACGCCGGTCTCGGTCCTGAAATCGGCACAGAGGCGGGCGATCGCCCACTCGCGGGCCGTGACGTAGGTGCGATCCCGGAGGAACTCGTTGGCCCGGTCGTAGGTTCCCCCATCGATCTTCTTGAAGCGGTCGTACTTGCGCACGTCGTCGGGGACCGCCGACGCGGGGTCTTCGGCTGCTGTTTCGGTCCCGTCCCCAGAGTCGTCGGCTGTCTCTGTCCCGTCTTCGGCGATGATCGGGACGACCCGGTCGTCGATCGGTCGGTCGTCTTCGCGCTCTTCGCGCGAGGCGCCGTCTGTCATGCCCGTTGGTGTGCTCCGGGGGTGAAAAAGGGTATCGACGACTGCACAGCGGCGACCGGATCGGCGGGGAGGTGGATTTTTCAGGAGTGGCCGCAATGACTCCGCCATGCACGTCTTACTCGGTGTCGGGGGCAGCGAACTCTCCTATCAAGCCCTCGACGAAACGATCGAGCGCGCGAGAGAAGCCGGCGACGACCTCACCGTGGCGATCTTCGACAACGAAGAGATGGATACCGACGGCGGCGCAGTCGAAGGGCGCGTTCGGGAGACCCTCGACGCGGCCGACTTCGACGCGACGATCCGCCACATCGAGGGCGATCCGGGCAGTCGTCTCGTCGACATCGCCGAGAGCGAGGGCTTCGACCGGATCGTACTGGGCAGTGGTGAACGCTCGACGCTCGGAAAGATTCAGCTCGGTTCGATCGCCGAGTTCGTCCTGTTGAACGCACAGACGCCGGTGACGCTCATCCGATGAGACGCTATCCCGACGAGCCGGCCGGTGCGTTCCCGACGCCGCCGCGCCAGCTCACCGACCGCCACGATCGTTCGATCCAACTCCGGCGCGCCGACGCCACCGACCGGACAGCACTGATCGAGATGTACACACAGTTCGATCCGGCCGATCGGGCACAGGGAATTCCGCCGGCCCGCGAGACGGCGATCGAGCGCTGGCTGGAGACGATCCTCGACGACGACTGTCTCAACGTCGTCGCGAGTCACGACGGGGACCTCGTCGGTCACGCGACGCTGGTCCCCGACGAACAGGGCGGGTACGAACTCGCTATCTTCGTCCTGTCGGACTATCAGGGTGCAGGCATCGGGACCGATCTCGTCGAGACGCTGCTCGGACTGGGTCAGTCCGAGGGCATCGACCGCGTCTGGCTCACCGTCGAACGCTGGAACGATCCCGCCATCGCGCTCTACCGGAAGGTCGGCTTCGAGACGGCCAACAGCGAGCGTTTCGAGATGGAAATGTCGATTCGGCTCGCGTAAGCCCACGCCGAATCGATAGATGTCCATCCGACTCGCGTAAGCCCAGCGGACCCGGTTCACGGAGGCCGACGCCGGGTCCGGACGAAGCGACCCGGCTCACGGAGGCCGACGCCGCCTCAGACCGACAGCACGGGCTGGCTGGCGTACTCGATGACGTATAGCGCCGCGCGGCCGATGGCCTCCTCTGATTCCTCGCCTGCGGGTTCGCGCGGGACGACGAGGAAGTCGGCGTCGATATCTTCGGCCACGTCGAGGATGACGCTGCCGGGTGACTGACGGAGACTCGACGGCGAGAACCCGGCCGCAGTCGAGTGATGGAGGTCGGCGTCGTGGCCGCGCTCGTCGAGTCGTGTCTGGACTCGCGCAGCGAAGTCGTGGTGTTCGTCGGCGATGGCGTCGGCGTCGACCTCTCCGGCGTCGATCGCCCGAACCAGCGTCTCGTCGAGGACGAACAGGAGGTGGAGATCGGCGTCGTACGCGTCTGCGATCGTCAGCGCGTACTCGGCCGCCTGCTCGGACTGGGTAGAGCCGTCCACCGGCGCGAGGACGAGGTCGATGTCCATATCCACGCGTCCCACCGGACCAGCAAAAAGCCCGCGGCTTTTTGACCGGTCCCCTCGGAACTACTGGTATGTTCGACACCGTCGTTATCGCAACGGACGGCTCCGCGTCCGCCGAACGAGCCGTCAGCGCCGCGCTCGATCTGGGCGGCCGATTCGACGCGACCGTCCACGCGCTGTACGTCGTCGACGCTGGCGAGATCGCTGGCTCACCCGAGACCGTCCGCGAGGAGTTCGAGCAGGCACTGGCGACGACGGGTGGAAAGGCGCTCACCTTCGTCCGCGAGACGGCCGAAGCCGAGACCGCCGAGGACGCCGTCGTCACGGCCGTCCGCGAGGGCGATCCGGCCCGCGAGATCTGCCAGTACGCCCGTGAGATCGATGCCGACGTGATCGCCACCGGGACTCGCGGTCGCCACGGCGAACACGGCTACCTGCTGGGCAGCGTCGCCGAGGGCGTCGTCCGCCGCTCGGACGTGCCGGTGCTGACGGTTCGACAGATGGAAGAAGCCACGACCGGACTGTAGGCTGTATGCCCGCCCGCTCCCGTCGCGCCCTCCTCGCGACCATGGCGACTGGTGTCGTCGGTGCCGCCGCTGGCTGTCAGTCACTCACGAACGACCGGCCGACCGCCGATCCACCCGATGCTGTCGGCCTGTCTGGTGTGACGCTGTTCCTCGCAGACGGCGTGGCACTCCCGCCCGCGACGAGCGTCGACCGCGTCGATGCACCCACGGCGGCCGATCTCGCCGTCTTCCCGCCGACTGACGCCAGCGTCTCGCGCGCAGTCGAGACCCTCGCTGCCGATGTCCCGATCGCTATCGCTGGCGCGGACGCGCTGGGGACGCTACTTGCCGTCTGTCGGGCCGCCGACCGTCCGTATGGCTTCGCCAGCAACGGCTGGAACTCACGGACGGCCGTCGCCGGTGCGGTGCCACGCTCTGGCGCGTTGCACACTCACGTGTTCGTCACCGCGGACTACCCCGATGACGTGCCGTGGGCGCTCGGGGACCTCCTTCGGCCAGCGACGACCGACTGCGCCGTGCCGATCGAACACCTCGCGCTCCCGGAGACCGTCGCGTCGCTGGGGACGGCTCGTGTCCGGGGCTACAACGCTGCCGGCGAGTTCGACCGCCGGGACCGGGTCCTCGTCCGCACGGACAGCGGCACCGACAGCGACCCGACGCCCGTGTTCGTCGACACCGAAGGGACCATCGTCGCCGGCCGTCGCGGCGGGCCGAGCGGCCCGTATCGCGCCGACCGAATCGAGACGGTCGCCCACTTCGACCAGCGATTCACCGACGTGGGTCCCGCCGGACAGACGACTGACGCCCTACGCGTTCAGAACGTCAGCGACGGACTCGACCACGCTGCCAACGTCGTCTTCCGCCCCCAGAGTGACGCGACCCGGCAGTCCTTTACTGCGTGCCAGCGCACTCGGCTGGCAGTCGACGACTTTTCGGGACCCTTCCGCTACACCGGCAACGTCCGCTTTCGGTGGACCGACGCGCAACTGCTCGACGACGACACCTTCGTCCACCACACGCCCGGATCGGCGGTGTGGTATCCCGAGTAGCCCCTGCAAATCGGTCCCTTCTTTGACTGTCGCCCGCTGTGGCTGGTATGGACGACTGGCTCATCGACGACGACAACCTCTCGCTGGAACGCAAGTCGATCCTCCCCGGCGAGGGCTTCTTTCTGCCGGACTCGATCGAAGAGGAAGAACAGGAACGCGAAGCAGCCGACCGGATGGACGACGCCGAAGTCGTCGTCATCGCCGACCCCGATGCCGACGGACTGGCCTGTGTTGCTCTCGTTCGCGAGGCACTCGGCGCGGGAGCGCTCGTCCCGGCCGGCCCACACGAACTCGAAGAGGCACTCGACTGGGCCGCCGAGTACGTCGAACCGTCGGCGACGCTGGTGATCTGTGATCTGTGTCCCGATAGCGAGTACGATATCGCAGCGATCGACGACCTCACCGAGCGTGTCGCCGACGTGCGCTGGTTCGATCACCACCAGTGGGACGACGACCTCGCCGACGCGGTCGACGCGGCCGGCGTCGAGCGGACCGTCGGCGACTCCGACGAGGTCTGCACTGCCGACGTGGCACTTGCGGAACTCGACTACGACTTCGACGACTACTTCGCCGAACTCGCGGCCGTGACTCGCGATCACGACCTCTGGATTCGCGACGACGAGCGCAGCGACGATCTCGCCGACCTGAGTTACTGGCTCGAACCCGAGGAGTACATCGAGGCCGTCCTCGAACACGGCCCGGACCTCTCGCCGGAGTGGCACGACTTCCTCGCCGAGAAGCGCGTCGAGAAGGAAGCCCTCATCGAGAAGGCCGTCGAGCGCGCCCAACTCCGTGAGGTCGCGGGCTGGACCGTCGGCGTCACCTACGGCCGTTGCTCGCAAAACGAGGTCGCCGAAGCCCTGCGCGAGCAGGGGGCCGACGCCGCCGTCATCGTCAAACCCGCTGGCTCCGCCTCCATTCGGGGCACCGAGACGTTCGAACGCTGCCACGAGGTCGCCGCGCAGGTCAACGGCGGCGGCCATCCCCGCGCCGCCGGCTGTAAGCCCGACGTGTACGAGGACATGCTCGACTACGCCCACCACTGGACGACCCGTGGCGCGGTGGCGAAACAGGCAATCGTGGACGGGTTCAAGCGATTGCCCGAGGAGAGCGAGAGCGAGTCAGCATAGCATACGCCGAGCGGAGCGAGGCGTTTCACCGGATCGAACGAAGTGAGGTCCGGCCTTTTTTCGCCCACGTTTTTCAAGGAGTGGTCGCCTCCGGCGACCCGACGAAGAAAAAGGTGGATGCGCACCACTGGACGACCCGTGGCGCGGTGGCGAAGCAGGCGATCGTCGACGCGTTCAAGCGACTGCCCGAAGAGAACGAGAGCGAGTCAGCAGACGCGGAGTAGCACACTGCACTAGGGATGTCATCGCCGCCGACAGTTATACACGATCCCCCACAACTGTCAGTATGGCACGCGAAACTGTTCGCCCGGACGAACTGTCCGATCCGACCCCGCACAACCATTCGCACGCGATCGTCGAGGACGGGGTGTTGTTCATGTCCGGGCAGGTCGCCGTCGATCGCGACGGCAACACTGTCGGGGACGACGCCGAGACCCAGGCCCGCAAAGCCTTCGAGAACGTCGGTCACCTGCTCGAAGCGGTCGACAGGGACTTCGACGACGTGACCAAGGTGACGAGCTACCTCGTCGATGCTCAGGAGACCTACGACGGCTTCATCCGAGCGTACCGCTCGGTGTTCGAGGAGCCGCCGTACCCCTGTCATACGGTACTGGGCGTCGCGACGTTGCCCAGTCCGGCGCTGCTGGTCGAACTCGAAGTCGAGGTCCCGGTCGAGGAATCAGACGTGCCCTGACAGCGGTGGCGCTGTCCTCGGCGGTTGGTCCCTCCTGGATGAGGTCCCGTCCCTCACTACGGCGTCACGCGGGACGAACTCGGGACGGTCGACGTTCTCGAAGGTCGCGTTCTGTCTGGACCGGCGAAAGCGCTGCTGCCAGACCCGTGGAATCACTTGGGTTGGCGGTCTCTACTCCCCGACGACCCATTTCTCGGAGTATTTCTCACCGCAAGGACAGACGGCGTAGGCGTGGATCACGTCGCCGTCCTCGTAGATCCCCCCGACCTCCTCGTTCTGTGCTTCGGCGAAGGCGAAGACGAACTTGGCGGTGTGGTTCACGTCCGGTTCCTCCTCTTCGTTCGGACAGACGCCGCCGGTCAGGTCGCGATTGATCTCGCCGTCGGTCGCCATCGCCTCGCGGGCCAGCCCCATCGGATCGATGCCGGTCGCCGACTGGAAGGCGCTGCGGCCCTGATCGCCGTCGATCACCAGTACCATGCCGTCCTCGACATCCTCTGCGTAGTCCGCGAGGGCGTCGGCGTTGCCCACGGCGTCCTCGTGCAGGAAAAAGGCCACGTCCTCGACGCGCTCGCCCGCCAAAAATTCGGTGCGCTTGCTCATACTCGCTGTATCGCCGTTTGCGGGGAAAAGTCTCGCGACTCACGGCTAGCAGACGAATACTGAACGGGGATCGGAACAGCGAGCGACTCGGAGACTAACGACTCGAAAGCCCTCGGCCCGCTGGCGGTCGCTGATCGGCATATCCTCGCGTCGCTCGGATAGTGGCCGATCAGACGACTCCGCTATGCCGCCAGCGAACCTCGCCCTTTCATCCGCCAGGGTGTGGTCTGTCGGGGATAGTTTCGGCTTGTGCCAATGTTGCGTTCGCGGTCAGCATCCGGGCGACCGAGCGGTCCGACGGACCCGGCAGGTCGCCCGGTTCGCTCCGAGCGCACCCGAAGGGTGCGACTCGGAGGTGTTTTTGTACTAAATTTTTGCGAGTGGGGGTGCCCGCAGCGAAGCGAGGACACCCTCCGAAGTAAAAATTTAGATACCGATAAATTGCGTCACCAGCCACTTGGTCGCGATCGAGGTGACCGCGCCGATCCAGGACAGCATGACGAAGTGCATGTAGGTGTTGGCTTTGTGGCCGCCGTCGACGGTGCGGACCATCAGGGCCGACAGCATCGCGCCGAACATGATGATGATGATGAGCAAGAACTCGATGAGTGGGATGTTGTAGACGCCGGTGTTGATGAGTGTACTGGCGTCGAATCCCGAGGTCGACGAGAGATTGAGCGACATCGACGAGAGGATGTTGACGACCTGCAGGCCGATGAAGAAGGCAAAGGTCGAGGCGGCGGTGATACCGTAGAGCAGGCCGATCAGTGTCGTCGCCGCCTGATTGCGCTGCTGGCGTAGCTGTTTGATGACGTTCATGTTTTGAGCGATCAGTTCGCCCAGTTGTTTCGGGGAGCCACCCATCTCACGGCCGATGAGGTACATCTCCGAGAACGTCTGGATCAGGTACGAGCGACAGTCTGCGGTGAAAAAGCGCCACGCTTCGGCGGGTTCGATGCGCATGTTGAGTCGCTTGTACAGGTCGTTGACGTTCGGACTCAGCGCGCCGAAGTCCTTCTCGCGGAGCGTGCGAAGGACCATCGATGTCGTCGACTGCTTGGCCCCTTCGGTCGCACCGAGTGCGCGGATGAAGCTGGGATACTCCTCGTCGCGGCCCTTGACTTTCTGTTCTTCCTGGCGGATGACGATGCCGGGGATCAACAGCGGCGTGACCGGGATGACGGCGTACATCGACAGGGGGACGCTATCGAGGAAAAAGAGGATGTGATCGAGCGTGATCGGCGAGATGCCGAACATTCCTCCGAGCGAGATGAAAAACAGGACGCCAGTCAGGCCGACACCGACGTAGGTCGCCTGGTCGATGCGGTCCTCGACTTCCGAGGGGTAGTCTTCGGGATGGAACCAGACCGGGTCGTAGGGAGCCATCGACCGGATGGCGAGGTAGAACCCGGACTGGACGAAGATGTACATGACGATGACGGCGCTGACGGTCATCGTCGGATCGGTTCCCGTCAGCACCGGCAGGACGACAGCGAACACCAGCGCGAACGTCATCGACAGGACCATCGACAGGTAGAGGTCCTTCATCACTTCGAGGTTGTCGAGCGTCCCCTCGTACACCGTCGTGTAGTTCTGGATGATCTGTTCTTGCTCGCTCAGGAGATAGTCCTCCAGTGATTGGCCGGCCCCGAGCGTGTACGCCAGCCGATCGAGGAAGTCAGAGACCGTCCTGGAGGGGACCTGTTTGGCACGGCGGCGACAGGCGTCGTCGAGACTCTGGTTCCAGGTGTCGACGAGTTCGACGACACGATGCATCTCGTTTGCGAGTTCGCCGTACTCCTCTTCCTGTGCCAGCGTCCGGAACACCTCCATCCGGTCGATCTTCGTCGTCGCCAGCACGGTCATGTGCGTGACCATCAGATGAAAGCGGTTGTTGAGCTGTTGGCGACGCTGTGAGAGGAGGATCTTCGGGTAGAAGATCGCCGCCATCATCGCGAGGAAGCCAAGCAGCGGGATCGGTGCCCGGATCATCAACGGCAGATCCAGTACCAGCGCGATGATGGCACTCAAGATGAAAAAGGCGACCGAGGGTGCCAGAATGAAAAAGAGGTAGCGCTGCAGCGGAATATGCATCATGCGGTACGACTCCAGCAGCCCGCTGAAGATTTCCGACAGCGTCAGTTCCAGTGAGTTCTCGGCTTCGTTCGATGCCATCAGTCTGGTCTGGCGATGGTAAAGGGGAGTCCTTCCACACCGTCTCGCTGGAAGTCCTCGATTAGCTCGTTGACTTCGTGGTAGCCGACGATGTTCTCTTGAATCGCTCGACGAATGATGTTGGCGCGGAACTCAAGTTCGTCGTAGATCTTTCGCGTGTCCTCGTACCCCAGCAGCGTCGCGATCTGTTCTTCCAGCACGTAGGAGTTGTTCATCGCCTGGAAGTTGATCTCGTCGTTTGCGGGGTCCCAGTTGAACGCCTGTCGCGTGACGACACCGTCCATCTCCTTGGAGTAGCCTTCGATCTCTTGGACCGAGGTGACGCGGCGCAGGACCTGATCGCCCTGCTTGACGCGGTTCTGGAACAGCGCCACGTCGGCGACGCCCATGAACGTCTCCGGGACGTTGATGGGTTCGCTGGTAAAGCGCTGGATCATGGAGACGATGTCGCTCGCGTGGAAGGTCAGCATCACGGGGTGGCCGGTCTGGGCGGCCTGGAATGCCATACGACCTTCCGCACCACGAACCTCACCGAGGATGATGTAGTCGGGGCGAGATCGCAGTGCGGCGGCGACGAGATCGAACATGTCGACGCTCGTCCCCTCGTCTTCGCCCTCACGAGTGAGGAGTTGCTGCCACGTGTTGTGTGGCGGGAGGACCTCGGCGGTGTCCTCTGCGGTGTAGATCTTCGCGTCTCGGGGGATGAAGGCGAAGATGGAGTTTAGCGTCGTCGTCTTCCCGGATGCCGTCTCTCCGACGACGAACACCGTTTGCTCGTTCTCCAGACAGAGCCAGAGGTACGCCGCCATCTCCGGGCTGAGCGTGTTCCATTTCGTAATCTGGAAGATCGACAGCGGCGTCTCGGTCCCCTGACGGATGGTGAGAGATGGTCCCTTGAGTGACACGTCGTCGGAGTAGATCAGGTTCAGACGCGACCCGTCCGGCAGCGTCGAGTCCACGATCGGGTCGGAGTCGGAAACGGGGTCGCCGACCCGCTCGCCCATGTTCCGCAACCACTGGTCGAAGGCCGCTTCGCTCTCCCACTCGACAGTCGTCTGGAGCATCCCGTACACGTCGTGGTCGACGTGACACTCGTCGCGGCCGATGACGTGAATGTCCTCGTTCGCCGGGTCACGCATGACCGGTTCCAGTGGTCCCAGCCCGACGATGTCGCGATTGAGACGGTAGAGGATGTTCTCGTACGTGCTCTCGGTCACTTCCACTTTGCCGACGCTGCCGAGGTTCGCGAGTCGGGTGAGGACGCCGCCGTCCCCCTCTTCGTCGCGGATCTTCGTCGACTCCTGCAGCAGTTCCTCGATCCGGTCGTCGTACTCGTTTTCGTTCTGGGGCGCGGGCTTGGTAACGGACTTTCTGAGGAGTTTGTTGCGAACCTTATCGAAGACGATCGACTCGTCCTCGTCGAGGTTGGGTTCGATGGCGTAGTACTTCATGTCCTGCCCGATGTCACCGTAGACGTGACAGAAGATCGGGCCGCCCACCGGGTAGAGGACGTTGGGGCGGTTGGACTCGTACTCGCCATCGGCCTCGTCGATGAACATCGGGAACTCCCCGGTGATCTGTTTGAACTTCTTGAGGTGATCGCGCAAGTGGGGCCGTCGCGCCGCGACCTGTCGAAGCTCGTCCGATGGTTTGGGTCGTCCGTGGTCTGTCATTGTTAGGCAACACTCCTGGATTCGATGACGACGCCGGTGCCCGATCGAACCGAGAACCCGATGGTGTCACCGACCTGTTCGCCCATGCCGGCAAAGCGCTTGACGTTGAGCTGTCGGCGCACGTCGTTCCCGACTTCGATCATCTCGATCTCGATGAACACGTCGGCGATCGCCCGAAACGGACCGATCGCTTCTTCGTCCAGCGTCGACGGGTCGACGGTCAGCATGATACACTTGCCCCGCGAGATCACGTCCCGGAAGAAGGAGATGATCTCCAGAGCAGCCTGTCGTTCTTCGTTCTGGCGGACGAGCGCCTCGAACTTCGGGTCGTTCCGGAGGATCGCGTCGAACGTGTCGATGATGATGACGTCAGACTCCCACATCACTTCCGCTTCCATCAGCCGCCGGAGTAGCTCCTTGCGATCTTGCTCCTCGTCGCCGCCGGAGAACGTGTTTCCGTCCCCGATGTCGGCGTGGAGAAAGAGGAGATTCTCGTCTAAGATGTGATCGACAACGTCGTAGGACAGCGAGTGCATCTGGTCGAGGAAGCTTCCGACGGTCAACTCCGTCGAGAGCATCGTCACGTCGTGGTCCTCCTCGCAAAGCCCGTAGCTAAAGCGCTGGCTCATCGCCGACTTGCCGGCTCCGTAGTCTCCCTCGGCGAGGATGATGCTGCCCGGCGGGATGCCGCCACCGAGTTCCTTGTTCAGTCGGTCGTGATCGTCCAGTCCAAGCGAGTACAGATCGTTACGTGCAATACTCATGATCGGAATTCGAACACCTCCTCGTCACCGTCGACGATCAGCTTCACCCGATGATCGCCGGCAGTCAGCGATTTCGATATCTCGACGCGGACGACCTCACCGGGGCGCCAGGTGTCGGCTCCGCCAAGGAGCGTGACGGTCACGTCCGTCTGGTACAGGCCATCGACGAACACGTCTATCTGACTGCTCTCGGCGGGCAGCGTCGACGACCCGGTGTTTTTCACGTGGAGCGTGATGTTGTCGTTGCCAGCCGAGTTGTACACCGCGTCGCTGCCGCTGTCGGAGATCACTTCGATGTCGCTGCGCACGTCGGAACTTACACTGACGCCTTGATCGTCGATCGCGTCGCTCAACTGTCCGACGCTGTCGGTAAAGACACCGACGACGCTCGCGGCGACCATCATGCTCGCGATGAAGATAATCAGGTGTGACGCGGAGACGCCCGCCATCTCAGAGCACCTCCGTCGTGGTCGTCGCGTCGGCGACGCCGGTGCCGGTGACGAACTTGATCCGACCGGGATCGTCGGCGAGCGACGTGACCGTGATCGTTAGCCGTTCCTGCGGGAGCCAGAGATCGGTCTCGCTGTCGCCGTCGACCGACGTGTCGTAGCCGGCGATGTAACTGTTGTTCGCCAGCAAGTCGACCGCACTGACGGCCAGTGCCTCCGCGCCGGTGTTGGTGACGTTCACGGTGAGTTCGTTTGCGGTCGCGTTCCACGTCGCGTCGATGACGTCGATCGCCGTGTTCTGTTGGGCGAGTGTTCGATCGGTGCGGTCGTCCTGTGCTTCGGAGACGCGTTCGAAGCCGTTGGTCGTCGCCGTGTGGAACATCCCGAAGGCGATGAACATGCCGGCGAAGACGATGGCCGCCGAGCCGCTAACGCTGAATCCCATCCGAACCACCTCCCTGAACCAGCTTCGACAGGACCACCGCGTCGGCCCCGCTGCCG
>Ga0207771_100347_pt1 | contig 29991 bp, 29 predicted proteins | sample A23M2SouthBayCA_2_FD_187731 | JGI IMG/M metagenome (GOLD analysis project Ga0207771, IMG submission 187731) | Aerobic enrichment media microbial communities from Eden Landing Ponds, California, USA - A23 M2 (2) (SPAdes) | ecosystem: Environmental > Aquatic > Marine > Unclassified | place...
TCTCGCGGCTTCCCTTCGTCAATTTCCTCTTTGAGATCGTAGAGTTCCTCAAGCGCAACCTCGTCGAGCCGACCCATTACCGGCTCTATTACGTCTATTGGTAAATAACTTCCTTAATCACTATGAATCGGTCGCTACACTCAGTGAGTCGCTCGGTGTGGTAGAGTCCTACCGCGCCCGATGGACGATTGAAGACTGGCACAAGGTGCTGAAGACTGGATGCCGGATCGAGGAACGTCGGCTGGAAACGTGGGAACGTATGGAGGTCTTGTTGAGTGTCTACTCGGTGATTGCGTGGAAAGTCTTGGAGCTACGAGAGCTTGCTCGAGGCGAATCACACCACTCACCGGACGTACTCTTGACGGAGACCGAGCGGTCAATTCTGGAAACGAAATTTCCAGAATTGACCGCCAACGGAGCCAAATCCTACGCAATTGCGGTTGCGAAGATCGGTGGCTACCTCGACCGAAGTTCCGATCCACCGCCTGGCTGGGAGACGATGTGGAAAGGGCTCAAAACACTCCAGACCTGGGCCGAGGGATACGAACTGCACTCCTGAGACTTATGGGTAAGAGACAGGAGTGAACTCGTGGGAACTCGTGGGCTTTCGCGCTGCTACCGCTGTAACCCACCGGTCACTCGACGGGGATCTCGGTGCCGTCACCACCGGCGTCGCCTCGTTTCGGGAGACGAACGGTGAGGACACCCTCATCGAGTGAGGCGCTGGTTTCGCCCTCCTCGACCGCGGCGGGGAGACCGACCTGGCGGCTGACCGAGCGGCGCTGGCGCTCGCGAGTCACGTACCGGTCAGCCTCCTCGACGGTCTCGGTCTCGCGGTCGGCGGCGACCGAGAGGGTCGTGTCGTCGACGAGTGTCACGTGAACGTTCTCGCGCTCGTAGCCGGGGAGGTCGGCGAGGACGACGAACGCCTCGCCGGTGTCGACGACGTCGACTTCGAGCCCCGTGGGCGCCTCGACGCCGCCGCTGCCGGTCACGACGTCCAGTATCTCCTCGATCTCGGAAAGCGGGTCACTGCGGCGTGCCATATCAGGCGAGCGTATGCCCCCACCGGCCTTAAGGCGCGTGGGTAGCGACGACGGGTCGTCTAGATCCGTTGTCCCTCGGTACCGGTCTGACCGCCCGCGGATTGAGTAGCAGTTCTACGACACGCCCCAACGGCGAGAGCGGCGACTCATAGTGATTATTGTAGTGATGTACCGGTACACGCCGACCCCGGGGTCGGCGCGATCCGGAAATAATCTACAATAAGCACTATCACTGCCCCTCGGGGTCGTCGACGCGTTCGTCGACCCAGTCTATTGCCCGTTCGACTTCCTCGGGGTCGGTGCCGGTCACCTTCACCCGACCGGGCGTCCCGCGGCGGGCGGGGTAGCTCCCGACGGCCACGTCGAAGCGCTCGCGGACGCCGTCGAGCACGTCTTTGAGCGCGCCTTCGGGTGTTCCGGTCTGGACGAACTCGGAGACGACGTCCCCACCGAACTCGTCGGCGACCGATTCGAACATGACGCGCAACTCCTCGGGGAAGCCGGGAAAGACGTAGACGTTCTCGACCACACAGCCGGGATTGAAACTCGCCTCCGTCTGGAGTGGTCGCGCGTCGGCGGGCAGGGCGGCCGTCTCGTCTGGATCCAGGTCGAAGTCGTGGGTCTCGTAGTACTCGGGGTCCTGCTCGCGGAAGCGTCGGGCCTTCTCGACGACGCGCTCCCGGACCGCGCCCTGGACTTCCATCTCGCGACCGAACGCGTCGGCGACCGCCTCGATGGTGACGTCGTCGAGCGTGTCACCGAGGCCGCCGGTGACGATGACGGCGTCGAACTCGTCGGCCCACTCGCGGACCCAGCGGGCGATGAGCGCGCGGTCGTCGGGAATCGTCAGCATTCGGGTGACCGTCACGCCGCGTTCGGTGAGCTGTCTCGCCAGCCAGGTGGCGTTCGTGTTCTCCGTATCGCCCGAGAGCAGTTCGTCACCGACGGTGACCAGCGCGACGTCCATACCTCCCACGTAGGGAGAAGCCGGCTAAACGGTGACGGCTTCGGTACTCGTGCTGTGAAGGTTTATCCGTGAGAACGAGCAACCTCCCTCTATGGCGTCGGTCCCGGTCGACGAGCGGACGAAAGCCATGCTGGGTAAGCTCCAGCAGCGGATCGAACGCGAGACAGGTCGAGACGTGACCCAGCGGGACGTCCTCGAACGGGTCGTCGAACAGGGGTTCGAATCCCCCCAGGCAGTCGTCGACTCCTTCCAGTCAGACCCGGAACCGACCGACGACGACTTCGAGGGGCTCTCCGACGAGGAGATCGAGCGGTGGCTCTCGGGAACGAGCGACTGGGGTGTCGAGACGAGCGAATCGGAGATCGACGAAATTCTCTACGAAGGAGAGGTTCTCTCGGAGTTCGACGACGAATGAGCGTGTTCCTCGATACTGGGCTTTACTACGCCTTGCAGAACCAGTCTGGTCGAGGCCACGAAGCAGCGAAAGAAGCGTTTCAAGCGGTCCTGTCCGGACGGTACGGCACCGCGTTCACGAGCGAATACGTGTACGACGAAGCGGTGACGCTCGTCCGGAAGCGAACCGGCCGGTACGACGAGGCGAAAACCGTCGGCGACCGGATTCTGGGTCGGAACGGTCACCCCGATGCCGTCGAATCCTGCTTTCTCACCCAGGAGACATTCGACCGCGCTGTCGGCGTCTTCGATAGATACGACGACCAGCCGCTCAGTTTCACCGACGCGACGACGGTCGCGCTCGTCGAACGACACGACGTCGACCACGTCCTCGCGTTCGACGACGACTTCGACGGCATCGTCGACCGACTCCCGCCCGAGAACGTCGCCGAGTGAGTTCGGAATCTCGTCGAGTATCTCACCCGAACATCGTCCCGGGGTCGGCGAGGTGCTCGCGAGCGACGGATTCGTCGATGTCGATCCCGAGTCCGGGTGCCTCGGGCACCTCGATGACCCCCTCCTGGATCAGGTCGGCATCGCGGTCGTGGAGATCGTCCCACCAGTCGACCTCCAGGGCGTGGTACTCCAGCGTGTCGAAGTTAGGGATCGCTGCCCCGAGGTGGACACAGGCCATCGTCCCGACGGGACCACAGACGTTGTGGGGCGAGACGGCGATGTAGTTCTCCTCGGCGCGGTTCGCGATGGCTTTCGATTCGGCGAGGCCCCCGCAGGTCGTCGGGTCGGGCGTGAGCACGTCGACGCCGAAGTCGTAGATCAGGTCGGTGAACTCGTGGACGCGAAAGCGGTTCTCCCCCGTCGCCAGCGGCGTCGACGTCGACCGGGCGAGTTCCCGCTGGGCCGCCATGTTTTCGGGGGGCACGAGGTCTTCGAGCCACATCAGGTCGTACGGTTCGAGTTTGCGCGCGAGTCGTTTGGCCGAGTCTATCGCGTAATCCCAGTGCACGTCGAACGCCAGGTCGACCTCGTCGCCGACCCGTCCGCGCACCGCCTCGACGGTCTCGACCTTGCGATCGAGGACCTCGTTGCGGACGCGACCGTTGTAGGGGTCGGGGTCGTTGTCGAAGGGCTGGTCGAGGTCGAATTTGATCGCGTCGAAACCCATATCGACGACGCGTTCGGCCTCGTCGGCGTAGGCCTCGGGCGCGTAGGCCTCGTCCTCGTGGATCGTCGGGAACCCGTCTTCGAGTTCGTAGGCCTCGCCGGCGTGACAGTCACAGTACATCCGTACCTCGTCGCGGTATTTCCCGCCGAGGAGCTGGTAGACCGGCAGGTCGAATAGCTTCCCGGCGACGTCCCAGAGCGCGATCTCGATGCCCGACGCGGCCGTCACGACCTTGCCCGTCGTGCCGCCGTGGCCCGAGGTCTCGTGGACCATCCGCCGGAAGAGACGCTCGACGTCGAGGGGGTTCTCGCCGACGAGAAAGCGCCCCATGTACTCCATGATGTCCGTGACCGCGCCGCCGCGATACGACTCGCCGATCCCGGTCACGCCCGCGTCGGTGTGGATCCGCACGAGGTTCCACTCGAAGTTGCCCTGGACGACGCAGGTCTCGACGTCGGTGATCTGGACGTCTCTGCCCGGCCCGCGGTTCGAGGCGTGGTTGGAGTAGTCCCGCATGGCTGATCCACTCGTCCTGCCGGGACATACCAGTAGCGGCCCGTCGAAAGCAGTAGTGTCGGTCGAGAGCCAGTAGCGTCGGTCGAACGTAGTAGTGCCAGTCGAGACGAACGGCTGTGTGGCCGGTCCGGCAGTAGGCGGAGCGTACTCGCGGTAGGCGCTGGCGGGCGTCCCGCACCGTCGACAGGGTTATACGGGCTGGCGCCCGGATCCTGTGGCAGGATGGACGAGAAGACCGAGGAACTCAGGGACATCTTCATGGACGTCTCCGACGAGGAGACGGTCACGGAGACCCAGACCGAGACCCCCGGATCGCTCGTCGGCGGAGGCGACGACGAGGACGTCGACGAGCAGTTGCGCGAATTCGTCGGGCGCCTGCGCGCGAACCAGTCCTTCGAGACCGGCCTCGCCGTCGACCAGTACGTCGACCTCGTCAGGGCGTTCTACGCGGACGCGAGCGACGAGACGATCGCCGCCGACCTCGGCCTCCCCGTAGAGGAGGTGTTCGCCGCCCGGCTCGACCTCCATCTTCTCCGGGACGCCGACACGGACGCCCCCTTCGAACTGGCGACGCTCCGCCGACGAAGTGGCGACGACGAGACCCTGGCGACCGACCTGGGCGTCGACGCCGAGACGGTCGAACGGTATCGCCGCGTCGTCGCCGCGGAGGACGCCGCCCGCCGGGCGAACCACCGCTACCAGCAGGCGTTCGACGAACTGCTCACCGACGCCGACCTGGAAGCGCGCTTTACCGAGGGCCAGGAGGACGGTCTCGACGAGGCCGCCGAGGACATCGAGACCGACGTCTCGTTCTGAAGGTTTATCCGGGAGAGCGGGGCCACCGTGGTCTATGGAGACGTTTCGTGACGTCGAGACGGCGGCGTACTGCCCGCGCAAGCTCTACTACCGGCGGCGGGACCCCGAAGCGTACGACCCGCCCGAGCGCGTGGCCGATATTCGGGAACTGGCCTTTCGCTACGACGAACTCCTGGCCGACGACGACGCGCTGGCGCAGGCACCGGTCGCGCTCACCCCGACGCAGTACCGCTCGCGGCTGGGTCGCTCCCGGGCGCGATTCGACGACTGGGCCGCCCTCGCCGACCCCGACGAGCGGGAGGTCCACCTCGCCGGGCGGGAGTGTCGCGGCGTCGCCCACAAGGTACTCGCAGACCCGCCCCGTCCGTCGCTGGTGTTTTCGGGCGACCCACCCACGAACGGCGTCTGGGAGCCCCAGACCGTGCGCCTGGTCGCCGCCGCCAAGGCCCTGGCCTGGGAACGCGAACGCCCCGTCGAGACCGCCATCGCCGAGTATCCCGCCCACGGTGTCGTCCGCGAGGTGCCACTGACAACCCGCCGGAAGGCCACCTATCGCGGCGCGCTGCGGACGGCTCGCGCCATCGACGGTCCACCCTCACGCGTCGAGAACGACGCCAAGTGTTCGCCGTGTGACTACCGCGAGCAGTGTGGCGTCCAGACCCGGTCGCTCCGGTCGCTGCTGTGAGGACCGTTCGGCCGGTTCAGCTCACTTCCGATTCGAGCCAGTCGAACTGTGACTCTAGCTCGTGGCGGCGCTGGCGCTTGATCACCGTCGCGTCGAGGATCTGGCCGACGATCGCCACGTCGAGTGCGAAGTCGGTGGTCGCGGTGACCTCACAGCCCTCGTCGACTGCTTCGACGGTGTACTCGGTGGTCATCGTCTCGAAGAACCCGTCGGCCTGTTCGTAGGCCAGTGCCGTCCCGGGTTTCTCGACCACGCGCAGGTCGAGTGTGACCGTCGCCAGTCCGACCTGGTTCTCCAGGTGTATCTCGTCGCCCTCGACGGTCACGTCGGTGAACTTCGCCCCGAGCATGAACGCCTCCAGGTCCCCCATGGCCTCACGAACGCGCTCGGGCGAGGCCTCGACACGTCGCGAGACCGTTATCGACTGCATAGCCGGACCGACAATCCCCTGACCCGTATGTCTGGTGCCGCACGCGTTCGTCACCGACCGCCGACTCGCACCCCGACACATCTCTCACGCTCCGACCCGAACGTCTTCGGGGTAACGTGCTCGCTCGGAACGCAACAACAGGCAGGCGTGACCGAGAACGACCGCGACGCGGTTCGGACGCTCGACGCCCGCGAGATCGACGGCGAACCGTTTGGCGCCATCGTCGCCGCCCTCGAAGACCTCCCCGACGGCGAGACTCTACAACTCGTCAACAGCTTCGAACCCGAACCCCTGTACGGCGTGCTCTCCGACCACGGTTTCGACCACGAGACCGAACACGTTGCCGACGACGAGGTCCGCGTCTACATCCGCCACACCGAGTGAATATACGGATATCAGCTCAGTGTCGTGGAACGTCCAGCTGTCGTGGGGACCGACTCAGTCGGTCGTCGTCGTCCCGGCGTCCGCATCGGGGTCGACGTCGGTCTCGTGACCCGACAGCTCCCCACCGAGGTATCGGTCCCAGAGCACCAGGAGACTCGGGAGGACGACGACGCTCGCGAGGAACGCGTAGACGATGGCGGTGCTCGTGACGAGACCGAACCGCTGGAGCGACGGCACGAGGGCGAAGACCAGGACGCCGAACCCGCCGGCGGTCGTGACCGCACTGGCCAGCAGTGCACCGCCGGTCCCCGCCACGGTCGCGTCGAGGGCGGCGAGCGCGTCGCCAGTCCGGGCCCGCTCTTCGACGAACCGCTCGCTGACGTGGATGGCGTAGTCGACGCCGATACCGATCGCGATGCTCGCGATGATCGCCGTCTCACTGTTGAAGGATATCTCCAGCAGGTACATCGTCCCGAGGATCCACGACAGTCCGAAGACGACGGGGACCATCGTCACGGCACCCAGCGAGAGCGTCCCGTAGCGCCGGTAGAAGATGGCGGTGAGGAAGGCGAGGATGACACCGAGCGTGATGAGGAACGTCTCGACGAGCGTCCGCAACAGCCCCATCTGGACGATCTCCGTGACGATCGGCTGGCCGGTCGCCGTCACGCGCAGGTCACTGTCGCCCTCGATAGTTGTCGCGACGGCACGCATCTCCTCGGTGACGACGCCCGTGTCCGACCCGCCCGTGATCGCGACGCTGACCCGGAGTGCCCGGTACTCGCGGCCCGCTCCGGCGCCGTCGTCGGTCCCGGAAGCGCCGTCCTCGCGGTAGAACACGGCCCCCGCCCGCTCGGGCGCGGCGTCGTACACCGCGTTGTAGACCGCCGTGAGATTCTCGTCAGGGACGCCGTTCCCGTCGGCGTCGTTGCGCTCGACCAGCGCGGCGACGGTCTCGTTGGTCGCCGCCACCTCGTCGACGAGCGCCAGCGGGCTCTCGACGCTCGGGTCGCCGCTGGCCAGCGTGACCGGCGTCTCGCTGTCGGCGATCTCGTCCTCCCCGGCCGCGAGTCGTTCGAGCGTCCGGTCGTCGGTCACCGGCCCCTCGACGAGTATCTCCGCCGTCGACTGGTCGCGGGACTGGACAAAGTTCTCGTTGAAGAAGACGACGTTCTCGTAGAGCGTGTACTCGCTCGGGGCGAACGGCTCCGGGAGCGAGTCCATCCACTCGGGCGCGTCACGGGGCAGGAAGTCCACCTGGTTCAGCGAGGTGTCGATGTTCGTCGCGGCGTAGCCCCCGCCGGCACTCACGAGCAGGGCGACGACGACGATGGCGACCGGGAGTCGACGTGCGCCAGCCGTCCCGACGCCGACGAGTCGGTTCGCGATCCCGTCGGTGCCGAACGCCCGCTTGTGGCGGTCGAGCCCGACGCGTTCGAGCAGTGCTTCGAGTTCGACCTTCACCGCGGGGAGGAGTCCAGCGAAGACGACGAACGCCGAGACGATACCCGCGGCGCTGACGAGGCCGAACTCCGCGATCGAGGTGATGGGACTCACCGTGTTCGAGAGGAAGCCGACCGCCGTCGTGAACGTCGTCGCCGCCAGCGCCACGGTGACGCCCGCGAGGCCGACTCGCATCGCCGCGCGCGGCGCCCGGTCGGGGTCCTCGGCTTGTGCTTCCCGGTAGCGCATCACGACGTGGAGCGCGTAGTCGATCGAGAGGCCGATCAACAGGAACGGAACGGCGATGATGATCTGGGTCACGCCGATGCCGGCCCAGCCCATGAACCCGCCCATCCAGACGAGCGTGACGAGGACGCCGACCAGCGCCAGCGCCACGTCGAAGACGTCCCGGTAGGCGACGACGAGCACGAGCAGGATGAAGGCGAGCGCGATGGGCGAGATGACGGCGAAGCTCTCGCCGGTCGCCTGGCCGGACTCCTCGTCGACGATACCCGCCCCGAAGACGAACGTGTCGCCGCTCACCGTCTCCTCGGCGATGTCACGAGTCGCCAGTTGGGCGTCGACTATCGCCGCCGGGAGCGAATCGCCGCCACTCTCGACGCGCTGGAAGACGAACAGCACGCGCGCCGACGCTGTCGTGCTGCCGGCCTCGTAGTCCGTCGACAGCAACGTGTACGGGTCGACTGGTCCCGTCCGGGTCCCCTCGGGGTCGAGCACCGCCGCCACCACCGACTCGACTTCCTCGGGCGACATCGACTCCAGCTGTGCGATCTGTTCGTCGAGCGTCGGCGACTGGGGCGGACCGGTCTGCCCGCCTTCCTCGTTTGCAGAGTTGCCCGGCGCGCCAGCCGACGAGTTCCCGCCACCTCGTCGCTCCTGCTGGATCGCGGCGATGGCGACCTGGTTCGCGAGCCCCGCGACCGCACCGCCCTCGGCGAGCGTCGCGTTGACCGTCGCGTTCTCGGAGAGCGCGCGCTGGAAGCGCAGTGTCTCCAGTAACGACGTCCGCGAGAGGACGTTCTCGCCGCGGACGACCACCTGCATCGCGGTCGTGTTCTCGTTCCCGGTCGAGAAGTTCGTCCGGACGTAGTCGAGTTTCTGCGCTTCGGTGGAGTCGCTCCCGAAACTCGCGATCGTCAGCCCCGAGTCGACATCCGTGACGCCGCTCCCGACGAGGACCGTTGCGAGGACGAGAACGACGAGCACGGGTCGACTGTAGCGCATCAGCAGATCGGCGTAGCGCGCCGCGAGTCCGGTGGCCATATCGTCCGCTACCTCTGCCGGATCTAACTTAAGTGTTTGTAGATATCTACAATAACTATGATCGACGGGGACACGGACGCGGCGGTCGAGAGAGGAACAGACTTACTCTCGCGGCGGGTGAGCATCGGGCGATGAGCGCACACGAGGCCGTCGAGGCGTTGCGGGAACTCGGGCTGTCGAACTACGAGGCCCGGGTGTTCGTCGCCCTCCAGCGACTCGGGACCGGGACCGCACAGGAGGTGAGTCAGGTCTCGGACGTCCCGCGCTCGCAGGTGTACGGCGCGGCCGACGATCTCGCCGGTCGTGGCCTCCTCGAAGTCGTCGAGTCCTCGCCCAAGGCGTTCCGTCCGGTGAGTCTCGCGACCGCCCGCGAGCAACTGACCGCCCGCCTCGAACGCGAACGGGAACGCGCTTTCGAGAATCTCGACGCCGTCGAGCGCGAGCACGCACCACGCGAGACCGATGGCACCGTCTCGACGCTCCGGGGCGCGCGGCCGATCCGCGAGCGGACCGTCGACCTCGTCGCCGACGCCGACCAGCAGGTGATGGTCGTCGGTATGGACGACGAGTTACTGACCGACGCGCTCGCCGACGTGCTCCGTGACCGCGCTGTTGCGGGCGTCTCGGTGATGCTCGCGACCCGCGACACCGCCGTCGAAGAGCGCTTTTCCGACGACCCGGTCCGGGTCATGGTCGTCCCCGACACCCACCACGGCGGGTTCACCGGCCGGACACTGCTGGTCGACGACGCGACCGTCCTGCTATCGGTCCCGACCGAAGACGGCTCACCTGAACCGTTCGAAGAAGTCGCACTCTGGACCGCCGACACCAGCATCGGTCGGATCCTCGCGCGGTTCATCCACGCCGGGATGCAGACGGGACTCGACGACTATCCGGCCGACGCGGTCGGTAGCGACCGGGAGTCGTGACTGGCGGGTCCGGGGGAGACTCGTTGTCGCGTCGAAACCCGACGCTGTCGGTGTGAGTTCCGAACAGACGCCCGAGGCGGGATTGTGAACCTCGGTCGGAGCGGAGCTCCTCCCTGGTTCAAATCCCTTGTTGAGGGCGGTTCGTCGCTCACGCTGGCGAGCACACGCTACGCGGTGCTCGCCGTGTTGTTCGCGACAGAAAGCGCCCGAGGCGGGATTTGAACCCGCGTCACGACCGTGACAGGGTCGTATGATGGGCCACTACACCACCCGGGCACGCAACTATCGCTTTGCCGGAGGTGAATTTAAGACTTTCCAAACGACGACGGCGTGGGTACCGCTCACACTCGCCGCCCCCGACTCGTCTCCGAAACTGACTTCTCAAAATTGAGAATACTGGGGGAATTTACTTGTCAGTGGAGTTCGAAGGTTCGAACAACGAGCAATCGGTACTACGGAAAAGTCAATATGAGTGTCACATCGAATTCGGACGGGGACGGAACAGGACAGCCGTCGAACGTGTTGCTGCTGGCGTCGGGCGTCGACGACTGCGAGGCGGCGGCCTGTCGGGAGCTATCGGAGACGACCCACCCCTCACGGTCACACGTTGTGCTGGCGACGGGGCTCCAGTCGCCCGACGAGCGACTGGCCGACTGGGAGGACGACGTGGGCGTCCGACCGGCCGAGACGACGGTCGTCGACCTGGCGACTGCGACGCGGTCGGCCGCCGCGTCGACGAGCACTCAGTCGGCCGGGACAGGGATGAGCGGCCAGTGGCCAGACGCGACGGTCGAACGCGTCGACGAGGGTGACCTGCTGGGGCTCGGGGAGACGCTCGACACAGCTCTGGGCGACAGCGACCGCTCGACGACGCTCTGTGTCCGGTCGGTGAGCGACCTGTTGCAATCGGCCGATATCGAACGCGTGTTCAAGTTCCTCGAAGCGCTGACACGCAGCGTCGAACGGGCCGGCGGCGTCGCTCACTACCACCTGAACACCGACGTCCACGACCCCGAGACCATCGAGACGATCGCAGTCCTGTTCGACGCGGTCGTGGACCTGCGTGAGCGCGAGGGAGCGGACGTCTGACCCCCCGCAGAGCCAGTGATGACATCGAACGACACGACCCAGGGTGGGTCTATGACTGCACTCCGGCGCGGTAGCGACGCCCGGACGGAGCAGGTCGTCCTCGTCGCCGACGCCGACCCGACGGTCACCGACGAGATCGCCGACGCGCTGCAGGGTCACTACGACGTCCGGACGGTCGATTCCGACGCGGACCTCTTGGCGGACCTCGACGAGGACGTCAGCGCCGTCCTCCTCGACCCGACGCTTCCTCGGGCGGACGAACTCCTCGACCGTCTCGCGTCCGACGCCGGCCGTCGGGTCGCCGCACTGGTCGAGGAGCGCCGCGAGACCGTCGACGACCGCTTCGACGAGCGCGTCCGGAAACCGGTCTCCCGCTCGGCGCTCAGAGCCACCGTCGACCGACTCTGTCGCTGTGTCGCCTACCGCGATACGCTCGACCTGTATTTCGACCTCGCACAGGCGCTCGCCGGCCTCGACGAAGACGACCCCCAGCGCGAGCGACTCGCCGAACGCCTCGACACGCTCGAAGCCGAACTCGACGAGACTGCCGCGCCGCTGGACAGTCCCGACGTCTACGACGCCGCGCTCCGCGAGCAGTGAGTCTGACGCTCAAACCACCGTTTGACCGTTCGCTACTTTTTGGGTAGTAGGGGTTCTCTCTCCGGGTACATGTCCCCGCTCCGTCCCCTCCGCCGCCGTCTCGACGCCGTCGACGACCCCGACGACGGCCCCGCTCGCCCCGCTGACGCCGCTTCGGGTCTCGCCGACGCGCTCGGCGCCGCCGCCCAGTACCTCGCCGCCCTCACCCGGACTGCCGGCTTCTGGCTCGGCGTCGTGTTGCCCTTCCTCCACGTCCCGCTGTTGCTCGCTCTCGGTCTCACCGAGTCCACGACACCCGCCCTGGTCGGACTCTGGGGGCTCAACGCCGTCGCCGTCGCGGTCGGCGCCGGCCACGACCCCGCCGGGACCGACCCCTCGACGGTCGACGCCCCGAACTCCGACCGCGACACGACGGCCGCCACGGCCGACTGAATCGACACGCAACCCGGTGACGGCGGGTGGGTGACTGGTTTCGATGTCGGACGTCCCGACGGGCGGAACTTCTTGCTCGTCGAGCGCGTAGCTGTCGGCATGACCGACCTCGACGAACAGGAACAACTCGTCCTGACGAGAGCCTACGCCGACCCCGACCTGACCCCGGCGGAGATCGCCGCCGACCTCGACGTCGACGCGGCGACCGTCGAACGGATACTGGATGCTCACGACGAGACAGTCGTCGTCGAAGCGGCCGAAGCCACCGACTGGGACGACCCCGAGACGTGCCCGTTCTGTGGGACCCACCTCGTCGACGGTGGGGCCGGGTTCATGGACCACATCGCGGAGAGCGAACCCTGTCGGCTGGGCTTCGAGCAGTGGCGCGAGAACATCGCCGGCGACGTCGGCGGTGAGTGGAGCGGGTAACACCGCAACACGTAGGTACTGTCGCCGCCATCGGTGGCGTCAGCACGATGTCACTGCTCTTCGAACACGCCGTCGAGGTGTTCGACCGCGAGAACGCATCGCTGGTCGCGGGGTCGGACGCGGCGCTCGCGGCGTCCGAGACGAGGATTCCCGTCCGCCCCATCGCCGAGTTCGCCGCCCACCACGACTCGTTGACCCATCCCGAGGAGGGCTGGACCTGTCTCCCCCTCCACGGCACCGACGACGCGGTCCCGACCGACGAGTACGTCGCCTACACAGACCACGAGGTCCGCGGCGAGGTCTTCGTCGTGGCACGCGACGGCGACCACGAGGCAGTCCCCGCCGACCAGTTCGGCCGGACGGCGCTGGCTCGCCGGCTCCGCTTCTGGCACTCCGACTATCTGCCCGAGGAGCGACCGCCAGGGTACGACGCGCCGATCGACGACCGTGAACCGCCACGCAACCCCGTCGCGGGCGAGGACCTGCTCGACGAGTTCGCCGCGTACGTCCGGGAGGAACGCGACGCGACCCGCCAGGGAAACGTCGACCGCGCCAGTGCTCACTCGCCCCGGGGCCTCTACGAGCGCGGCGAGTCGGCGGTCCCGTCGCTCACCTGCGTCGGTGAGGACGATCAGGGCTACCGGTTCCGCGTCGACCTCGACTCCGAGCTCGAGGGGCGTCGCGACGGCGACTGGGCGTACTTCGTCGAGAGCGAGTTCGGCGTCTACGAGGGCAACGAAGTGCTCGTCCACGACAGTGAGTCCAGTGGGGACGAACGATCGGGCTTTCCGGCCCCGGCCACGGTCGAGCGTATCCGGGGGTTGAACGTCTGGCTGTCTATCGAGTGGGGACGCGTCGCGGACTCGGCGGCCGTCGGCGCGGCGCTCGCCCCCGACCGCGAGTTCGGGCTCTCGGAACTGCTCAACCCCGTGCCCTTCGACCGCGAACTCGACGCCATCGAGGCGGTCCGCGAGCGTCGCCTGGCCGAGATCCTGGCCGGCGACCGGCCGGTGACCTTCGCCAACGAGGCGGCGGCACTGAGCGAGGACCTGGACGAGGACCTGAACCAGGAACAGCGACTCGCCGTCGAGTACGCGCTCCTCGCCGACGACCTGTTCTGTATCCACGGCCCGCCGGGCACCGGGAAGACCCGAACCCTGCTGGAGATCATCCGCCGGGCGGCCGCGGCCGGCGAGGACGTCCTCGTCTGTACCGACTCCAACCAGGCGCTCGACAACCTCGTCGCCGGCGCCTCGACCGCAGACGACCCGGACCCGGGGTCGCTACACGCCTACGGCCAGCACGGGGCCGGAGAGTTCACCCTCGACCGCGCGAACGCGAAACGGTCGACGCACGCCGTCGTCCGCGACCGGTACCGGGACGTTCCGGGAAGCGCCGACGTCGTCGCGGCGACCAACAGTAGTGCCGCCACGCTCCACGGGGAGTTCGACCTGCTCGTCCTGGACGAGGCGACCCAGTCGACGTGTACGGCGTCGGCGATCCCGCTCGCGCGGGCCGACCGGGTCGTTCTCGCCGGCGACCACCGCCAGCTCCCGCCGTTCAGCGCGACCGAGGAACCCCCCGCGTCGAGTTACGGCCTCTCGCTGTTCGAACACCTCTACGCCGAGGGCGGCGTCTACGAGGGTGTCGGCCTCCAGTTGAAGACCCAGTACCGGATGCACCGCGACGTCGCGTACTTCCCCAACCGCGCGTTCTACGACCGGACGCTCCGCAACGGCCGCGCCGTCGACCCGCTCCCCGACCGCCCCGCTCTCGAAGGCTACAGCGTCGGTGGTCCCGTCGACGTCGTCGACCACTCCCGGGCCAACGAACTCGAAGCACGACTGGTCGTCCACCTCGTCGGGGAGTTACTCGACGACGTTCCACCCGACGAAGTCGGCGTCATCACGCCCTACACGGCGCAAGTACGACTGATACGAGACCTGCTGAACCGGGCAGTAGACGGCGCGGATGGAGCCGACGACACAGGCACAGCCGACGGCGTCACCGTCGACACGATCGACTCCTTCCAGGGGAGCGAGAAGACCGCGGTCGTGCTCTCGCTGGTCCGCAGCAACGGTGAGGGTGACCTCGGCTTTCTCGGGCGACCCGAAGACGGCCCGCGCCGGCTGAACGTCGCTCTGACGCGGGCGAAACGGTACTGTGCCGTCGTCGGCGATTTCCACACGCTGCGCTACGAGGCGCCGGGCAAGTGTACCGACCTCTACCGGGAGTTTCACGACTTCTTCGAGTCGACCGGCCGACTCAACGAGGTCGACTCGCAGTTCGTCCCCACGTTCGGAGGTGACCGGGCGTGAACCAATCACTCCGTGGGATCGCGTCCTCGAATGCTGGGCATGTCTGAACCACAGTAGACAGATTGAATCGCGAAGAATCAGCGAGAGAAGCCCAGGCCGGAATTTGAACGACGTGAAGACGTGCTCGCGTTCGCTGTGCGCGTCTTCTCTCGATTCAACTCCCGGGTCTGGCTTTCCACGCGCTCCGGACCCGTCGCTGTCGCTCCGGGTCAGTCGCTTGGAGAAAGCCTAGGCCGGAATTTGAATCCGGGGTCTCGTCCTTACCAAGGACGCGCTTTACCGCTAAGCTACCCAGGCGCGTATCGGAGTAGCCGCGATTCGTCTTTATTGGTTTCGATCCGCGTCGGGGGATCAGTAATCGACCGAATGCGCGACGTCGCCACCGTGAGCATCGCCGTCGACGTGTGCGGCGAGTTCGCGGACGACGCCGTCGGTGACGAGCGTCTCGGCGAGCGGGAGCGATTCGTCCGAGCGCGCCAGTCCGGCGACGTGCTCGCGAAGCCCCGCGGACGCGCTCACGCCGACGGCCGTCGCCCCGGCGACTGCCCCGAGTTCGAACACGTCCGCTTCGAGATTGTGGTCGAGCGAGTCGTCGCCGGTCGTCCGGCGGGTCGTCTGGTCGCGACCGAACGACTGGACCGTGGCGACGGCGTCGCTCGCCGCTTCTGTCCGGGCGAGCAGGTAGAACCCGCGAGCGACGAGGATATCGGCGACGAGGATCGACATGTCGGCCTCTGTCAGGTCCGTCTCGGCGTCTGGACCGGCGACGTCCTCGGGGTGGCCGGTCGCGTCCACGGCGTCGCCCGCATCGGCAGGGCGGCCAGCGCCGTCGGTCAGCGAGCGGGCGCGCTCCCAGGGCGGGTCCTGAGCGAGCGAGCGGGTGAGTCGCAGGCCGGCGTAGATGAGCTGGACACCGGCACCTCGCTCGGCGACGGCCTCCAGCGCGAACTCCCCGGCAGGGCCCTCGCGCGACTCGCGGACGGCGCGGGCGCTCGACACCGCCAGCACGCCAGGGGCCAGCGACCCGTCGTCGAGGTGGTCCCGGATGCGCTCCCGGAGCCCACTCGGTTCGACGTCGTCGACCGCGTCCAGCGCGGCACGCCGGACCGCCGCGACTTCGTCCATCGCCCCCGACTAGCGGAGGGAGGGGCAAAGACCTTTGGAAACGACCCACCCACCTGTCCCCATGCGCTCTTCCCTGTTCAGCCGCGCTCGTCGGTGGTCGCCGTGATCGAGACCGACACCGACAGCGGCGGGGACGGCAGTGGCGACGTCCGCGTCGTGACACTCGACCGCCCGGAGCGGCGCAACGCGCTCACGCCCGCTGCCCTCGACGCCCTCGAATCGGCGGTCACCGCGGCCGACACGCCCGTCGTCTCTCTCCGTGGGGTGGGGTCGGCGTTCTGTGCCGGGGCGGACCTCGACGCGGTGGCCGGGCTCGGCGACCGCGAGGCGGCCGAACGGTTCGCTGCCAGGGGTCAGCGGGTCGCGCGAGCCATCGAGACCTGCGACGCCGTCGTCGTCGCCGAGATCGACGGGCCGGCACGGGGCGGCGGGGTCGAACTCGCGCTGGCCTGCGACCTCCGGGTCGCGACGCCCGACGCGTCGTTCGCCGAATCCGGCGTCGCGCTCGGCCTCTTCGGCGCCTGGGGCGGGACCGTTCGCCTGCCGGCGGTCGTCGGACCGAGCGACGCGATGGATATGGCGCTCTCCGGGCGGGTCGTCGACGCCCGGGAGGCCCGCCGGATGGGACTCGTCTCCCGGGTCGTCGACGAGCCCCGAACGGTCACCCGGGCGGTCGCCGACAACGACGCGGCGGCGCTGGCGACGCTCAAGCGACGACTTCGCGACGACGCGGACCGCGCAACCCGCGAATGCCGGGAACGCGAGGCATTCAGTGACCTGTGGGCGGATTTCGAGTACTGAGGCGAGGGCGGTGAATGGGGTGGTCAGCGAGGCCGATCGTCGGGGCAGCGCCGTGATACGGCCGCCTGACCGACCGAAACCGTTGAAACCCCTGGTCCCCGAGTAGGGGGCAATGCCGGAGTGTGACTACTGCGGGGAGTCGTTCGACGACGAGGACGCCTACCTCGACCATCTCGCGGCCGCCCACGAGGGGGAACTCGGTCGGATCGACCGGCGGCGAGTCGCCGACCACGAAGGAGCCGGCGACGACGAGGGGGGGTCACTCGGCCCCACGATCCTCGTCGGGTTGCTCCTGCTGGCGGGCGTGCTCGTCGTCTACGTGACCTTCTTCATGGGCGGCGGTGGCGGTGGCGGGGGCAACGGCGGCGAGGGCGCAGCGGCCCGGGAGATCCCCGACGACCCGCTGCTGGCCGACGCGGAATCGTTCGAATCGAACGGTCTCAATCACGTCAGCCAGGACACGGACATCGACTACGAGCGGATGCCGGCACTGTCGGGCCCACACTACTCGCGAGCGACCGGGCCCGGTTTCTACGAGGAGACGCCCGCGATGGGCAACCTCGTCCACTCGCTGGAACACGGCTACATCGTCATCTACTACGACCCCGGGGCGATCACACCCGAGGCCCGGGCACACATGGAGAATCTCACCTCGACCTACACCGAGCGCTGGGAGAGCGTCATCGCGGCGCCGAACCCGAACGCCGACCCTGCCGCGCCGTACGTCCTCACCGCCTGGCAGGTCCGCCTCCGCATGGACGAGTACGACCGCGACACCGTCGATGCCTTCTCCGACGCCTTCCGCGGCCGCGGCCCGGAAAATCCGGTCCGGTGACAACGGCGGTTGGACTCTCTTTCGGTCGACGACCGTTCCCGACGGGACAGCGTCAGTTATACGGGCCGAACCGACTGGCGTGAATCAGAACCAGAACCAGACTCGGGGACAAAATGGGGTGGGGCAGAGAGGGCGAAGTGGACTGGAGGAGGTAGTGGGAAGGGTGGGATAGGGGTGGTGGGGCGGGCGGAACGGACAGCCCCGACACCGGCCGACGAGGCGGCGGAGAGCAGGAGCGTGTGACGGCCGCTGTCGGGGTGTCCGGAGCCGACAGACAGCTGTCGACGACCGACCGGGGCGGGTCGGTGCCGAGCGGGACCTGGTGGAGCGCGTGTCGACAGGGCGGCTGTCGGCACTCGATGGTAGGGGAGACTGGGGAAAAATGCTACCGGAGGCTACAAGCCGCGTTTGAGCGTGAACACCTCTCACACGGGGACGACAGCCTCCTGTGACCGTCCGGACAAGAACCGGTGTCGGTGTACGGGGCCGCTCAGTACAGCGGGTCGGGGCCAGGCGGCGCTTTACGCTTGTGGGCGCTGGCCTCGTAGAGCCCACGGACCTTCTCGACGGCAGATTCGTCGACGCCGGCCTGGCGAGCGGTCGCGCTCGGCGAGAGCGGGCCGTCGACGTGGAGTGCCAGTATCGAGTCGAGCGTCTCGTAGTCCATGCCGAGTTCGCCCTCGTCGGTCTGGTCGACCCACATCTCGGCGCTGGCGGTCTTCTCCGCGAGGTCGTCGGGCACGCCGACGTGTTTCGCCAGCTGGCGGACCTGTCCTTTGTAGAGGTTGGCGATGGGGTGACAGTCGACGGCGCCGTCGCCGTATTTCGTGAAATACCCCACGAGCGCCTCGCTGCGGTTGCCGGTTCCGACGACCAGGGCGTCCTCGTGGTTGGCGACGAGGTAGTTCAGGACCGCGCGGGTCCGCACCCGGAGGTTGCCGGTCGCCAGCTGGTCGTCGGTCGCGTCGGGATAGGCGTCGAGGACCGTCTCCACGATGGGTTCGATGGCGACGACGTCGTACTCGATGTCCAGCAGTTCGCTGGCGACGCGCTCGGCGTCGGACATGTTCTCGTCGCGGTTGACCTCGCTTGGCATGACCAGTCCGTGGACGTGCTCGGCGCCGACCGCCTCGACGAGCAGATGGCTCGTGAGCGTGCTGTCGATCCCCCCCGAGAGGCCGATCACGGCACGCTCGACCCCGGCGGCGGCGAGTTGTCCGCCGATGAACTCGGTGATGTGTTCCCGATAGTTTTCGAGTTCCGCCTCCGAGAGGCTGAGATCCAGTGGGTCGTCCGCCCGCACGATTTCCTGCGTGACGCTCATGCCGGGACGTTGGGCGTGATGGGACTAATACCCTCGTTTCGGCCCGGATCGCTGGACGGACGTCCACCGTTCGGGGCGCGGGTCGGCACCCCTCGGAAAGCGCTACGTTGAAGTGAGCGGCCCTGCGACTAGCGACGTGGACTGAGGCCGCGCTGGCGCGCGGTGCGCGCCGTTGGTCCAGTGGTAGGACAGTGGCTTCCCAAGCCACTAGCCCGGGTTCAATTCCCGGACGGCGCAGTTCTGCGGAAGCAAACGACGGAGCGACGCGTTTCATCGCGTCGCGGTTCGCTTCCGCTGTCTGCGGTCACGGGAATTGAACCCTGGGAGTCGCAGCCCGGGAAGCGAACGGAGTGAGTGAGCACGACCGTCTCGCAATCGGGTTCGATTCCCGGACGGCGCATCTCGCCGTGAACAACCCGCGAGCCGAGGCTGCCGTCCACCACCCGACAACACCGACCGGCGCCCGGAGGTTTAAGCGAGTGGACTCGTAACGGGGGGCAATGCCAGGGAGACGGCGGCCTGCGGGGGGGAGCGGGCCGGACGAGAACGGGGGAACAGGCGGTCCCAGCCGCGGGCACCGGGCCGAGCGGCGGGCGCTGCCCGACGGCGGCCAGCCACCGGGTGATGGTGACCGACCGTCGACCGGGGGCGGGAAACACCCAACCGACGGCGGACAGACCCTCGACTCGCAGTTCGAGTCGGTCGTCGACCAGCTGGGAGAGGCGATATTCCTGAAAGACAGGGAGGGGCGCTATCGCTACGTCAACGAGGCGATGGCCGACCTGTTCGACTCGACCAGAGAGGCGGTCGTGGGACAGACGGACGCGGACTTCTTCGGCGCCGACGAGGCGGCGGAGATCCGCGCAGACGACGAGGCAGTGATGGAATCGGAGGAATCCAGAACCGTCGAGCGCCGGCGGACGTACCACGGAACCGAGCGAGTCTGGCGGACGACCAAACATCCGTATCGCCCGGACGGGCGCGTAGAGGGCGTCGTCGGCGTCTCGCGGGACGTGACAGAGCGCGCCCGGGCCGAGGCCGAACGCGAGCGCAACGAGCGGGCGCTGCGGGACCTCCAGCGACTGGCCTCGGACCACGAACGGAGCGTCGACGAGAAACTCGACCGCGCGCTGGCGGTGGGATGTGAGCGCCTCGACCTGCCGCTGGGGTTCGTCACGCACATCGAGGACGACACGCAGACGATCGTCGCGACACACGGCGACAACGAGGCACTCGAACCGGGAACGTCGGCGCCGCTGTCGGAGACGTACTGCCGGCGAACGATCGAATCCGACGGGACGCTCAGCGTCGAACACGCCGGCGAGGAAGGATGGGCTGGCGACCCCGCCTACGAAGAGTTCGGCCTGGAGTGTTACTTCGGCGGGGTGCTCCACGTCGGCGGTGAGCGCTACGGGACGCTCTGTTTCGCCGATACGGAGGCCCGGGAACGACCGTTCACCGACAGCGAGGAGACGTTCATCGAACTGCTCGTCGAGTGGGTGAGCTACGAACTCGACCGTCGCGAGCGCGAGGCGGAACTCGAACGCTTCGAGGCGATCGTCCGCGCGGTCGACGACGGCGTCTACGCGGTCGACACCGAGGGCCGGTTTTCGTTCGTCAACCCGGCGATGGCCGAACTGACGGGTTACGACCCCGGAGAACTGCTCGAGAAACACCTCTCGGCGGTCAAGAGCGACGAGGAGACCGAGGCCGCACTCTCGGCGCTGTTGTCGGGTGAGGCGAGCGAACGCACCGTCGAGGGGCCCGTCCTGCGGGCACGCGGGCGAGCGGTGGTCTGCGAGGACAACATGACGCGACTGGACGACGCCGAGGGCGACGTGTGGGGCGTCGTCGGCGTGGTCCGCGACGTCACCGAGCAACACGCCCAGCGGGAGATGCTCTCGGAACTCGTCGAGGCCTCGCGGTCGTTCATGGGCGCCCGGGACCGCGCGGAGGTGATGCAGATGGTCGCGGGCGCGATCGAGAACGTCCTCGGGTTCGAGTTGAACGTCGTGCGCCAGTTCGACCGCGAAGGCGAGCGACTGGTCCCGGCGGGGACGACCGACGCCGTGACCGCACGCCTCGACGAACCGCCGACCTACGACCTCGGGGAAGGCGGCCCCGGGCGGGCGTTCATCGACGGCGAACCGGTCGAGGTGACCGACACCGCCGACCTCGACGACGACCGCCAGCGCGACGTGGTCCGTTCGGCACTCCACCTCCCGATGGGCGTCCACGGGACAATCAGTATCGGCTCCGAAGAGCCAGGCGCCTTCTCCGACGTCGACCGCCAGGCCATCCAGTTGCTCGCCACCAGCGGCGCGGCCGCGGCCAACCGCGCCAAGCGCGAACAGGAGGTCCGCGACGCCCGCGAGCGTGCGGACACGCTCGTCGACCGCATCAACGGTCTCATCGAAGACACCGTCGAGGTGCTCGTCCAGGCGGGCACGCGCGAGGAACTCGAACGCGGCGTCGTCGAGCAACTCGTCGCGACCGACCCTTACGCCGTCGCCTGGGTCGCCCAGCCCGACGTCGCCACCGACCGCCTGGAGGCGACCGCCTGGGCCGGCGACCCGGACCTCTCGGCAGCCGTCGACGGCCACACACTCGACCAGGCGGCAGACGACCCCGTCGCTCGCGCGCTCCGCGAGGACGAAATCCGGGTGTCGAACGACCTCGCCGACGTACCCGAGGGGAGCGTCCACGCGGCGGCGGCCGACGCGGGCCTCGGGTCGATGGTCGCCGTCCCGCTGACCTACACGGGGACGAGCTACGGCGTCCTCACCGTCTACGCCCGCGAACCGGACGCGATCGCCGACCGCGAGCGCGTCGTGCTGTCGGCGCTCGGCCGGGCCATCGCCAACGCCGTCAACGCCATCGAGAGCGGTCGCATCCTCACCACCAGCAAGGTCATCGAGATGGAGTTCACGGTCCGCGATTCCGACCTGCTCTTCGGTCGCCTCTCGGCGCGGACGGGTGCGACCCTCGAGCTCGCGGGGTCGGTCTACCAGTCCGACGGGAGCCTCCGCCTGTACGTGACCGCCACCGACACCGACGAGAACGCCGTCCTCGAAGCGCTCGACGGCGACGACGCCGTCCGCGAGGCGACGGTCATCACCGACCACGACGACGAGGTGCTCTTCGAGGCCGTCGTCGCGGAGTCGCTGATCGAGTTGCTCGCCGACCACGGCGCCGTCACGCAGGCCGTGACCGCCGAGGACGGCGTCGTCCGCTACACGGTCGAACTCCCCCAGGAGGCCGAGGCCCGCGAGGTGTTCGAACTCGTCGAGGGACGCTACGAGGGGACGGACCTGGTGGGATATCACGAACACGAGCGGGCCGCCCGCACCCGCCAGGAGTTCCGCGAGGCGGTGCTCGACCGCTTTACCGACCGCCAGGAGACGGCCGTCCGGGGCGCGCACCTCGGCGGCTTCTTCCAGTGGCCCCGCGAGGTCGACGGCGACGAACTCGCCGACTCGATGGATATCTCCCGACCCACCTACCACCAGCACCTCCGTGCCGCCCAGCGCAAGGTCTTCGAGGAACTGTTCGACCACGGCGGCCGCCAGCTGTGAGTGCCGACGCTCGGTCGTTCGGGACGAGATGACCCGAGCGCTTCTCGTGAGACTGCGAGCGCTACTCGTCGGGGAGGTCGGCGCTCACTTTCGGGGACTCGATGCCGGCGTCGTCGAAGGCGCCGAGGACGCGTTCGGTGACGTCGGTCTTGAAGCGCACCTCGCTGCGCAGGTCGTTGACGTAGGCTTTCCCGCGGATCGTCCGGTAGTACAGGTCGTCCTCGACGACGACCGAAGCGGGAGTCGCGGTCGGCGAATCCACCGACGACCGCGAGAACAGGTAGGGTGACGACCCGAACGCCGACACACAGCTTTTTTCTGTCGGGCCGGCGACGACAGAGTGGAGGCAACGATGTCACCGGCGAGTCACGACTACGACGACTGGCCAGTCCAGGGTCGAGACAACAGCGACGTGGCGTTCGTCGGTCGGACGGTGGCCGACCAGCCGGGGGACGAATCGGGCGGGCTCTCGGGCAGCGTCTTCTACGACACCGGGACGGAGACGCTGTTTTCCGGCGACGTCGACCGGGACGGTGAGCGGATCGTCCCCACGCCCGACGGCGAATTCGACCTCGCGCCAGGCGAGACCCTCGGCGAGGCCCTCGAACGCGTCGGCGAGGAGACGGGCTGGGACTCCCTCTCGGCGTTCGCACAGGAACACCTCGAAGACGACGACGGGTAGCGACCGGCCGGAGGACCCGTCGTAGCGCGACGGGCGACGCCCCAGCGGGTCCTGACGACACGACGATAGCCGCTTTCTCCGGATTTTTACGGTGCGCTCCCGTAGCCGCCCCCATGTCACGCGTGCTAGTCACCGGCGGACTCGGTGGCTCTGGCAGGTGGATAGTCGACCGACTGGCGAGTGACGGCCACGACGTCATGTGCGTCGACCAGGTCGGTGCCGACAGCGAGCGAGCCAGCGTCGACGTCAGGGTCGCCGACCTCACCGAGGCGGGTCGCGTCTTCGACCTGGTCGCCGAGTTCGACCCCGATTCGGTCGTCCACTGGGGCGCCATCCCCGACCCGCTGGGCCACGCCGGCGGCGAGGTCTTCGAGAACAACGTCATGTCGACGTACAACGTCCTCGACGCGGCCGGGCGAGCGGGCGCGAAGGTCGTCTGGGCCTCCTCCGAGAGCGCGATGGGATTCCCCTTCGCCGCCGAGACGCCCCCGCCGGACTACCTCCCCATCGACGAGGCACACCCGCTCCGGCCCGAGGACCCTTACGGCGCCTCGAAGGAGACCGGCGAGGCCATCGCGCGGATGGTCACCCGCCGCGACGGCGTCCCCGTCGTCTCGATCCGGCCGTCGTGGATCCAGTACCCCGGCGAGTACCTCTGTCTCGACAACGAACCACCCGCCGAGGGCGTCGGCAACTTCTGGAGTTACATCGACGTGCGCGACATCGCGAGCATCGTCGCCGCCGCCCTGGCAGCAGATATCGAGGGCCACGAGGCCGTCTTCGCCGTCGCCGACGAGAACTACGCCGACCGCCCCGGCGTCGACCTCTTCGACGAGCAGTTCGGCGCGGTGCCCGAACCCTGCGACATCGAGGGCGACGAGTCGTCGATCACGAACGCGAAAGCCGCCGACCTGCTCGGGTGGGAGCCCGCCCACTCCTGGCGCGAGGCGGCCGACGAGGATGTGGACGAGCCGACTGTCTGAGACGCCGCTCGCCAGTTCTTTCGTGGACTCGTGCGGTCACTCCTCCTCGTCGTCACCGCTATCGGGGTTGTGCGCGATGGCGAAGAGGAACCCCGAGAGAAAGAGCAGTTCGTTGCCGAGATAGACGCCCAGTACCGGGTCGACGACGGCGAAAACGGAGTCGGGGAGCGCGATCCCGAGGACGGCGAGCACGAGCGCGATAACGGCCGCGAGCCCCGCGAAGATCCGCGTGACTGCGCCGGTCACGTACCCGACGACGAAGACCACGACCGCTTCGAGGAGTGCCATAGTCGAGCTACGCGGGCTGTGGAAATAAGCGGTGTCGGTGGTTCTCACCGTGCGATGGTGCCCCACGCTTGAAAAACCGTTTTGACCCGGCCGGGCGACCGACCGGACGTGCCGACGCAGGTTCGCGAGATCACGACCGACGAGGGCTGGGACGAGGCGATACCGGTCGTCAGACAGCTCTGGAGTCACGAGAGCGAGGAATTCGTCCGCTCGTGGCGCGACGAGGACGATTACCGGCTGTTCGGGCTGTACGAATCCCCCGCGGAGGAGGGGACTGTCGAGGCGACAGAAACAGCCGACGGGACGCTCGTCGCGGTCGCGGGTGTGTCGATCCAGCGGATACTTCACCACGAACGGCACCTCTGGGTCCACGACTTCGTCGTCGACGAGTCGCGCCGCGGCGAGGGATTCGGGAGCGAACTGCTGGCGTGGCTCGACGTGTGGGCGCGAGACCGCGACTGCGAGAACCTGGCGCTGGCCTGCATCACGGACAACGACGATGCACGGGCCTTCTACGAGAGTGAGGGGCTAGAGGTGTGGGGCCACGTCATGGAACGCGAGATATGAGTGGTGAGTCGGTGAACTGTCTCCGAACAACACCGCAGTCGCCGTGGTGTGTTGAACGCCCTCGGGCCGCTCGCGGGTCGTGTCATCGCTCAGTGTCGAGACGCGTGGTGTCCCGCAACTGGCGGTCGCTGTCTCCGAAAATCGGAGAGTTCCGGGACGAGTGTGGAGGTCCTCGAGCCCTGCCGAGCGAAGCGAGTCTTTCGACGAAGCCGTGATCAGGCGGTACCGAGAGCCCGGATACGTCGGTGAGCGACCGCGAAAGCGAGGCCGGCCGGAGAGAGGCCTCGATGCGAATGGGGAGGGACGACCCGTGAACGAGCGCGCCGAGGGCGTCCATCGCACGACGGTGACTGCGGTCACGACGAGCAAGATCGTCGTCGCGATACCTGCACTATAGGCTCACGCTACGCGACGGCGAACTCGTAGCTGCCCGCGCTCACTTCGACGACGAGTGCGTCGCCGTCTCGTTCGACTGATTGAACACCCACGACGTCGTCCGGCACACCCCCATCCACCGACAGCGTGCACCCGGATTCAGTGACGGCGGCGTCCGCCGCCCCTGGCAGTTCCACGGTCGCGCTCCCGTTCCAGGGGACGCTCACCGAGAGGTCGTACGAACCACCGTCGCCGCTTCCCCCGCTTTCGTCGTCTCCCGTCCGTTCCCACGCGACGGCCAACTCGCCGTTCCGTGTCTCGACGCTCGCCTCGACCCACTCCAGGTCCTCGACGAGCGCGGGCGCGACGGTGACGTCCTCGGTCATCGGTCGATCCTCGACGCGGATGCCCGCGAGCACCTCGTAGAAGAACTCCGAAACGTGGGTGAAGGGGGAGTGGTTCAGCGAGTTCATCCCCGACCCGACGCTGTCGTCGGAGTTCCACCGCTCCCACATCGTCGTTGCGCCCTCCCGGACCATGTACACCCAGCCCGGCCGCTCGGGTTGGCTCACCACCTCGTAGGCCAGCTCGGGATAGCCGTGGTCGGCGAGCGTGTGGATCAGCGGCCGCGTTCCGAGGAAGCCGCTCTGCAGTTTTCCGCCATCGTCTCGAACTTTCTCGGCGAGATTCGCGGCCACTCGCTCTCGTTCGTCCGCCGGGACCAGTCCGAGAAAGAGTGGCACCGAGTACGATGATTGCGTGCCGGGGCCGTACGTGCCGGTCACGGGGTCGAAGAACTCGTCGTCGAACGCGTCGGCGACCGCTTCGGCGCGCTCGCGGAAGGTCGCGACGTCGGCGTCGTTGCCGAGGACGCTCGCGACCTTCGCGAAGGTATCGGTCACCTGATAGAGAAAAGCGGTGTTGAATAGATCGTGGGGCAGCCCGCGCCGTGGCTCGTCGGGGTCGGCGTTCTCGAAGGTCAGCCAGTCGCCGTACTTGCCGTACTCGGCCCCGAGGATCCCATCCTCGGTGACGGAATGCCAGTACTCCAGGTACTCGCGCATGCCCTCGTAGTGCTCGCGGAGGACGCGCTCGTCGCCGTCGTGCTGGTAGAGATACCACGGCAGCATCACTCGGGTGATCGACCACGTCGGGTCGGCGGGGCTCTCCGTTTTCTTGTCGGGGATGACGTCGGGCACGTAGCCCATCGGCGAGGCGGCGTCGTCGTGGTCGCGTGTCCACTTCTCGTCGAAACGCACCGAATCGAAGTTGAACAGCAGCGACCGCGTCGAGATGTGGCCGTCGCCGGTCCAGCCGAAGCGCTCGTCGCGCTGGGGGCAATCCTCCGGAATGGAGTGGGTGTTGCTACGGAGGCCCCAGACGGCGTTGTGCTGGACCTGGTTCAACTCGGGGTTCGAACAGGCGAACTCGCCGCGACGGTCCATCGCCGTCGTGACCACCTTCGCCGTCGCGTCGTCGGGGTTCAACTCGCCGGGATAGCCCGACACCTGCGCGTACCGGAACCCGTGGTAGGTGAAACGGGGTTCGTAGGTCTCGATTCCCTCACCGTCACCCGCACTTCCATCGTCTCCACGAGCGACGTACGTATCGGTGGCGTCCGCCGTTCTGAGGTCCGTCGTCGAGAGATCGCCCTCGTCGGTGAGCGCCTCGGCGTGTCGGATCGTCACCTCGTCGCCCGACGCCGCGCCCGCGACGGCGAGTTCGACCCAGCCGGTGAGGTTCTGGCCGAAATCGAGGATCGGGCCGTCGGGATGGTCGAGGACCGCGTCGACGTCGACCGTCTCGACGACACCCATCGACTCGATGCGCTGGGGGCGTAGCGCCCCACCGGGCGCGTCGACGACCGCCGCGTCGTCCCAGTCGCCGTCGTCGAAGGCTGCACTGTGCCAGCCCGGTGCCTCGCGACGGGCGTCGTACGTCTCGCCGTCGTAGATGTCGTTTTCGAGGACGGGGCTCGCCCGCGCCCGCCAGTCGCCGTCGGTCTGGACGGTGCGCGTCGACCCGTCCGCGAATTCGATAGTCAGGGTGGCTCGCGCCCGGGGTGAGCCGTCCGAGAGCCAGTGGGAGGAGCGCTTGGCGAACCAGCCCCGTCCCAGCCAGAGGCCGACGGCGTGGTCTCCCTCGTCGAGGGCGTCGGAGACGTCGAACGTCGAGGTGAGAACGCGCGTCTCGTAGTCCGTCCAGGCGGGGTCGAGTTTCCCCTCACTCACCCGCTCGCCGTCGACGAACACCTCGCCGTAGCCCACCGCGGCGACGTGAAATCGCGCCGACTCGACCGGTTTTTCGAGGGCGAACTCGGTGCGCAACTGCGGCGCGGTCGACGCCAGTCGCGACTCGTCGTGGCCGTTCGTCAGGTGCTCGCGCCCCCACGTATCGCTCTCGACGCTGGAGGCGGTCGAAACGGGTCGTCCCGCGGCGAGGTCGTCGTTCTCGTCGCTCTCGCTACTCTCGCCGCCTTCGTCGCTATCGCCGCTTCCATCGTCGCCGCCCCGGACGGTGAGCCCCGCCAGCGCGAAACACGCCCGGGGCTTCACGTCGACCGTCTTGCGCTCGCCGCCACGCATCGACGTGTCGAGGACGTACGGGTCCGTCGCCGTGACTCTGACGTAGCGCCCGCTCGCGGCCAGGCCGTCGTGGGTTCGCGTCGCGGCGCCGTCGGCATCCGAGTCGCGGTCGTCGTCCGAATCGCCATCGCTGTCCACGTTCTCGCCTCCTGTCTCGGCTTCCGGGTCGACCTCGGCGACCACAGTCGACCCCTCGAACGCGGCGTCGTCGGCGACTTCGACGCGGTAACCATCCGGGAAGCCAAAGCCCGCCAGCGGGTCGTCGCTCCAGGAGGACGTGACCGCGGCGTCGTCGGGCGTCCGGACGATCGTGACGGGATCCGCGGGGTGCAGGTCGACGGCTCCGACGTGTCGTGACTCGCCGAGGTCGACCTGCACCCACGGGTCGTCGGTGTCGGTGTCGGTGTCGGTGTCACCGGCCGACTCGGCAGGGTCGCGCCACCGACTCCGCCAGCCGTTCGTGTCGCCACCGTCTGGCTGGTGAGCGATCCACTCGCCGCGCCAGTCTTCGGGGGCGAGTGCCGTCGCGAATCGCGCGGGCTCGGCCCACTCGGTCTCGCCGGCGTCGGTCCAGAGTTTCACCGACCAGTAGTAGGTCTCGTCCGACGCGAGTCGGGGGCCGTCGTAGTCGACGCCGGTCGCCTGCCGTGACTCGACCCGCCCGGAGTCCCACAGTCGTCCCGCGCCGGTAGCGACGTCGTCGGGGTCGCGACCGACGACCACTCGATAGGCATCCTGTCGTGCGCTCCGCCGCTCGGTCGCGACCCGCCAGGCGAATCGGGGGTCGCTCGTCGGGTCGACGTTCTCCGGTGTGCGTTCGTACTCGACGCGGAGGCCCGTCGGTCGAACCGCCTCCTCGGCGGCGGATCCGGTCATGCGGAAACCCTCTTGTAGCGGCCGATTAAGCCTTTGCCAACCGGGGATCGGCCCGGTCGATCGGCGGGTTCGCAGTGTGACCCCGCCACTCGACCGGAATACACACGGTGGCCCCCGCCGTCGGACCGTCCATGTCACCGACCGTCCACGCGCTCCGCAACGAGATCCGGGTGAAAGTCGGCCGCTACGAACGCGAGATCTCCAGCGACTTCACCAAGGAGGCGCTGGCTGCCATCTGCGAGGCCGTCGACTACGACATCGGCGAGGGTGGGTTGCCCTCGAAGGGGCAGATGCGCGCCGGCATCCTCTTCGCTATCGGCGAACGAGACAGCGACGACCCCGATGGGCTCGATCGCTCGTTCCGGAAAGCCGAACTCGAAGCCATCGCCGAAGCGCTCCGCGAGGCGTAAGTCGGCTCGTGAAGCCCTACACGATCCGACGAGCCGAGGAGACGGTCCCGCTGACCGTGCGAACGGCGCTGGAGTGATCAGCGAAACTTCTGAATATCGAGACCAGCTTGGACAATGTTCGGTACAGGTGCGCAGGTATCAGGTGTTTCAGGTGGATCTGTCGTGAGAGAAAGTGGGTCCGCAGACAGCACCGCAGTCGTGATCGGGGGATGAAAGCCCTCGGGCCGCTGGCGGTCGCTGTCTCCGAAAATCGAAGATTTTCGGGATGACGAGAGAGCTGCGCTCTCTCGAACCACGCGGGATATTCTCGCTCGAACAACGGCACCGCACCGCGCTCGCGCAGGCGACTAAAGTGGACGCCAGCGGCCCTCGCCCTTTCAGTCCGCCAGGAGAGATTTCGTTTCACAGGCTGTCTCGACGGTGAATGGTCGGTAGCCGTTTCCGCAAACTGTGTCCCCTGGCGGACTGGAAGGGCGAGGCGGGGTCGCGGTGAGCGGAGCGAACAGAGTCGCTGCGCGGGCTCTATCCGCGCGACGCGAGGCGCTACGCGCCTCGACGTGAACGGCGTCCTGGCGAACGAAGTGAGCCAGGGCTCGAAAGACGAGCGAAGCGAGTCTTTCG
>Ga0207771_100350_pt1 | contig 29825 bp, 31 predicted proteins | sample A23M2SouthBayCA_2_FD_187731 | JGI IMG/M metagenome (GOLD analysis project Ga0207771, IMG submission 187731) | Aerobic enrichment media microbial communities from Eden Landing Ponds, California, USA - A23 M2 (2) (SPAdes) | ecosystem: Environmental > Aquatic > Marine > Unclassified | place...
TCCGGCGAGTGAGACCGATGGAACGGTCTCACGGGTCACCAGACACACCCGTGGTAACGGCACTCGGACGCCGTCCGAGTTGGTCTGTGACAGTAAACATACGTACACGGCGCGAAGAGACGCTTGTATGTCTCGGGCGTACCTGACGATCGACGACGGGCCGTCGAAGACGATCGCGCACAAGCGGTCGGTGCTCGCGGAGCGAGACGTTCCAGCCCTGTTCTTTTTCGAGGGGCGATACGTCGCCCGCCGGTTCGAGAGCGTCGTCGAGACGCTCCGGGCGGGATTCCACGTCGGGAACCACGCCTACAGCCACACGGCGTTCTCGTCGCTGTCGCTCACACGGGCGAAACGCGAGGTCCGGAGCACCGACGACCTGATCGAGGCGGCGTACGAGCGGGCGGGCGTCGAGCGCCCGGCGAAGGCGTTCCGGTACCCGTACGGCGACCCCATCGCCGAGCAACACCGGGCGGCGTTCCGGGCGTTTCTGGACGAGCTTGGTTACGACGGGCCGCCGACAGCGGCGGACGCGACGACGGCGAGTCGAGACGGATCGGTCGCGTGGTTCTGGACGCTCGACTGTCGGGAGTACGACCTCGAAGACGTGGCTGCGGTCCGCGAGCGGATCGACGAGCACCGCGCCACGCGCGACCCGGACAGGGTCGAAGTCGTCTTAGTGCACGACCACGCGGCAACGGACCGCCTGTTCGAACCGATCGTGGATGCGCTGCTCGAAAGCGGACTGGCGTTCCAGCGGCCCGTGTGAGCCACCGGGCCGGGAGTGAGCGGGCGGACAGCAGCGTCAGAATCGGAACCGCTCGAACCGGCCGTCGGCGACATCTGCCGCCAGTCGTTCACGTACGGCGTCACGTTCGTCGGGCGCGAGCGACCCGAACGACACCGAATCGTAAAAGCCGCCCTGCTCGACGAGCGAGTACGTGCCGGTCTCGACATCGCGGCGGACGTAGAACAGCAGGTCGTCGGTGATACTCGCGCCGAACCCGGCAGTGTCGCTTGCCGTCCCGCTGGTGCTTGCGACACCGCCGACACCGACCGCCGTGCCCGTACAACCGATCAGTCTGAGCGTCTCCCGTCGGGATAGTTCCATGACGGGCGTACCGTTTCGGCCGCTACTGATAAATATTTCTCTCAATTTCCATTTTTTAAATTATGTGTAATCAGTTTATCGTCAGTAGCGAATTTTGCCCGTTCGAAACAGTTGTTAATATATAACAAAGTTAAGAATAAAATATAAATCCGGTGTCATTGACTATGGATTCACTCCCACGTCGACGGGGCGGTGAGCGTCCACGGCTGGGGGTACTGGAGAGACGAGACATGAGCGACACCATTCGAGAGATCCTACAGGAAGCCAGCAACGACCCGGAACTACTGCAGCTGCTCAAAGAAGAGCCAGCCGCGGTCGCCGAGGAGTTCGACCTCGGCGAGGAGCAACTCGCCGCACTCAAGCGGTCCGACCTATTGTTGGAGATGCAGCCCGAGAACCCCCTCCTCGACGTGACGACCCACACGATGGGGACGATCACGATCACCGGCTCCGTCGACTTCCCGACGAGGCTCGAAGACCTCAGGAAAGAGGAACTGATCCGCGTCGTCGAGCGGGCCGTCGTCGACGAGGCGTATGCCGAGCGGCTCCGCGAGTTCAGAGAGCTATAGACGCATGGCGAGCCCAGACATCAGCGTCGTCGTCCCGGCGCGAAACGAGGCCGGACGGCTCGCACCGACACTGCAGAACATCGCAGCCCAGCGCACGTCGAATGTCGATGTCGAGTTCGTCGTCGTCGACGATGCGTCGACCGACGGCTGCTGTGACGAACTGGCCGCTCCCGCGTCCGATGTGACACTCACCGTGGTTCGGCTCGACACGCGTGGCGGCGTGCCGACCGCGCGAAACGCCGGGGTCGAGACCGCGTCCGGGGACGCGCTGTTCATCACGGACGCCCACGTTCGCGTGTCGGCCGGCTGGGACGAGCAACTGCTGGGGAGTCTCGAAGACGGCGTCGTCGTCGCGGGTTCGATCGCCGACGCGGGTTCCGAGTTCGTCGGCCACGGCTGTAAGCTCGTCGTCCCGTACATGGGGACACACTGGAACCGAGAGAAGCCGGACGAGGGCGACCCGGTCCACGTCGCGTCCAGCGCGGCGACGGGCGTCACCCGCGACACGTTCCAGTCGATTGGCGGGTACGACGAGGGGATGTTGTACTACGGCAGTGCCGAGCCGGAGTTCAGCGTCCGGGCGTGGCTCAGCGGCGTATCGGTACGTGCGAACCCGGCGCTGGTCGTCGAACACGAGTTCAAGTCCGGTGGTCGAGCCAGCGAGTTCGTCGACGAACACAGAACGCACCTGACCCACAACAGCATCCGGTTCGGGTTCCGCTATCTGGATGAACTGGCGTGTCTGGAGATGGTCCGTCACTTCACACAGCTGTTTCCCGAACACGTTCCCGAGGCGTTCGAACTGATCGAGCAAAGCGATGTCTGGGCCGAGCGCGACCGACTCGCCTCGGAACTGCCGCGTGACTTCGGTTGGTTCGTCGACCGGTTCGATCTCGAAGACTCCGCCGACCGAGAGATCGCCGGCTACGAGGGCGCGGCGACTGCGAGCGGCGACGACTGATATGGATTATTGTAGCCGCTTTCCCGGTCGACCGCACATTGTCGTGCGGTCGATCCGGGAAATATCTACAATACTCCGTATGAAATGGATTGTCGTGGCGACGAACCGGCGAAGTTGCCCGGGACATCGTTCCCGGACGTTCGTCCCGCAGGATCGTGGACGCCCGGCCCGGCGGGCGCGGCCTGAACCGGAGCACACTCTGGCCGCCCAAGAACACCGAACGCACGGTCTACGGACACGAATCCTGCCAGCCGAGGTCGACGGCTCGTCGAGCGGATCGTCTTCTCCCCGTTCGGGTCGCGATCAGCGCGTGTACGTCTCGATGCGCGAGATCGCAGCATCCGAAAACGAAAAGCGGTCGGCAAAGCGTGTGATCGTCTCGCCGTCCGCATCGAGCAATCGCCCCTCGACCACGACGCCGGTCTCGCCGGTGTAGACGGCGTCGATCGGATGGGTCGTGTCGGTCTGAGGGCGGTCCTCGCGCATGAACTGGACGAACTGCGCGCGTCCCTCGAAGGTTCTGTCGGGACGCTCGTGGACGAACGCCGCGGTCAGCAGGTCGGCGAGCAGATCGTAGTCGCCCTTGTCGAGCGCTCGGTAGTACGCGCGGGCCGTCGCCACCTGATCCATACGGAAAGCGAGACCGGCAGCACCGAGAAAGTGGCGGTCAGTATCGCGATTCGTCGGTCGTCTCGTCCTCGTCGTCGAGTTCGTCCTCGGTCGGGATGGCGGCCATCTCCTCGTCGCTGGCTCCGTCTGGGTCGTCGAGTGGCTCCGCGTCGTCGCTCGCCTCGTCGCCAGCGGTTTGCTCGTCGGTCTCGAAGGGGTTCTCGTCCGTCGTTCCTACGTCGGCAAACGAACGTGTGCCACCGCTCTCGCGGTCGTCGTCCTGGCTCTCACTCGCGCTGGCGTCGCCGGTCGGTTCGAGCGAGCCAGAACCGGGCGGGGGAACGTCGCGTTCGTCGTCGCCAGTCGCAGTCTCATCGGCCGGATCGGCGGCTGACCCCGCGTCGGTGTCGCCGTCGGTGGCGTCCGCCGCCTCGGACTGGGCGGTCTCGGCGGCCGACTGACTGGCAGCAAGATCGGCTTCCAGTCGTTCGAGGTCCGCGTCGTCGACCGCGTCGTCGATCTCGGTCTCGTCGCGCTCGTCAGTTGGTGTGTCGTCGCTGTCCTCGGCACCCGGTGGCGCATCGACCATACTCGTCGGTGTCTCGGCGATATCGTCGTCGAGACCGTCGGGCTGATTCGCCGCGAGTTCGGCTTCCAGTTGTTCGAGTTCCGCGTCGTCGATCCCATCGTTGCCGATCGCACCGTCGTCGGCCGCTGGGTCGTCGTCGGCTGTCGTCGCACCGTCGTCGGCCGCATCGTCGATGTCGACCGCGAGCGTCGTATCGGTGTGTTCCGCTTCCGGGAGGATGCTCTCGTCGGCTTCATCGCCGTCGAGATCGGGGGGCCAGTCGTCGGGATCGATCGGTTCGCCCAGATCACGGGCTGTCTCCAGTGGCCGCTCGGCGTCGTCCCGGAGACGCTGGCCTGCCGCGCCGGCACCACTGGAGTACTCGCTTGCAGACTCACTGAGCCACTCGGCGGCCTGCCACAGCGCCGTCGCCTTCTCTTCGGCGTGCTCGTAGTACGCATCCAGATCGGGATCGTCGACGAACCGGACGGCGCTGTCGAAGTGTTCGGCGGCCTCCTCGAACTCCGCTTGTGCGCGCTTGAAATCCGATTGCGAGAGCATCCACTCCGAGTCCTCGAACGACCTCATCGCACTGGTGAACGCGCGCCGGCCCTCGGTGTAGTGGGCGAAGCCGACCCGATAGCGCGAGAAGGCCGTGTCGTCGCCGCCCGTCTCGGCGATGGCGTCCTTGATCGCGTCCACGTCGGGCAGGGTCGTCAGGTCGCGGGTCGACCAGGCGTACTGGACGACGCCGTCGTGGTCGACGACGAACACGGCCCGCTCGATCAGGGCCTGCCCCAGTTCGTCCTCGAAGGTGACGCCGTAGCGCTTGGCGACCTCGCGACGGGTGTCAGAGAGCAACGGAATGTGCAGATCGTACTCGGCGGCGAAGGCGGCGTGACTGTACAGGGAGTCGGCACTGATTCCCAGCACGCTCACGTCCTTTTGCATCGTAAAGAGGTCGAGTTCGTCCAGATCGGACTCGGCGTCACAGGCGGGGTTGAAGTCGCCGGGGTAGAACGCGACGATGACCACGTCCTCGCCGACGTAGTCGTCGAGTGCTACCCGTCGGTACTCGCCGTCGACGAGTGCCGGCAGTTCGAACCGCGGCGCGTCGTCACCTGCTGAGATCACTGGCCGATATATTTTCGTTCGTACACTTAATGGTATGTTCCGGCTCGGTTCTCGTGGCGCTTTTACCGGCTGGCGATCTACGGGGGGTGTGGAGCTACACGTTCGGTACGAGGGCGACGACGACCCTGACAAGTGCAGTGCTCGGCGACTGGCGCGCTTCGACGAAGCCGAGTTGCACCGTGCCACTCGGTCGACGCCGCCCGGCATCGTCCTGAACCCTTTCGCCGAGCAGGCACTGTCGCCGGCCGACCGAGCGGGCACGGGTGCCCGGACCGAGCGACTGGTCGCGCTGGACTGTTCCTGGGAGACCGCCGAACGCGAAGCGTTCGATCTCGAAGGGATTCATCGCTCGCTACCGTTTCTCGTCGCGGGCAACCCCGTCAACTTCGGGACCCCCTTCCAGTTGAACACCGTCGAGGCCTTCGCGGGCGCGCTCTGTATCCTCGGTGAGCGCGAACAGGCCGAGCGCATCCTCGATCACTTTCGCTGGGGCCATACGTTCATCGAACTCAACGAGGAACCGCTCGAACGCTACGCCGCGTGTGCGGATTCGACGGACGTGATCGCCGTGCAAGACGACTATCTCGAAGCGGAGTGAGACGGACCGCTGTCGCCGTTTCCCGGTCGACCGCACGACTCGTGTGGTCGATCCGGGACAGATCGACATCGGTCTGAGCGACCCGTGCGTCACTCGGTCACGACGAACTCGAATCGGGCACCGGCCGTCGCGTCGTCGGTCCCGGTCGTGTCTCGACTCGCCGTCCAGTCGCTGTCGGTGACCGTGACGGACCAACCGTGTTCGTCGGCGACTTCGCGGACGATCATCAGCCCGAAACCGGTCCCGCCACGCTCGGAGTAGCCCTGTTCGAACACCGACTCGCGATCACCTTCTGGGATGCCGGGACCGTTGTCGGCGACGAAAAAGCCCGCTTCCTCTGGGAGCGTACCGACCTCGACGGCGAGTCCATGGCCCAACGGTGGGGCGCTGTCGTCGGCCGTCTCGGGCGCGTCGGCTGTGGCGCCGTGCTCGACTGTGTCCCGACGCGCATGTGGGGCAGGGCGCGTGGCACCGTGTTCGACGGCGTTGCGAAAGAGGTTCTCGAACAGCTGTCTGAGCCGGTCGCGGTCGGCAGCCAGCCGGAGCGAGTGTGAGACGGTCAGCGTCGCTGCCCCGGTTTCGACGGTCTCCCAGGCCGTCTGAGCGACTTCGCCGATCGCGACGCGCTCGGTCTCGAAGCCGCCCTCGTCCCGTGCCACCGAGAGTGTGCGATCGATGATCTGCTGGATGCGCTCGTGAGCGTCGTCGATCGTCGCGAAGTGTTCGTCGTCACCGTTCTCACGGGCCAACTGGAGGTTGCTCCGGGCGATGGCGAGGGGGTTGCGCAGGTCGTGTGCGACGATCGTCGCGAAGTTGTTCAGTTGCTCCGTCTCCGTTTCGAGTGTTGCGATCCGGTCGGCGGACGTTGCGATCCGGTCGCGTGTCCGAGCGGCATCGACAGTGGCGTTCGCGAGCGTCCGGATCGCCCACATCGGTGCCGTCTCGCCGCTGTCGGCCCAGAGTGCGAGCCAGCCAGTGTCGCCGACCGGGACGACCAGTGGATCGGCCGGCCACGACAGCGTCTCGGGCGGGGGATCGACCACGCCGACAGAACCGCGGCGAGCCGGCGGATCGGAGCCATCACTGGCACCGGCGACGAGGGGATCGCCCGCGGCGTCGTAGACGACGCAGTCGGCTGGATCGGAGAGCAGCCGGGCGGCTCCGTCAGCGGCAACAGTCGCCACTGTCTCGGGGTCGTCGGCGTCCGCGAGGGCACGCAGTGTGTCCGCGACGATTTCGCCGGGCGCGTGCGTCGATTCGTCGTCGGTGTGGCTGTCTCCTGTCATACTCCTTGAGCACGAGCGAGTGTCGACACGGCGACTGCCGGTCGCCTTCGGTGGCGATTCGGCCACCCAATACAACCGTTGATGTCCGAGAGCCGTATAATGTTTGTTGAACCGAATTTTTCGACCGATGGCCGGCGTCGTCTCGGGAGCGTGGCCTTACCAGCCAAAGCCGCGGTGGTCAGCGGGTTCGAGTGGACTCGACGGGAGACCGGCCTGTGGATCGGGAGCGTTGTACTCGCCGGGGGCCACGTCGTTGGGGGCGTCGGGATAGCACAGCGACGCCAGCGCCTGGATCTGGCCGCGACCGACGCCGAGTTCGAACTGGCCGCCCCCGTAGAGTGCGATGTCGCGCTGCTCGCAGTAGGCGATGGTCGACAGCAGCGACTCCACGGTTCCAAAGCGGGAGGGCTTGCAGTTGAGCCAGTTCGGTTCGACGGGCAGCGCCTCGATGCTGGCGATCCCGGTGATCGGGTAGTCCCAGCTAAGCCGCTCTTCGCGCCCGGTAAAGACCGGGCGGGTCTCGTCGGTGATGGCCGCGTCCTCGACGATGGTCTCGGGGAGACCGTCGACGATCCGGCGGTAGAAGGCCGGATCGGTTGGCGTGTCGACCTCGGTGCCCTCGTAGTAGGCTTTCAGATCGACGACGCGGACCGCGTCGGTCGCCGCGAGGGCGGCGATCAGGTCGGCGTCCCACGCCGGCGTCGGGTCGAGTTTGAACTCGATGTGGGGGTCGATGTCGAGCCACGTCTCGACGCGGTCGGTCGTCGGGTCGCCGTGCTCGTCCTCCGAAAGACGCGTCGAGACGACGAAGCGCACCGGATCGTACGTGCGATCGAGCGCCTCGCCCAGTGTCAGATCGGCCTGTTTCAGCGCCAGATCGAGCGCCGCACTCTCGACGGCCCAGCGGCGGTAGTGGCGGGCCGCGTCCTGTGTCGGTGGCTCGGGCCACAGCACTACGTCGTCGAGCATCGCCGAGAACGAATCGAGCGTGTACTCGCCGCCGAAGTCGGCGTCGATCGCCGCTATCGAATCGTGATCGTCGGGTTCGTACGTCACATCCTCGCCCCGGCCGACCTCGCCGTCGCCGTGCAGGGCGACGGTCGTCGTCCGGCGTGTAAAGCCACTGGAAGTCTCGCGTGTTCGGTCGGTCGTCTCGAAGTCCTCGACGTGCAGCGACAGGTCTGCGACCCGCTCGTACATACCCACCCCTTGGTGGGCGGATGAAATAAATGGCCGACCAGATGCTGGGGTGGTGTTCACAGCAGGCGTCGATGATCCCTCTCAGAAGTCGCCGCTCCTTCTCTGCACCCACTGATATCGTAGCCATTGGTCACGGCACACCTGATCGCACCACAGCAGTCGATCGTGTCGACTGTTACGAGAGGAATCGACCGGCACGGCACCGACAGAGCGGGCCACGAGATGGACGATCCGTTCCCGGACATCGCCAGTGTTCCACCGACTACTGCCAAGAATTAACACGTTCGACAGCCTGGATAGGGTATGGATCGAGGTGGTGGGGGGTCGATTACGGTCTTGCTGGTCGACGACGAACCGGACGTGGCCGAGGTGACGAGCCTGCACCTCCAGCGCCAAAACGAGACCTTCGAGGTGGTGACCGAGCACAATGTTCAGGACGGTCTCGACACACTCCACGACGGCATCGACTGCATCGTCAGTGACTACGAGATGCCCCACGACGACGGACTGGACTTCTTGCGAGAGGTCCGTGCGTACGATCCCGACCTCCCCTTTATCCTCTTTACCGGTCGCGGGAGCGAGGAGATCGCGAGCGAAGCCATCTCCGCGGGCGTCACCGATTACCTCCAGAAGGGGACCGGCACCGACCAGTACACCGTGCTCGCGAATCGACTGGAGAACGCCGTCGCGCGCCGCCGATCGGAGGCGGCGGCCGCCGAGACGCTGGAGCGCTACCAGACGCTCGTCGAGAGTTCACCCAATCCGATCCTCGTCCACTCCGGGACGGACGTGTTGTTCGTCAACGATCGACTGGTCGAACTGGTCGGGGCCGACGATCTGACGGCGCTCACCGACCACGATCCACTCGACTTTGTCCACTCCGAGGACCGCGACCGCCTCGCCGCGCGCGTCGAGGCGATTCTCGACGGCCACGACTCGACCGGCTGGACCGAGTGGCGACTCCGTCGGCTCGATGGGGATGTCCGCTGGGTCGAGAGCCGTGGCGCGCCGATCGTCTACGACGGGGAGCCGGCCTCACAGGTCGTCCTGCGTGACGTGACCGAGCGAAATCGACGCGAACGCCGACTCGAACGCCTCCACGACGCCGCCCGCGACCTCTTGACGGCACCGGACCGGAAGGCCGTCGCCGACTGTACCGTCGGAACGCTCACGGAGGTGCTGGGCGAGGACGCCGTCGGCTTCTGGCACCACGACGGCGACGATCTGCGCATCCTCTCGGCGACCGACGCGGCCCGTGAGCACGCTCGCGCAGCCCACACCGACTCCGCTGCGATCGCGACACTCCCCGAGTGGTCGGTCGAGTACACCACGTTTCTGGGGAGTCGTCCGCGCGTCGTCACCGACTACGCCAGGCGCGACGACGCTATTACGGACGCGTTCACGACGGTGTATCTCGTTCCACTGGACGACCACGGTCTGCTGGCAGTCGCCTCGCCGGATGCCTACACCGTCGCGCCGGCCGAACAGGAGATCGTCGGTATCCTCACCCGGACGGTCGTCGCCGCACTCGACCGCCTCGACCGTGAGACCTGACGGCGTCCATCGACGCGTGTCCCACCGCCGGACAGCGACACCACTTTGCCCCAGAGCCTGCAATAGCGGGTATGCGAATCGAGTACGATCGCGATACCTGTATCGGGATGTTCCAGTGTGTCGCCGAGTGGGACGCTTTCGAACGCGACGAGGACGCCGGCAAGGCGGTACTCGCGGAGAGCGAGGAGACCGACGATGGGGTCTTCGTCCGAGAGGTGCCCGAGGATGCGGAACTGGACGCGAAGTTCGCCGCCCGCTCCTGTCCCGTCGACGCGATCGTCGTCTACGACGACGACGGCGAGCAGGTCGTTCCCTGAGGTCGCTCGCCGGTCCGCTCGTGCCCGACGAGTGGCTCCTGAGAGCTGTTCGAAGGCGGACACACTCGCTCTCTTTCGTGCTTCATTTCACCAAAGTGGCTCTGTATAGAGACGTTTAAATAGCACAAAACTAACCAGTGGGTTGTGAGCGGTTAGCACTGCGGTGGTCAGGTAATACTCATGACAGAACAATACGACCTCGTTATCGTTGGCGGTGGGATCAGTGGCGCGTCGCTTCTCTATACGGTCGCGAACTTCACCGATATCGAGAAGATCGCGCTCATCGAGAAGGAACAAGAGATCGCAGCGATCAACTCTCATCACACGAACAACTCTCAGACCCTGCACTTCGGGGACATCGAGACCAACTACACCCTCCAAAAGGCAGAGCAGGTCAAGGAGGGCGCGGAGATGCTCGCGGGCTATCTCGAAAACGTCGATCCCGACCGCGAGATGCACAGCAAGCGCTCGAAGATGGTGCTCGCCGTCGGCGACGAGGAAGTCCAGAGCCTCGAAACGCGCTACGACGACGAGGGCTTTGGCGATCTCTTCCCGAAACTCGACGCGATCGAGCGCGACGAGATCGAGGAGATCGAGCCGAAGGTCGTCGAGGGACGGGACCCGACCGAGGACATGCTCGCCCTGCAGACGCCCGACGGCTACGTCGTCGACTACGGCGAGGTCTCGAAGTCGTTCGTCGACGATGCCGACGAGATCGACGGCGTCGACGTACTGACCGGCGAGGAGGTCAAGCGCCTCGACGACACCGAGGACGGCTACATCATCGAGACGGAGAACCACTGGATCGAGTCCGACGCGGCCGTCGTCGCCGCCGGCTCCCATAGCCTCCAGATCGCAAAGGAGATGGGCTACGGTGACGGCATGTCCTTGCTGCCCGTCGCTGGCAGTTTCTTCCTCGCCGACGACTTCCTGAACGGCAAGGTCTACACCCTCCAGATGAAGAAGTTGCCCTTCGCGGCAGTGCATGGCGACGCCGACGTCCACGACGACTCGGTCACGCGCTTCGGGCCGACGGCAAAGCTCGTGCCGGCGCTGGAACGCGGCGAGATCTCGACGGTCTCTGATTTCTTCGACGTGTTCGGCCTGAACGTCGATTCGTTCCTCAGCTACGCCAACATCCTCGCCGACCGCATCCTCCTGCCGTACGTCCTCAAGAATCTCGTCTACGACCTGCCCGCGGTCGGCAAGCGCGCGTTCCTGCCCCACGTCCAGAAGGTCGTCCCGACCGCCGACTTAGACGACATCTCTCGTGCGAAGGGCTACGGCGGCGTGCGCCCCCAGATCGTCGACACCGACAACAAGACCCTGGATATGGGCGAAGCCAAGATCACCGACGAGGACATCATCTTCAACATCACGCCCTCGCCGGGTGCCTCGACCAGCCTGAAAAACGCCATGCGAGACACCGAGCACATCGTCGACGCGCTGGACGGCTGTGAGTTCGACAAGGACGGCTTCCGCTCTGCGACCATCGAGAACTTCCCGCGACTGGACGAGGGCGACGCGGCCGAGGGCGACGACGCAGTCAAAGCGCCCGCACAGGACGACGACTGAGGCGGTTTCCCGCAGTTGCTTTTCGGCGATCTCCGCCACGAGGGAGGCGCTCGCTGGGACATCGCTTCAATAACGGTCCGCTGTTACAAGGATATAGCCGCTCTGTATCGAGCGCAGTGGGGGAAGCTCGGTTCTTTTCGGCCTTATTGAATAGCCTAATTAAGATCGAATATGAAGTCGAAGTATCAACATGCTCTTCGACACGCTCCTCTTCGCCGTCGGCCTTGCCGGTGTTGCCGGACTCGTCTGGTTCGGCTGGCGATCTCTCTCCGGGAAGGGCGACGACGACGCGAGACAACGTGTTGGGGGCCTGATGATCGTCGTCGCTGCCGTCCTCTCGTACGATGCACACGGTCGGTTCGTCCCCACTACTCCCGCGTTAGAAACCGCCACCAGCGCCGTGACGATCGGTTTCCTCCTCGTCGGCGTCGCACTCGTCTTCGGGCCGTTGTTGGTGGAGAGGTAGTGTCTCGCCCCCGCTTTCTGATTCGGTCGCTGTTGTCCATCACCAACGAAAGCCTGAGGGCGATTCGAGACACAGAGCCGAGTAGATGGTCCGTCGCTTGCTCGAACAGTTGCGCGCCCTGCTCGCGGGCCTGTTCGGTCACCTGATCGATGGCTTTCCGGCCCTGCTGGCTCGCTTCGGACTGGTCGACCGCGAGAAGTCGACGGCGGCGCTGGATCTGGCCGCGCCGGTGATGGTCACCGGTGGTCTCCGCATCCTGTTGCGGATCGCCGACTTCGCGATGGTCGGCCTGGCGCTGGGTGACGCCGCCATCGCCGGCCTCGAACTGGGCTTTCAGTACTTCTTCGTCGGCTTCGGTCTCTCGCTCGCGGTCACGTCGGGGACGATCAGCGTCGTCTCCCGCTTGCAGGGTGCCGGGGAACCCGATCGCGCGAATCTGGCGGTCAAGCAGTCGCTGTGGCTCGCACTCCTGCTCTCGCTCCCCCTGACCCTGCTGTCGTGGTTCTACGCCGAACCGATGGTCGGCCTGCTCACGAACGACGCCGACGCGATCCGCTTCGGTGGGACCTACCTCGCCATCGTAATGTTGTCGCTGGCCCCGCGGTTCTGGAGTATGGTCGCCGCTCGGGCGCTCGCTGGCAGCGCTGACACCCGCACCCCGATGTACGTCCGCCTGTTGACCCTCCCCACGAACATCGTCCTCAACGCCGTGTTGATTTTCGGACTCGGTCCCGCGCCGCGGCTTGGCATTGCCGGGGCCGCCATCGGCACCGCCGTCGCCAACACGCTCGCCGCGGCGGTCTTCTTCGCCCTGCTCGTCTCCGGTCGCTACGTCGTCACCCTCGATCTCGGCGGGCGGCAGGTCGATCTCTCGCTGCTGGGCGAGATCGTCCGCGTCGCCCTGCCGCTCTCGGGAATGCGCTTGCTCCAGACGTTCGCGCGTTTTCCGTTCCTGTTCGTGCTCGGTGTCATCGGGACGCCGACGGTCGCCGCCTTCGCCATCGGCCGCCGGGTGATGTTGCTCGCGCTGATGCCCGCGTGGGGCTACTCGACGGCGGCGAGCACGCTCGTCGGCCAGCACGTCGGCGCGGGCGACGACGAGGACGCCGGTGCCTACGGCTGGCAGACCCTGCGGATCGCGCTGGCGACACAGCTCGTCATCGCCGCCGTGCTCGTGGCCTTCGCGCGCCCGATCACCGCACTCTTCGGGACGGCCTACCCCGAACTCACCGTCACCTTCATCCGCGTGTTCGCGCTGGCGGTCGCCGGCTTCAGCGTCTCGCGGACGATGCGGGGCAGTCTCCGGGGTGCGGGCGACACGCGCTGGCCCCTCTATGGCACCTTCGTCGGCTCCTACCTGTATCGAATCCCGGTCGCCGTCCTGGCGCTCCCGGTCGGCTTCGCCGTGACGATCCCCCTCGTCGGCGTCACCGTCGCACCCGGTATGGGCTGGGGGCTGCCCGCCATCTTCGCCGCCATCGTCGGCGACTACTACGTCAAAGCGGCGGTCAACACCGGCCGCTTCTGGACGGGCAAGTGGCGCGCCGTCGCCCGAGCGTCTGGGGTCGGTGCCGGCGACTGACAGCGCCACTGCCCCTCGAACCACGCCCTGGCGGACTGAAAGGGCGAGGTCCGGTGGCGCTCTGTGTAGTCGCTCCGTGGCAGGGCTCCCGCGACGTAGGAGCGGGATGTCACGGAGCGACCGCCAGCGGGCCGAGGGCTTTCGAGGCGTTGACTCCCACACCCACAGTCGCCGACTCATTCGCTTCGGGGTCTCCAGGCGTAAACTCAAAACTTAATGGCCGACGGGACAGAGCCACGCCCATGAGCACACCAACGAAGATCGTCCTGGGGACCATCACCGTCTCGGCACTGCTGTCGCTCGCACTGATCGCACAGCTCGCACTGGCGTAGATGTTCAGCGAGCGCCCGCTGTCGGAGGAACTGGCCCGCGTTCGCGACGAGCACGCGCCCGACGCGCTCGTCCTCGACTGCGAGCAGGACTTCGAGACGCTCGATCCGGCCGTCGCGGAGGACCTGCTCTTGCTGACCGACTCGGTCGACCCGGTCACGTATCCCAGCGAGTGGGTGCCCGCCGACGCGCCCGATCCGCTCCACGCCCTCGCGTCGAGTGACTTCACCATCGGAATGGCAGGCGACGGCGGCGTCGCGTGGACGCGCCAGACCGATCCACCCGTCGTCTTCGTCAAGCCCCGGCTGGCCGGCTCGCCGGACGCCTTCGTCGATTTCCTCGTCGCCGAGGCGCTCGTCGAGGTCGGCCTCGACGTACCCGAGCAGTTCCTCGACTTCTTCGGCGAGCAGTACCCCGCCTTCGCCGAGACGGTCGGCGATCACCTCGACCCGGCCGGGACCTATCAGCTCGCCGCGGCACTCTGTACGGCCTACGTCGGCTTGCAGACCCGTGACATGTTCGCAGCGTGGGAGAGCGACGCACCTTCCCTCTTCGACGCGTGGGTCGACGCTGGCGAGCGCCTCGAACCCCGGCTCGGAGATCTGTCCGAGGAGGTCGCGATGGGCCGGACCGACTTCCCCGCCGCGGCAGAACTCGCTTGCTCGGCGATCAAACACGGCGTCGCGGTGCCCGCCCCCTTCGGCGCGCTCGATACCGCTGCCTACCGCGACACCGGTCCCGCGTACGCGATCACGTGGGCCGAGAAGACACTCGCCGCGCTCTCGTAAGCGAGCGGTACGCGACCTCGACGAGCGGTACTTTCCACGGATTCAAATATTGCCCCGCGCAATCACGGGCTATGAACGCGCTCGTCACCGGCCACGCAGGGTACATCGGGGGTGTGCTGGCCGACCAACTCGCCGACGCCGGCCACACGGTCGTGGGCTTCGACAACGCTGCCGACGACACCGACGACATCCGCGACGTGGACCGCCTTCGGACCGTCTTCGCCGACCACGATCTCGACGTGGTCTATCACCTCGCGGCCGACGCCGACGTGTGGAGCGACGACTGGCAGCCCCTCGTCGCGAACAACGTCCAGGGGACCGTCAACGTCGCCAGCGTCGCCCGTGAACACGACGTGCCCGTGGTCTTTTCCTCCAGCATCGCCGCCGCCGATCAGGTCAATCGCTACGGCCACTCGAAGCACCTCGCCGAGGGTGCAGTCTCCGAGTTCGATGGCGTCACCACGGTGCGCTTCCCGAACGTGATCGGCGGCCCGGCCCCACGCGGCCAGGCCCAGTCGATGGTCGAACAGGCCTTAGCGGGCGAGATCGAGGTGTGGGGCAACGGCGACATCGTCCGCCCCTATGTCGACGTGGGCGACCTCGCCGCGTTCCTCCGTGATCTCGGTCGGGGGTCGTTCGACGTGGCGACCCCGGCGGCGGTGTCGTCCTACAGCTTCACCAACGAGACCGTCGGCGAGCACATCCAGGCCATCGTCGCTGAGGAGACCGGTGAGGAGCCAGCCCTCTCCGTGATCGATCGCACGCCGCCGTCGCCGATGGAACTGGTCGCCGAGGACCTCGCCGTGCGCGACCCGACCCCGCTGCGTGAGTCGCTGCGCTCCCAGATTCTCGCCGCGATGGTGTAAGCCCGGTTGACCCGTTCCCAGTGCTCTCTCTCGGTCTGTGCCCCGGCGAATCGACTGTCCAGTCGTCGAGTCCGGTTCCTACATCTCACCGTGCCATTCCGCGATAAAGCGCTCGAAGAACGTCTCGAGGAACGCGTGTCGTTCCGCAGCTAATCGCTGTGCTGGCTCCGTATGGAGTTCGTTTTGTAATCGGAGGAGCTTCTCCTCGAAATGATATATCTGCGAGTATTCCTCACCGTCGGGGTCCCAGAGCGGCGTTCCGTGGACACCACCGAACGCGAACGTCCGAGCGACGCCGACGGCACCCATCGCATCGAGATTGTCGGCATCGCGTAGGATCTGTGCCTCGATCGTCTCTGGTTCGGGGTCCTCTCCCCGAAAGGAGAGATCGTCGTGCACCGCAACGCAGTGTTGCACTGCAGCAATTTGCTCGTCGCTCAGGTCCGTCTCCGCGAGCAGCGACGCGACGACTGACAGCGTTTCGTCCGGGTCACAGCCGGTCCCGTCACCAACGACCCGATGCAGGTCGTGGACGAGTGCCCCACAGCCAACTACCTCGTCGTCGGCGTCTAGCTCGTCGGCAAACCGCTGTGTGAGCCGAAACACTCGCCACACGTGATGCATGTCGTGCCCGGACGAGTCCGTCGCGTAGCGTTCACGCACGTTTGCTGCGACGGTCTCGAACAGGTCCGCTCGGTGTCGAGGACCACCGGGATGGTCTCCTCTCGTCGGACGGGGGTCGGACAACAGTTGCTGCTCGCTGTCGACGGCCGATTGCTCCTCGGTCATGGCTGTCCCGTCGGTCGTGTGGCATGATTATATTTCCCTCTCGCTGCCAGTCGCTCGATCAGTTCGGCCACTGTGGTGGGACGCGGACGCCAGCGTCACTGTGAGAGCGCTGGTGTTCGTCTCTCAGTACCCGCTGTCGAACAGCTCTTGGAACACCTTGTGCTGGGCGGCCCGCAGGTGCTGGTGGTAGGTCGGCCGGGAGATATCCATCCCGTCGGCGAGTTCGTCGCCATCGACCTCGCGGGGCCACTCGAAGAAGCCGCCCAGATACGCCGTCCGCAGGGCGGTCTCCTGGCGGTCGGTGAAGCGCTCGGCCAGCGCCGCGCGGAATTCCTGTTGGGTCTGGACGGGGCGCTCGTGTTCGTGATACCCGACCAGATCCGTTGCCTCGTAGTTGTCCTCGACGAGGCTGAACACCTCGCGGGCGTCGGCTTCGTAGGGGAGTTCGATGGCGTAGCGGGCGATGCCGTTCTCGCTGACGATCGATTTCGGGACGGCACCGTGATCGACGAGCGTGGCGACCAGTGACTCCGTGACGGTCACGTCGAACAGCGCTTCGCCGTCGTGTTCGGCGACACAGCTCGCGGCGGTGACGGCGTCCTCGCCATCGAGTACCGCAAGCACGTCGTCGGTGTCTGCGCCGTCGGTCGTCAGGTAGAGCCTGAGCGACCCGTCTTCTTGCGTGACGGTGCCGGCCGAGGCGATCGTGCCGCCGGCCCGGCCCGACAGTTTCGACAGCAGGAGGTCCCGGTCGTCGATGGTGAATTCGAGTTCGATGACCTTGTTCGCACTGAGGATGCGCCCGCTCTCGATGGCGTTGATGGCGTTGGCGACCGCCCGGCCAAGCGCCTGCAACACGATCTTCTCGCGCTGGTCGAAGGCGTCGGTTCGGTCGGCACAGACGTACAGCACGCCGTAGTTCGAATCCGTATAGGACAGTGGAATCGCCATCACCGAGCGCACGCCGTTCTCGTGGGCGTCGGCCAGCCAGCCGCCGGCCGCGGCCAGCCCCTCGCCTTCGAGGACTTGCGGATCGCCCGCGGCGAGGGCTTTCGCGCCCGGTGTGTCGCCGTCGATCGGTTCGGCCACGTCGGTCACGTCGACTGGCGCGTCGCCGGACCACTCGCGGGCGCTGATCGTTTCGGCGCGCACGTCCGGGCGGCCCAGCCACGCGAAGGTGTAGGGGTCGGCTCCCACCAACTGCTCGCAGACGCCGGATTCGACTTGCTCGCGCGTCGTGGCCTCGACCAGCACTTCGACGGTGTTCTGGATCAGGCCGTTGATGCGTTCGAGGATCGTCTCGATGCGCTCGCGGGCTTCCCGAACCTCCTGTTCGCGCTTGGCCCGGTTACAGGCCGCTGCGGCGTTGATCGCCAGCAGCGCCGCGACCTGCCGGTCGTTGTCGTCGAACGCGCCGACCGTCGTCGAGGCGACACTCAGTGTCCCGTGAACGCCGATCGGGAAGTACATCGCCGATCGGACCGGCCCGAAGTCGGCATCGGGGTCCTCGATGGTCCGCACGTCGTCGTACACCGCCGGTTCGCCGGAGGCGAAGACGGTCCCGGGCTGGCCTTCATCGAGATCGTACACCGGTCGCTCGGGCATCCGTTCGTCGACCGCATCGGTGTTTGCGGCCGGTCGCAACACGCGCTCGTCGGCGTCGTACAGTCGCACCGTGCTCAACTCGAAGCCAAGCACCTGTGTGGCCGCGCCGGTGACGATGTCGGCAACGGACTCGCGACTCGGGGCCTGCATCAGCGCCCGCGAGGTCTCCTGCAGTCGCGAGATGAGTTCGCGACGACGGCGTTGCTCCGAGACATCGCGGACGACGCCGACGACGCCGTCGACCGTGTCGCCGTCCCAAAGCGCAGTCATGTGATCTTCACAGGGGATCGGCTCGCCGCGTTTTGGCTGCACGTGCAGTTCGAACGTCTGGTCTAACTCCTCGCGTGTTCCATCCGCGAGCGCAGCGAGTGCCTGCTCGGTCATCTCGATCGTCTCTGGATCTTTGATGAGTGCTGCCGGCTCACCCCGGAGTTCCTCGACCGTGTAGCCGGTCAGCGACGCCATCGCCTCGTTGACGAACGTGAATCGGCCTTCCTCGTCGAGGACGTACACCCCATCTTCGAGTGCGCCGATGATCTCGGCGTACTGGTCGACGGTCGCTTCCCCGACGGCGGTCTCGACGCCACCGTCCGTCAGCAGTCGGTCCGTCGCCGCTTCGTCGTCGCGCCGACCGTCCAGACACCCGCTGTCGGCCTGCTTGGCACACCCACTTCCCGAGGACGCCACTCGTCCCACCATCGCCTCGTTGGCTCTCATACCTAACAGGTTAGTCACTCTGGATACTTAAGCCATGACCCGACTGCGAAAATGCGCCGTCTCAGGTGGTCCTCGATTGCTTCGCCGGCCGTTGGGCAGTGGCCGCGACTGATCATCTCTTCGGACGGTCCGGGTTTTCGCGCAGACCTGCAGATTATCGTGTCGCTCGTCTATCAGCAATTCTCGCTGCTCACGGCTCCCAAGGCTCGCCGTTCGCCCGTTCGGCACTTCTGACCGGCGATCGGAAACGCCTACTCGATCTGGATCGCTGGGCGTCCCGGCTCAGCCTTCCGTGCCAGATCGGCGTCGGCTTCTTCGCCGGCCCGCACCGTCACGTCGGCGCCGAACTCCTCGGCGATCAGCCAGCGAGCGCGCGCGAGCACTTCGACCTCGGTCGCGGCGTCGAGTGTCGCGGTCAGGGACTGCAGTTCGGCCTGCAGATCCTTGGCGAAATCGGGCGCGCCGTCTTTCCCGCGGAAGCGCTCGTCGCCCATGATCTCGCCGACGAGGTTCCCGCCGTCGAAGTCGCGGGCGATCTCGTGGGCCTCGAACTTCCATTCGGGGGCGACGGCGATCTCGACGTGGCTCGGGTCTTCGATGTCGGCCACGTCGACGATCTGGCGCACGTCCTCGCGGGTGTCCTCGACCAGCTGGCGCTCCAGTTCGATCCGTTCGAGATCCCCCTCGAAGGTGGGCCACGCCGCTTCCGTGACGAAGCCGCCCGAGGACTCCCGCTGGTCGTCCTCGTGGCCTAATTTCGACCACAGCTCCTCGGTGACGTGCGGTGCGACCGGCGCGAGCAGGCGCACGATCGTCGACAGCGCCTGCTCGACGGTCTCGGCGTGTGGCTCGGTCGTCTCGGCGTAGCGATCCAGCAGCGCCAGCAGCTCACGGGTCTCGCGGAGCGCTTCGGTGAAGGTCAGGCGGTCGTAGCTCTGGCCCGCGATGGCAGTGACGCGGTCGATCTCGCGGGCGACGTAGGCGGTCACGTCGCCGGCTTCGCCTTCGGGCGGGTCTGCGACGTGGGACTCGACGGCGTCGTACAGTCGCCGGAGGAAGCGGTGGCTGGACTTGACGCCGTCGTCCTTCCAGTCGAAGTCACGTTCGGGGCGGGCGGCCTGCATCATGAACAGGCGCGCGGTGTCGGCTCCGTACTCGTCGACGATGGCCTGCGGGGAGACGACGTTGCCCTTGGATTTGGACATCTTCTCTCCGTCGAGCTGGACCATCCCCTGCGTGACGAGGTTCTGGAAGGGTTCGCGATGGTCCAGCATGTCCAGGTCCGCGATGGCCTTCGTGACGAACCGGGCATAGAGCAGGTGCATCACGGCGTGCTCGATGCCGCCGACGTACTGGTCGACGGGCAGCCAGTCGCTGGCCCGCTCGGTGTCGAAGGGCGCGTCGTCGAGATCCGGCGACGTGTAGCGCAGGAAGTACCACGAGGAGTCGACGAAAGTGTCCATCGTGTCGGTCTCGCGGCGGGCCTCGCCGCCACACTCGGGACACTCCGTGTGGACGAACGCCTCGACCTCGTCCAGCGGATTGCCGGTGGTCTGGACGAACTCGGGCAGTTCGACCGGCAGGTCCTCGTCGGGGACCGGCACCGCGCCACACGCCTCGCAGTGGATCATCGGGATCGGCGTGCCCCAGTAGCGCTGCCGGGAGATGCCCCAGTCGCGCAGGCGATACTGCACGTCGTGGCTCGCGCCGGGAAGATCGCCTTCGAGGGTACTGCGGGCGTCGGCGCTGGTCAGCCCGTCGTAATCGCCGGAGTTGACGAGGACGCCGTCGTCCGTGTAGGCTGCCTCCTCGACGTCCGGCACGTCGCCGTCCTCGGGCTTGACGACCGACCGGATCGGCACGTCCTTCTTGATCGCGAAGGCGTGGTCGCGCTCGTCGTGGGCCGGCACCGCCATCAGCGCGCCCGTCCCCACGTCCGAGAGGACGAAGTCGGCGACGAACACCGGGATCGCCTCGCCCGTCGCGGGGTTGGTCGCGGTCAGGTCGGTGGCGACGCCGTTGGGTTCGTCGCCGTCGGGATCGGCGACCTCCTCGATAAAGTGGGCCACGTCGTCGTCCGACTCTGCCAGATCCTGGGCGATCTCGGTGTCCGGGGCGACCGCGAAGAAGGTCGCGCCGTGGATCGTATCGAGGCGGGTGGTGAAGATCTCGACCTCGCCGTAGCCCTCGACTTCGAAGGGGACGGTCGCGCCGTGCTGGCGGCCGATCCAGTCCCGCTGCATGGCCCGGACGCTCTCGGGCCACCCCTCCAGTTCGTCGATGGCGTCGACCAGTTCGTCGGCGTAGTCGGTGATCGTCAGGAACCACTGATCGAGATCGCGCGTCTCGACGGGGGTGTCACAGCGCCAGCACAGCTCTGCCTCGCCCTCGACTTGCTCGTCGGCCAGCACGGTCTCGCAGGAGGGACACCAGTTGACTTCTGAGCCTTTGCGCTCGACCAGTCCTTCCTCACGGAAGCGCTTGAACAGCCACTGATTCCAGCGGTAGTACTCGGGATCGCAGGTCGTCACTTCGCGGTCCCAGTCGTAGCCAAAGCCCATGTCCTGCATCTCCCGTTTCATCTTCGCGATACACTGGCGAGTCCACTCCTCGGGACTCGTATCGCGGTCCTCGGCGGCGTTCTCCGCGGGCAGGCCGAAGGAGTCCCATCCCATCGGATGCAGCACGTCCTCGCCCTGCATGCGCTGGTATCGGGAGTAGGCGTCCGTGATCGTGTAGTTACGGACGTGGCCCATGTGGAGGTTCCCCGACGTGTAGGGGAACATCGCCAGCACGTACTCGGGATCGGACGCGTCGTCGGGCGTTCGGAACACGCCCGCATCCGCCCACTCGTCTTGCCACTTGGGTTCGATCTCGCTGGGATCGTACCCGCTTTCGCTGTCTGACATCGTTCTTACTGGGTTGCAAGAGGCGGGGGGCTAAAAGGAGTCGATGTTTCGCTCGGGCGGAGATGGCGCTCACGGACTGGATTCGGCGACAGACGTACTATCAGATGCACGGATCACAGTGACAGAAGCACCGAAAGCCCTCGACGCTCTCGATGGCGTCTGTGCCGGATATCCTCGCATTCGCTCGGATAGAGCCGCCTCAGACGCCACGAGACACGTCTCGCCCTTTCATCCCCCAGGGCGTAGCTCGTTCGATCATCAGGTCCTGGCGGATGAAAGGGCGAGGCGCGCGTTGCGGCTGCGCCGCAACGACTGAGGAGGTCGGTGGAACCGACCTCCCGGTAGCCGGATCTGCGGCGGCACTATCCGAACACAGTGAGAATATCCCACACAGAACGCCGGAGCGGACCGAGGGCTTTCGGTGTCTTCTCGGTCGCTACGTTCGGGGTCCAGTACCTCCTCACCTATCCGTCGACTAGCCGTCCATGCTGGTCGATCTCGCCGGCGACGATTCGCGTCGAGGAGATCCGCTCACCATCGTCGGCCAGCACGTAGGGGGCGACGATCCCCTCGATGGGTGCGAACCCGCGTTCTCGGCGTGCATCGTTGATGTCCGCGATCTCCGGGGCTGTCTCGGGCGAGACGACGAGCGCGTCCACGTCCGGTTCGGTCACGGCGAAGCCCTCCTCGTCGTCGAGGCTCCGATACTCGATCGGGCGATTCCACTCGTTCAGGGTCTCGAACTCCGCACGGACACCGGCCATACGATCCTCGTGGGACGGGACCGCTCGCGTTCGCGAAGCGTTCGCGAGTCGGTCGGTCGTCACGCCGACGAGGACACCCTCGTCGCCGTAGCGCAGCGCCGTCTCGAACAGGCGGCGGTGGCCGTCGTGGATCGGGCCGAACGTGCCGGCGACGACGACGTTCATGTCACGGTCGTCGCCCGGCGTCGGCAAAACGATTGGCCCCGCTATCCTTACACGCGTCCCGGTCCACGACTGACACAGATGCCGCGCCTCGACGATCCGGTCGACATCGGCCGCGTGTCGCTCCCCAACAGGCTCTATCGCGCGCCGTTACTGGAGTGTGCGGGCAACGGTCCCGATGCCGTCGATACCCTGATCGACGAACTCGAACCGACCGCCGAATCCGGCGTCGGTCTGCTCTTCCAGGGGGCGAGCATCGTCACCGACGAAGGGGGATGTGCCGCGCCGAACATGACGCGGGTCCACGATCCCGACTTCGTCGCCGACCTCGACCGGCTCACTGGGACGATCCACGACCACGGCAGTACGATCTTCCTCCAGCTTGCACAGGGCGGCCTGCGAAGCATGGAGGTGTGGCACGCCGAGTATCGCGACCGAAATCCGGATCTCGAACAGCTGGCAGTATCGCGCCCGCCGTGGCAGCTTCGCCTGCTCGATCGCGTGGGACTGATCGACCTCTCGCCGCGCGTGCTGGACACTGCCGAGATGTACGACCTCGCCGACCAGTTCGGGCGCGTTGCGGGGTATGCCGTCGATGCCGGCTACGACGGAATTCATCTCTCCGGGGCGAACATGAGCCTCCTCCAGCAGTGTTGTTCGCCCTTCTTCAATCGTCGCGACGACGAGTTCGGTCCCGATCCTGGCGACCCGGCGGCGGGCGGCCGGCGCTTCCTCGAAGCGATCCACGACGCCGTGCGTGACCACGCCGGTGACGTGCCACTGGTGACGAAGGTCCCAGCCGAGACCGCTGCCCCGAAGTTCGTTCGAAGGCATCTTTCCTTTGCCGACGCCGTCGGACTGGCGACCGATCTCGTCGAAGCGGGCTACGACGCTGTCGTCCCGGTCGAGGTGTCGACGTTCTGGGACATGAGCATCGTCCGCGGCGCCTATCCAGACCGGGCGTGGGACGCGCAGGGCCTCCAAGCCGATTACGCTGCGGTGTTCGGCGGCCCGCTGCAAGCCCGGGCGGTGTCGTTATTTAACAGTGTTCAATCACGACGGTTCGACCGGGAACCGGGATGGAACGCACGGCTGTGCCGGGCCGTCCGTGAGCGCGTCGACGTGCCGGTGCTGTGCGAGGGTGGCATCCGTGAGCGGGCGACCTGTGATCGACTGCTGGGTAACAGCGAGGGCGAACAGACCACGCCACCGGCCGCCGATCTCGTGGGACTGGGCCGGCCGTTCTACGCCGAGCCACGGCTGGGTGCGCGGTTGCTCGATGGGTACGATGCGCTCTGTGAGAGCTGTAACAACTGTACGATTCCGCAGGTCGCCGGCGAACCCGGTCGCTGTCGGACGCCGTCGATCGTCCGCGAGCGGGCACGCCTCGCCGAAGATGGTGCCTACGAAGGCACTAAATCGAACGAGTAGATCGTTCGTCACGATTCCGAACGCTCATCACGCTCCATCCCTGAACCCGGTGCGATGGACGAGGCGATCGAATCGAAGCGGGTGACGGTGCCGGTCGACGGGGCGGCGACGGAACTGCGCTATCTCACCGGGGGCGATGGGCCACCGCTGCTGTTCTTGCACGGGATCGGACTGGACGCGGCCGCGGTGTCGTGGCGCTACACACTGCCGGCGCTGGCCGAGGAGTACACCGTCTACGCGCTGGATCTCCCGGGTCACGGGGACAGTGCGAAGCCCCGGCGGACGTACACGACCGACTACTACGTCGACGCGCTGTCGGCGTTCGTCGACGAACTCGAGATCGGCGGTGCAGGTGTCGTCGGCATCTCGATGGGTGGTGCGGTGGCGCTGGGCCACGCCCTCGATGGTGGCAACCCCGAGAAGATGGTGCTGGTCGACAGCTACGGGCTGGGTTCGGACGCCTACTGGCGACAGAGTGCGAGTCTCGCGCTCCGGGTTCCCTTCGCCGATAGCATGCTCTGGGGAACGATGGGGTCGCGGGCGGCCGTGCGGACGAGTCTCAAGACCATGTCCGGGAGCCGCCTTCCCGACGACCTCGTCGACGACGTGCACGAGGCGGTCACACCGGCGACGATGCGGACGCTCCGTAGCTGGCAGCGCCACGAGTTTCAGGCCGACGGCCTGCGGACCGACTTCAGTGACCGGCTTGGCGAACTCGACGTGCCGACGCTGCTGATCCATGGGACGGACGATCCGCTGTTGCCCGTCTCGTGGTCAGAGCGAGCGAGCAAGCGACTGCCTAACGGACAGTTGCACTCGGTAGAAGGCTGTGGACACTGGCCGCCCAGAGAGCGACCCGAGCCGTTCAATCGGGCAGTGGCGGCGTTCTTCTGACTATTCGTCGTCTTCGGGCAGGTCGTCGATGAGGACGACAGCCTCGCCGTCGATGACGACGTTGCCGTCGTCGAGGACACGAGTCGTGAGGCGATACTGATCGTCACCGAGGTCCTCGACGATCTCGATCTCGGCAGTCAGGCGGTCGTCGGGCCGGACCGGGTTGTGAAACTCCAGATCCTGCGAGAGATAGATCGTGAGACCGGGCAGGCGCGCGAGCGCGGCGCTGATCAGCCCCCCGACGAGCGTCCCGTGTGCGATTCGCCCGCGGAAACGAGTCTGAGAGGCAAAGTCGTCGTCGAGGTGCAGCGGGTTCGTATCGCCGCTTGCGGCCGCGAACTGCTTGATGTCGTTGTTCGAGATGCGCTTGGTGAACTCGACGCGGTCGCCGACGCCCAGTCGGTCGGGGTGGTCTGCGCTCAGTTCGACGTGCCACTCGGGGAGATCCTCGTCGGCCTCGATCCGTTCGGCAGGGAGCGTCTCTCCGTCGGTTTCCTCGTCTGGTCGTACACCGAACGCGGCGAACGCTGCCCGATTGGCCGCGACGACACTGTTGAACATATGTGAGGAGGTCTCGGTCCACGTGTCCAGCAGTGGGTTCCTGTGAGATTCAGAACTCATCGATGGACAATGATTGGTACTACCGATATTAAAGCATGGTGGTGGGCGCTGTTTCGACGCCAGACGCTTCCTACCGCCTGACAACGCCTGATTAAACAGTGATAAGACTCCGCTGCGTGATAGATCGCTCTCCACCCGATGGTAGCAGATGGTAGCAGATGGTAATGAGCGCAAAGCTTATCCCATTGAAAGGAGTAGGTAGGGATACCCGATGACCGACGAGAACGACGTCACGATGTGGCCCCCGATGTTCAAGGGGATGCAGGAAGCCAGCGAGCAGGCTATCGAGTCCCAGCAGGAGATGATGAAACAGCTGTTCTCGGCCGGCGGCGGTATGCCCGGTCTCGATATGAATCAGCTGGGTGCGATGAGCCAGATGGCGACGTTCAAGACGCGCGTCCAGAGCGGCGGACGCATTTCCATTCCCGACGCCGAGCGCGAGGCGCTCGACATCGAGGAAGGCGACATCGTTCAGGCAGTCGTGCTCCCGGTCAAGCGGAACCGCACGGAGTAATCCCATGAGCCAGTACACAACCCCCGTCACCACGGCGTTCGAGATGCAGCGCGCGACGATCGAGCAGAGTCAGCAGGCCTTCAAGCAGGGCATCGAGTTCCAGAAGAACATGAACGAGGCCATGCTGGGCAGTCTCGACAGCCAGGAGTCGGCCCAGCGCCGCGGCGTCGAACTCGCCCAGACGGCCGTTCACAGCTACCTCGACACCGTCGAGTCGACGGTCCCCGGTGTCGAACCGACCGTCGAGGAGATGCGCACGGCCATCGATGAACAGTACGAGTTCCTGCTCGAAAACCACGCCGAAGCCTTCGAGAACGTCGAGACCGAGTGGGCCGAGGGCGTCGAGAGCTACGACGAGATGACCGGCGACGTCGTCGCCGCACTCGACGAGCAGATCGACCTCCTCGTGGAAGCCCACGAGGACCTCGAAGACCAGTCCGTCGAGGCCGTCGAGCAGTGGGGCGACCAGCTCGAAGACCTCCAGGATCAGGTCGAGGAAGTCCAAGAGCAGGTCCGCGAGGTTCAGGAGCAGGCCGCCGACGCCGTCGAGGCGTAAACCGTCGCACCTTTTTGTTGGCTACACTAACACGTTACCATGAGTGATACGAACCAGATTCAAGACGAGTGGACGGAGATGGTCGAGCAGATGAACGAAGCCGTCTCCGAGTCGGTCGAACAGAACATGAAAGCCCAGGCAGCCTTCGTCGAGTCGTGGGCCGATGCCGTCGAGGACTCAATCCCCGAAGAGGACAACGTCACCGAGGGGATTCAGGGGTACAATCAGGCCTACGAGGAGTGGATGAACGCCGCAGAGCAGATGCTCGAACGCACGGGCGACGCCGCACAGGGTGAAGACGTGGACCCGACGGAGTTCCGCGACATCTGGCTCCAGTCGGCCAACGAGGCGTTCAAGCACGTGATGGGCACGTCGGCTTTCGCCGCCGCCAACGGCCAGCTCGTCGAGACGATGATGGAGATGCGCCAGCAGGCCGACGACATCCAGCAGGACTCGATCGCCCAGATGGGCTTCTCGACGCGCGAGGACGTCGAAGAAGTCGGCGAGCGACTGGTCGAACTCGAACGCCGTCAGCACGCGGTCGAGCAGAAACTCGACCGGATCCTCGACCACCTCGAGGAATAAATCATGGCACCAGCCAACCCCTTTACCGCGACGCTCGACTGGCAGCGCAAGTCCCTGGAGGCGATGACCGAAGCGACCGACCAGGCGTCGGTCGCACCCGAACGGCTCGAAACGATGCAGGCAGTCGAGGTCGGCGAGACGCCAAGCGAGGTCGTCTACGAGGAGAACAAACTCCAACTGCTGCATTACGACGCCGAGGCCGCCGGCATCGACGTGCCCGAGGCGGACAAGGAAGACATTCCGATCCTCATCATCTACGCGCTCATCAATCGCCCGTACATCCTCGATCTACAGGAAGAGCGCTCCGTCGTTCGCCGCCTGCTCGAAGCGGGCCACGACGTGTATCTCATCGACTGGAACGAGCCGAGCCGACTCGATCAGCATCTCACTCTCGACGACTACGTCAACCGCTACATCGAGAACTGCGTCGACGAGGTCAGCGAGCGCTCGGGTCAGGACGCGATCAACATCCTCGGCTACTGCATGGGCGGGACGATGTCGGCCATCTACACGGCGCTCAACCCCGAGAAGGTCAACGCGCTTGGCCTGATGGCCGCGGGTCTCTGCTTCGACCACACCGGCGGCGTCCTCGAAGAGTGGGGGTCGGACGAGTACTATGATCCCGAGGACGTGACCGAGACGTTCGGCAACGTCCCATCCGAGATGTTGGACGTGGGCTTCGCGCTGATGGACCCCGTCGACAACTACGTCTCGAAGTACATCCGACTGGCCGAGAACATCGAGAACGAGGGATTCGTTCGGAACTTCGGCCGGATGGAGCAGTGGCTCTCCGACGGCGTCGACGTGGCCGGCGAGGCCTACGTCGAGTTCTTAGAGAAGATCTACCAGAACAACGATCTCTACAACAATCGGTTAGAGATCGGTGGCGAGCACGTCGATCTCGACGCCATCGACATGCCGGTCATCCAGTTGATGGGCGAGTACGACCACCTCATCCCGCCGGAAGCCTCGAAGCCGTTCAACGAGGTCATCGGGAGCGACGACGTGACCACGATGGAGTACTCGACGGGTCACATCGGTCTCTCCGTGTCGTCGAGCACCCACTCCAACCTCTGGCCCGACGTGTGTGACTGGTACAAGGAGCGCAACCGGCAGGCCGAGACGGCCGCCGAGAGCGATGCTGACGAGAGCGACGCCGACGAGAGCGTCGCCATCGACGTCGAATCTCCGGCAGAAGCCGCCGAAGCGGCGGCCGACGCCGTCGAGGACGCCGACGAAGCCGCAAGCGTCGAAGCAAGCGACGAGCGCACCGACGCCGCCGACGTGGAGACGGTCGACGGCATCGGCCCGACCTATGCCGACCGCCTCCGGGCGTCCGGTATCGAGACGGTCGACGATCTGGCCGAATCCGATCCCGAGACGGTGGCCGAGGCCGCCGAGGCACCGCTTGGCCGGGTCGAGGACTGGTTCGACGCGATCGAGTGAGGCCATCTCCCCCTTTAGAATATCGAGAGCTGACGGTCAGCACACTCCCAGCCGGCGGTCCGTGTTTCGACGGCCCATCCGACATGGCTGACGCCGATGACTGTCAGTGTGGAACGAACCCCTGAACCGTCAGTCACCGATTTCGGAAACGGTGCGTTCGAGTTCTACATCGGGGTGAAACAGGTCTTCGACGGGCACCTCGAAGAACGCTGCCAGTTTGAACACCAGTTCAACCGATGGGTCGTACCGGTTGCCTTCGACGGCATTGATCGTCTGTCGGGTGACCGCGACGTGTTCGGCGAGGGCCCGCTGGCTGAGCCCGGACGCCTCGCGATACTCCGTGAGTGAGTTGTCCACCGTGATCACCTCTGGCTACGGAGCACGACGAGGAACGCGCCGTAGATCAGATAGAGAACGGCGACGAACATGGCGATCGCGGTGCTCCAGGGCTGCCACTCGAATTTGTCCACCCCCCACGCGAAGGTGAGTGTGGGGAACACTAACATGGAGCTTATTCCCAACAGCGATAGCGTCCACTCGGCGGCCTCCCGGGAAATCTGCTCGTCGCGTTCGTCAAACACTGGCCGTTCCGTCCGGGACAGAGCGACCATCACACCGGTTATAGCGAGGCCGAATACGGCGACGCCGACCAGTGGCCGTTCCAGCACGGTGAAGCCGGCGAGGGCAACCGCGCCGACGACCGTCAAGCCGGCGACCACACGTCGGATCCGAGACGGTCGTTCGAGGAATCCGCTCATCGTTCCTCCGCGCGGAACCACTCGATGAGTGGCCGAAACGACAGCAGTTTGTTCAGGGTACCCCCGCTAACGCCGAACAACCGCCCAGCGCCCATCGATGCGTTTGAATCGTGCGTGTGTTGTGTCGTTGCCATTGTTTTGACCCGTCAAACACTCTTGTCGGAAAGAGTGTTTTACAGTAAAACGGCTTTGACGTAGTAAAATAAGTTTTACGGGTCGTGACTGAATGAAGTCAGTCACCCCGAACTGGATCGATTCGAGCGTTTCGTCGGACGGGACTGTCGTATCGAGGGAGCTGGTAAAATCGCCCTCGCGTCGCACTGATCGCTGGTGAGCACTTTCACCCTGGTTTGCGAACCTTCTTGAGGCAGTACGCTCAACAGTTGCTACCATAATGGCTCGCGCGGAGAACACGGAGTTCATCGATCTCTTCGAGGAGTTCTATCGCGATTACTACCGCAACGAGATCGGCGAGCTCGCCCAGAAATACCCCAACGACCAGAAGTCGCTGTTCGTCGACTACCAGGACCTCTATCGGTTCGACCCCGACCTGGCGGAGGACT
>Ga0207771_100351_pt1 | contig 29762 bp, 30 predicted proteins | sample A23M2SouthBayCA_2_FD_187731 | JGI IMG/M metagenome (GOLD analysis project Ga0207771, IMG submission 187731) | Aerobic enrichment media microbial communities from Eden Landing Ponds, California, USA - A23 M2 (2) (SPAdes) | ecosystem: Environmental > Aquatic > Marine > Unclassified | place...
GTTCGATCCCCAGTTTCTTGAAGATCTGGGGGTGTTTCATCGGCAGTTCGACCATCTCGCGGACGCGCTGGATCTCGTTCTCCAGGCCGCCGATGTCCTCGTAGGTGATGCCGCCGCCGGTCTTGTCGTACCCGGAGATCGGCTCCTCCCGAAGTTCGACGTCGGTGTCCTCGGTGATGAGGACGACGCCGTCGGGTTCGGTCTCGACGGCGATCAGCGGGATGGCCTGGCCCGGTGAGCGCATGAACGGATGGTTCGTCGAGGACATCACGGGGACGATGTCGCGTTCGACGACCGGGCGTTTGAGGATCTGGCGTTTGACCATGCCTGCGGCGTCCGACCCGAACTGGACGGACGCCTCTTCGGGCGGCGCGAGCACGAGCGAGTCGGCCTTCTCGGCTTCGGCCTTGCGGATCTCGACGCGTTCGCCGATGCCGACGTCGGCGTTCTGGCGGGTGAAGCCGTCGATGCGGACCGTGTCGGTGTTCCAGTCCTGTCGGTCCGCGCGCCAGACCTTCGCGGCGGTGGTCTCGGCCCCTTCGATCTCGATGATGTCGCCGGGGGAGAGCTTCAGGTGCAGCAGCGTATCGGGATCGAGGCGCGCGATGCCCCGTCCCGAGTCGTTCGGGTAGGCCTTCGCGACCTCAAGTTGGACTTCGTTCATGATGGGGGTGCAGTATGTCACTGTCAGGCATCCCGGGAGATATGCTTTTTGCTACTCAGCATTTCATTCGCGGATCTGCATCGGTCAGTGCCAGTGAGTGAAACGGGTTCGTTGACAGCTTGTGTCAAGCGCGCTCACTGAGCGTTCGAAGACTGTAATGGGTCCGACGACTCGAACTCTCCGACCCCGTCACACGTGGCAATCGCGTCCGTTTCACCTACGTAACGGCCGATCTTAGCCGACTCCGTCAGTCTTCCTTCCAGTAGTAGATGTCCTCTTTCGGTGCCCCACAGGCTGGGCACTCCTCGGGGAGGTGCTCGATCTGTCCCATCTCGCCACACGACCAGCAGCGCCACATCAGCTCGGCCTCGCCAGGGAGGTCACTGGCGAGGTGTTCACTCGAGAGGGCTGTGATTCCCGCGTCCGTCGAGACGTAGAAGCCGTGCTCGTCGAATCCCCGAACGCTTCCGAGTTCGCTCCCCTCGCTGTCGTACACTGTCTGCCCGAAGGTGACCCGGTCGTGTGTTGGCTCTTCTGGCATAATCGAGTGAATTATCGGCTGTAGATCACATAAATGCTTGTGTGGCGGGTGGAACGGTCGATCACGGCGACGTCGCGAGCTCGCCCGTCAGCCAGCGTGCTGGCTCACTGATGGGACCGCGACTGTCGAGCGGCGGACGTCACCGCGAGAACAGGCTGGTGTGGACGGGCGCGAAATCTCCTTCAGTCGACTCCTCGACGTCATCGTCACTCGTGTCCGTGATGGCCGACCCTGCGACGCCTGCTTCGAGGAAGTCAGCAAGCGGCGGACCGACGTTCTCGGGTTCGACGAGGAACGCGTCGTGGCCGTGGTCGGATTCGACGACGTGGTGGGCCGTCTCGGCCCCGGCTTCCCGGAGCGATTCGGCTAGCGATTCGGCCTGGGCGACCGTGAAGTGCCAGTCTGCAGTAAAGGACATCACCAGGGCCGTCCCATCGAACGCCGAGAGCGCGTCAGCGTCCGATTCGAAGCCCGAAGCGAGATCGTAGTTCTCGGTCGCGCGGGTCATCGTCAGGAAGGAATTGGCGTCGAAGCGCCCGACGAACTTCTCGGCCTGGTAGTCGAGATAGGATTCGACGTCACGGTAGGGGAAAAACGCCGCCGCGGGTTCCTCGGGGAAGGATCGATGGGCGTCTCTGCCCGCCGATCGGCGACCGAACTTCCGGTCCATCGAGGCCTTCGAGAGGTACATCACGTGGCCGATCTGGCGTGCCAGCGCCATCCCGTCCGTGGGATCGGGGTGGTCCTCGCCGTAGTAGTCGCCGCCGTCCCAGGCGGCATCGCTGGTGATCGCCCGACGCTTGATGCCGTGGAGCGCGAGCGACTGGGCGTCTAGCCGGGCCGACGCGGCGATCGGGGCGATCCGATCGACGTGATCGGGGTGGCGCTTGGCCCATTCGAGGACGTTCATCCCGCCGACGCTGCCGCCGACGACGGCGTGGAGGTGGGGAACCCCGAGTTCGTCGAGCAGGGCACGTTGGGCCTCCGTCCAGTCGGTGACTGTCACCGGTGGGAAGTCCGTCCCGTAGGGCTCGCCGGTCTCGGGGTTCGTGCTCGCGGGACCGGTCGTCCCGTAGCACGAGCCGGGGACGTTCGCACAGACGACGTAGTACTCGGTGGTGTCGATGGCTTTGCCGGGGCCGACGATGTCGTCCCACCACGCGCGGGCCTGGCCGCTGGTGGCGTCGTCGGCGTCGGGATGGGAGGCGACGTGGGCGGAGCCGGTCAGGGCGTGGCAGATCAGTACCGCGTTGTCGCCCTCGAACTCGCCGTAAGCCTCGTAGGCGATCTCGAGTTCGGGGATCGACTCCCCACACTCGAACTCGAACTCGCCCACCGAGACCGTCTCGCGTTCGGCGGTGACCGTCATGTGACTGATTCTATCCCCGATTCGAGATCCCCAATGATGTCTCTGACGTCTTCGATCCCGACCGACAGCCGGATCATGTCCGGCGCGACGCCGCTTGCACGCTGTTCCTCGGACGAGAGTTTCGCGTGCGTCGTCGAGGCCGGGTGGATGACCAGCGTCTTCGCGTCGCCGACGTTCGCCAGGAACTGTGCGAGGTCGGTCTCCTCACAGAGTCGCTTTGCTCCCTCGTATCCCGCTGAGAGACCGAACGTGACCATGCCGCCGTACCCTCCCTGTAGATATTCGGTCGCCCGATCGTGGGTCTCGTGGGATTCGAGTCCCGGGTAGGAGACCCACTCGACGTCGGGATGTTCGTCGAGGAACTCGGCGACCTGCGCGGCGTTCTCGCAGTGGCGCTCCATCCGTACCGCGAGCGTTTCCGCGCCCTGAAGCGTCGTCCAGGCGTCGAAGGGCTTCTGGCCGTCGCCGACGTTCCGGACCGCCCGCTGGCGGGTCGCGACGGCGAAGGCCCGCTCGCCGAAGCGATCGACGAAACTCTCGCCGCCGAGCGCCCCCGCACTCCCGCCTAGCGCGGGATATTTCTCGGGATATTCTGCCCAGGGGAAAGTTCCGCCGTCGACTACGACGCCGCCGATGGTGGTGCCCGAGCCGTGGATCCACTTCGTCGTCGACTCCCAGACCACGTCTGCGCCGTGTTCGATCGGATTGGACAGATACGGCGTCGCGAACGTGTTGTCGACGACGAGTGGCGTGCCGTGCTCGTGGGCGATCTCAGCGATGCGTTCGATGTCGGGCGTCACGAGCGAGGGATTGCCGATGGTTTCGAGGTGGACGTAGGCCGTCTCGTCGTCGATGGCGTCGGCGTAGGCCCCATAATCGAGGGTGTCGACGAACCGTGCCTCGATCCCGCGCTCGCGCGCGGTCGTCGTCAGATAGGAGTGGGTCCCGCCGTAGATAGAGGAGGCCGAGACGATATTCTCGCCCGCGCTCGCGAGGACGGTCGTCGTCGCGTCCAGGGCGGCCATCCCCGAGGCGGTCGCGACGGCGTCGACGCCACCCTCTAGGGATGCCAGCCGTCGTTCGAGCGTCCGGACGGTCGGGTTGTCGAAGCGGCTGTAGACGTTCCCCTCGGCCTCCAGGGCGTACAGATCCGCCGCGTGATCGGCGTCCTCGAAGGCGTAGGATGTCGTCTGGTGGATCGGCGGTGCGACTGCGCCGGTCTCGGGATCAGGCGTCTGGCCGGCGTGCAGACACCGCGTCCCGAAGCGTCGTGGTGGAGGCTCCTGCTCGCTCATGTTTCGTATGCATATACCTCTGGCTTGGTATAACTAAGAGTTACGGCAAATTTGTGTCGTGTGCTGCTTCCGCGGTTCTGCTCTATTCACCGGAATCTATTTTGGCAGACTGATAGGATACACTAGTCGATGAAGACGAATGACTGGTGGCGAGTTCTCGTCTCGACGGTCGGGTTCTGGATCTTGTTGTTTCTCCTTGCGATGGCACTGAAGGAGCTATATTTAAAACCTGCCACGGCGACGGTTCGGGCATTACTTGTTGCTTTGCCGTGGTTGCTTGGGTTCGTTTTCGCTTGGATTGTCGTTACGTCGGAGACGATTCCGTGGCCGGGTGACGAAGACTGAACGTCTCTTTCGCGGTGTTACTGGCTCTATATATCACTCGCCGCGTAGATCCCACTCCTCGAAGCCGAGGGATTCGATCGCATTGAGGCGCTCGCGCTCTTCGTCGGTGAAGGTAATCTCGCTGGCTTGCAGATTCGCTTCGAGTTGCTCCATCGTACTCACGCCGACGACGGGGACTGTCGGTCCGTCGCGGTCGAGCATCCACGCCAACACGACCGCGTTGCCGTCGACGCCCTTGCGCTCGGCGAGGTCCTCGACGAGGTCCATCTTGAGGCGGTTCTCCGAGCGGACGTACCCGTCAGGGATGGGGCGGTCGTCGCGGCCGTAGCAGCCCTGCAACGTCGGCGAGTACGGGAGGACGGTCAGGTCCTCCTGGTCGCAGTAGTCGACGAGTTCGTCGCTGGCGGGCAGTTGCCCGGCGAAGTCGGCGTCGCGGTCGGGGATCATGTACGAGAAGCGGGTCTGGACGGCCTCGAAGCGGGGCCAGCCCTGTTCGGCGGCGATCCGATTGGCGCGGGCGATCCGCCAGGCGGGGACGTTGCTCGCCCCGAGATGCCGAACGTGGCCCGCCTCGACGGCCCCGGCGAGCGTCTCCATCACGTCGACCTGCGGGGTGTCCGGGTCGTCGACGTGGACGTACAGCAGATCGATCGTGTCGATCCCCAGGCGCTCGCGACTCTTTGCGATCTCCTCGTCGATCAGGTCCGGATCGAGACTCCGTGGGACGTCGCCGTAGCTGAACCCGAGTTTCGTCGCGATCGTCATCTCCTCGCGAACGCCGCGCTCGTCGAGCCACTCACCGACTAGCGGTTCGCTCTCCGGTTCGTCGTACCCCTCGACCCACGTCGCGTAGATGTTCGCGGTGTCGAGGAATCGGCCGCCGGCCTCGTAGTACCGATCCAGCAGCGCGAAGGACGTCTCGCGGTCGATCCGGCTGCCGAAGTACATCGCCCCGAGGGAGAGTTCACTCACCGATTCGCCGGTCGTGCCGAGCGGTTTCGTGTCCATGCGCGAACTGTCGTCGGGACGGTCGAAAAACGTTCGTGTCGAATGGGGTCGTGTCGATCGGGCGGCGGGCTTGTTTGAGGCGGCGGCGCAGCGTCGTATCAAAACTACCATACATCCCGACTGCGAGAGTCGGGGTACGAAGGTGGTATCCGTGACCGAGAAACGCGAATATACAGACGATTACCCCGAGAAGACGCTGTACATCCCCGGTCCGACCGAAGTCCGCGAGGACGTCATCGAGGAGATGGCCCAGCCGATGTTCGGCCACCGGATGGACCGGATGACCGACCTCTACACCACGATCGTCGAGGACACGAAGGACTTCCTCGATACTGACAACGAGGTCATCATCCTCACGGCCTCCGGGACGGAGTTCTGGGAGGCCTCGACGCTGAACCTCGTCGACGAGAAGATCCTCGTGCCGACCTGCGGGAGCTTCAGCGAGCGCCACGCCAACGTCGCCGAGCGCCTCGGCAAGGACGTCGACCGCCTGGAGTACGAGTGGGGCGAGGCGATCAAGCCCGAAGACATCCGGGAAGCAATCGAGGCAAGCGACAACGAGTACGATGTCGTCGCGAGCGTGATGAACGAATCCTCGACTGGCGTCCGGAATCCGATCGATGAGATCGGCGACGTCGTCGCTGAATACGAGGACACGTACTTCGTCGTCGACGCCGTGAGCGCACTGGGCGGCGATTACGTCGACATCGACGAACACAACATCGACGTCATCTTCACCTCGACCCAGAAGGCCTTCGCGATGCCGCCCGGGCTTGCGATCGCCGTCGTCAGCGACGAGGCCTACGAGCGCGAACTCGAGACGGACTCGGCGTCGTGGTACGGCGGCTTCCAGCGCTGTCTGGACTACTACGACCGGAAAGGCCAGACCCACTCGACGCCGGCGATACCGATCATGCTGGCCTATCGCAAGCAGATGAAGCACATGCTCGAGGAGGGTCACCACACGCGCGACCAGCGCCACCGCGAGATGACCGAGTACGTCCACGACTGGGCGCGCGAACACTTCGATCTGTTCGCCGAGGAAGGCTATCGCTCCCAGACGGTCTCCTGCATCGAGAACACCCAGGACATCGACGTGGCCGCGACCATCGAGGAAGTCTCTGCGGAGTACGACATGGTCTTCTCGAACGGCTACGGCTCCCAACTCGGCGAGCAGACCTTCCGCATCGGTCACATGGGCGAACACGACGTCGAGAGCATCAAAGCGTTGACTGACGCGATCGAAGACGTCGCCGGGCTGTAAGGTTCAAGTCGCGCTTCTTGTGACGTTTCTGTTACCATTCAGTCCGGGAAGCTCGACGATCACCAACGCTCATTGTTACCGCGTACCAATCTCACTGTATGTCCAGCGAACGCAGGCTTTCGCGTCGCACGGTCGCGCGTCTGACCGCCGGCGCGTCGGCCGTCGGCGCACTGGCGATCGGGGGCGGTCTCGGGGCTTTCGACGTCGACGACGGCGATGACGGCGAACGCACAATCCCCGATGGGGGGACGATCGATCTGCCCGAACCCGAAACTGACGGCGAGACGTCCGTCGAGAAAGCGATCGCACTCCGGCGCTCCCGGCGGGAGTACGGCGACGACCCGCTCACACTCGCGGAACTTGGCCAGTTGCTGTGGGCGGCCCAGGGGATCACTCGATCGCGGATGGGCCAGACGGACCTGCGGGCCGCGCCGAGCGCGGGTGCGACCTATCCGCTGACGATCTCGGTCGCGATCGACGACGGGGGCGTCGAGAGGGTCGATGCGGGCGTCTATCGATACGATCCGGCCGACCACGGTCTGGAGCGACGCGGAGCCGACTCCATTCACGCGTCCCTCGAGGACGCCGCCCTCGAACAGTCCTGGGTCGGTGGGGCACCGGTGGATCTCGTCGTCTCGGCGGTCGACGAGCGGACGACCGACCGCTACGGCGAGCGTGGCCGATCGCGGTACGTGCCGATGGAGGCTGGCCACGTCGCCGAGAACTGCTACCTCCAGGCCGAAGCCCTCGACCTATCGACGGTCGTGGTCGGCGCGTTCCGGGACGACGACGTTCGATCGCTGCTCGAACTCCCCGCGGAGCACCGGCCGCTGTACGTCATCCCGGTCGGTCACCGTCCGTGAGGGCGTGATCGTCATGGCATCCTCACTGACACCGCTCTCGGCGCTGGTCTCGTTCGATCACTACGGCCTGGCGCGGGCGGCCGTGGCGCTCGGAGTGCTGACGCTGGTCTCGGGGATCGCGCTCGTCTTCGCCCGTCGCGGCTGGATCGGCGACGATCGGCTGTTCGTCGCGTTACGGGTCGCCCACGTCGTCGTCGGTGTGTTCATGACGCTGTATCTCCTGGGTGCGTATCTGGTGACGCCCGTCTGAGACCGAAAATCGAATCGCCGGGACTTTTCTCCCGTGGCGTCACACATCTTCCCGATGACCGACGTCGACGCCCCGGACGACAATCCCTACGTCGAGGACCCGCCGACGGACTTCGAGCCGGTCGCGGACCTCGATGTCGAGAGTGCCCGCGAGCAAGCCGAACAGCTACGCGAGGCCATCCGGTATCACGACCACCGATACTACGTCGAGACCGACCCCGCCATCGGCGATCGGACCTACGACGCGCTCTTTGCCCGCCTCGAAGACCTCGAGGACCACTTCGATCTCGATCGCGAGGACAGCCCGACCCGGCGCGTCGGCGGCGAACCGCTCGACGAACTCGCATCCGTCGAGCACGTCGCGCCGATGCAGTCGATCGACCAGGGCGGTGACGAGAGTGACGTCCGGGAATTCGACGATCGCGTCGCCCGCGGGCTGGCCGACGCGGGCTTCGATCCCGACGCGCGGACCTACTTCTGTGAGCCGAAGTTCGACGGCCTCTCGGTCGAAGTCGTCTACGAGGACGGCGTTTACCAGCGGGCGGCCACCCGCGGCGACGGCGAGGTGGGCGAGGACGTCACCGAGAACGTCCGGACGATTCCGAGCGTCCCGGGGCGACTCCGGGGTGATTACCCGGACTTTCTGGCGGTCCGCGGTGAGGTCTACATCCCGACCGACGAGTTCCAGGCGTACAACCGCGAACGCATCGAACGCGGCGACGACCCCTTCGCCAACCCGCGGAATGCGGCCGCTGGGACCCTCCGCCAGCTCGACCCGTCGATCACCGCCGAACGGCCGCTCGCGGTCTTCTTCTTCGGCGTCCTCGATGCGAGTGTCGACTTCGCGACCAACGCCGGGGTCTACGAACGGCTTCCAGAGTGGGGACTGCGCGTCACCGACCTCGCCGAGGCAGTCGGCTCGATCGACGCCGCCATCGACTACCGCGACCGCTTGCTCGATGAGCGCGACGATCTGCCCTTCGAGATCGACGGCGTCGTGATCAAGCTCAACGACCGCGAGGCCTGCGACGTACTTGGATCGACGGCGCGCGCACCGCGGTGGGCCTTCGCCTACAAGTTCCCCGCCCGGACCGAGCGGACGACGATCCGGGATATCGTCGTCCAGGTCGGTCGGACGGGCCGGCTGACGCCCGTCGCGTTGATGGATCCCGTCGAAGTCGGCGGTGTGATGGTCTCGCGTGCCTCCTTACACAACCCCGCCGAGATCGAACGCCTCGGCGTCGACGTCGGCGACGAGGTGCGCGTCCAGCGGGCGGGCGACGTGATCCCGGAGGTCGCGGAAGTCGTCGAGGCGAACAGCGAGGGGACTTTCGACTTTCCCGAGACCTGTCCCGTCTGTGACAGTCCGGTCGAACGCGACGGCCCGCTGGCGTTCTGTACTGGCGGGCTTGCCTGTCCGGCCCAACTCGAACGGGCGATCGTCCACTACGCGAGTCGCGACGGCCTCGACATCGAGGGGCTGGGCGAGGAGCGCGTTCAGCAACTCCTTGATGCGGGACTCATCGAGGAACTGGCCGACCTCTACGAACTGGGACAACTCGATCTCACCTCGCTTGAGGGCTGGGGAATGCAGTCGGTCGCCAACCTCCAGGAAGAACTCGAAGCCAGTCGGGAGCCACCACTCGATGACTTCCTCGCGGCGCTGAACGTCCCATCGCTCGGCGATGCGACGGCGACCGCCCTCGCTCGGGAGTTCGGGACCTTCGAGGCCGTGATGGACGCCGACCGCGAGGCGTTGCAGGCCGTCGACGACGTCGGACCGAAGGTGGCCGCGGAGATCCGCGACTTCTTCGAGAGCGAGCGCAACCGCGAGGCGATCGATCGCCTGCTCGAACACATCGATCCGCAACCCTACGAGGTCGAGGGCGGCGACGAACTCGACGGGCTGACCTTCGTCTTCACCGGGACGCTTTCGAACTATACACGGAGCGAGGCCCAGGACCTCGTCGAGGCCCACGGGGCGTCGGCGACGAGCAGCGTCTCGGGCAACACGGACTATCTGGTCGTGGGTGAGAATCCGGGCCAGCGCAAGCGTGAGGACGCCGCGGACAACGACGTCCCGATCCTCGAAGAGGACGAGTTCGAGAAACTGCTGGCCGAGCGTGGCGTGTTGGACTGAGCGGGATACTGCCGGGTTTGGACGCCGACGATCTCACTCCTATCCCGACTCGTTTTGTCACATTCCTCGCCCATATGCCTGTCCGGCCCCAACGGAACGCAATGAGTCTCGAATCGACGGGCACCCTCTACAAGGCCCCACGCACGGACGTCTCGCAGAACCAGGGCAAGTTCCGGACGCACTTCAACTTCCCCGGACGGAACATCCCCGATCACGACGACCACGGCTACGGCCCGCTGGCGACCGTCGTCGAATCGTTCATGGACCCGGACACGCTCATCTCGATGCACCAGCACCGCAACGAGGAGATCATCTCCTGGGTGCCCGCGGGTGTGATGCGCCACGACGACGGCGAGGGGAACAAGCTCGTGACCGACGCCGAGCACCTGCTGGTCATGAACGCCGGCAGCGGGTTCTGGCACGAAGAACGAACCCTCGCCGACGACCCGCAGCTACGGATGCTCCAGATCTTCGTCCGCCCCCATAGCCTCGACCTCGAACCCGGAATCCAGCACGAGCCCATCCCCGAACCGGTCGACAACGAGTGGCGACACCTCTTCGGCCCCGAAGGATCGGACGCGCCGCTTTCCGTCCGCAACGACGTTCACTTCTACGACGTTCGCCTCGAGGCGGGTGCCCGTATCGACCTGCCGACTGAGCCTGAGTGGGACACGTACCTCTACGTCTTCGACGGGGCGGTCACCGCCGGGGAGACTCACTTTGACAAAACCGAGAGCGGACTGCTCGTCGACGGGAGCGGAATGACAGTCACTGCCGAGACCGAGACGCTGCTGGTCGCGTTCACGATCAACCCCGACGCACCGATCACTCGTCAAGGGACGATCGGCCGCTGAGCAGACCAGCAGTCCACGCTTCGGACCGTCGCGCTTACAGATCTGACGTCTGGAAGCGCCAGTAGCCGATCGCGAGCGGCAGGACGATCCACGCGAGGACGACGACGCCGGCGAATGCCGGTTCCTGATACCACGGGAGCCCATCGCCGACACTCCCGGCCGCAAGCGGGAACGAACCGACGATCTCTTCGAGGACCGGTTCGGCAAGGTTCCGGAGCGCGGCGAACGGCGACAGCTGGATGAAGACGGCCGCCCACTCCGGCTGTGGCCCGCTCGGCATCGAGAGCCCGTTGAGCAGGTACCGGACGCCGCTGGGGATGACTGTCCACAGTTGCATGACGAACAGGAGGAAGACGCCGAAGGAGCCCCCGGCCGAGAGCGTCGTCGATCTGGTGAACGTCGAGATCCCGAGCGCGATCGCGGTGAACACCAGCGACAGGAGCCAGATCATCGCGAAGGCACCGGCCAGTGCGACCGGATCGACCGGCGCACCGCGGACGGCCACCACGAGCGGCGCGAGGACGAACACCGGGATGAGGACGACGGTCATGACTGCCATCCGCCCGACCAGGCTTCCGAGGACGATCGTCCGCCGGGAGAAGGGCAGACTCAACAATACGGAGAGTTCGCCGGTGGCTCGCTTCCCGACGACGTCGGCCTGGCTGATCGTCAGCGCGACGATCGGGGCGAGAAAGGCGAACACCGAAAGCAGGATCATCGCCGTGTCGCCAGCGGTGACGAACTCGGGGTTGTCGCCCACGAAGTAGCCGATTCCGAGGGCGAACAACGACAGCAGGGCGAGCAGGTAATACAGCTGTCGGTCCCGGCGGGAATCGTCGAAGTCCTTGCGGGCGATCTGCAACCACCGCATCTCAGGCACCCCCCGTGTAGGCGGCGAAGAGATCTTCCAGGCTCGCCTCACTGGTCTCGATGTTCTCGACGGTCGCGCCCGCTTGCCGGCAGGCCTCTACGACGGCGGCCTTTGCAGGGTTTTCACACCCGGCGACGATTGCGTTTCCGTCGACACGGGTCGACGTAACGCCGTCGATGGCTTCGATCTCGTCGGCCAGCCCGTCGGGGACGCCGTCGAGCGTCACGGTCATCTCGCCAGTTGTGCCGGCAGCCTCTCGAAGGCCGTCGATAGAGTCGACGGCGACGAGGTTGCCGTAATCGAGAATGCCGACCCGGTCACAGACGGCCTCGACCTGCTGGAGGATATGGCTCGAGAAGAACACGGTCGCGCCGCGGTCGGCCTCCGCGCGAACGATCTCGCGCATCTGGCGGGCACCGTTTGGATCGAGGCCGGTCGTCGGTTCGTCGAGAATGAGCAGGTCGGGCTGGCCGACTAGGGCCATCCCGAGCATGAGTCGCTGGGTCATCCCCTTCGAGTAGCCGCTTGCCGGTCGGTCGGCGGCGTGGTCGATGCCGACCCGCTCGACGATTCGGTCCGGATCGTCGTCGGCGTCCTTGGCCTCGACGGTGAATTCGACGTGCTGGCGGCCGGTCATCTCGCCGAGCGGACCGAACCGTTCGGGCAACACGCCCGTCCGTTCCCGGACGGCGACAGTCTCGTCCTGTGCGTCCATGCCGAGTACCTGTGCGTGACCGGCCGTCGGACGGGCGTGATCGAGCAGGATGTCGATCGTGGTCGACTTCCCCGCGCCGTTGGGGCCGAGAAAGCCGAACACCTCGCCGTCCTCGACGGTGAGGTCGACTGACTGGAGGGCGGTGACGTCACCGTACGTCTTGGTGACGTTCGTAAGGTCGATGGCGACCATGCCCGCCCTTCCGAAGGTGTCGCCATAATTCTTGCCGTTTCGACAGCGGCCCTACAGGTCGGCCTTCGAGAACTGCCGGTAGCCGATCGCCAGCGGCACGACCAGCCAGAACGCGAGCATGATCACGCCGACCCACGGCGTCGCGTAGAATGCCTCGAATTCGGGAGTTCCCACGCCGGCTATGTCCCCCGGCATGAGTGCGGTTAGACCGGTCGTAAAGGCCGCACTCGGGGGGACCTGATTCACGAGGTAGACCCAGTTCGGGAACTCCGTGGGGAGGGACAGGCCGTTCGTGAGCCAGACGATCCCGATGCTGACGACGCCCCAGAGGATCTCGAAGACGAGGAAGAAGCCGATCGTCAGCATCGACGCACGTGAGGTCGATCCCGTCAGAGCGGAGATCCCCACCATGATACTGATGTACGTGACCACGAACACCAGCGACATGACCAGCAACGCGGACAGCGAGACGATCGCGAACTCGCCCATCAGCACGCTCCCGAGGGCCGCGCCCGCGACCAGTCCGATGAGCGTCGGCACGGCCAGTGTCGCACTCCGACCGAGCACCTTCCCGAGCAGCACGTCCCGGCGCGTGTGCGGCAGCGACAGGAGGATCTTGATAGAACCGCTCTCGCGCTCGCCCGCGATCGCCTTGTACGCGATCACGATCGCCGTGATCGAGACGAACAGCCCGATCTGGCTCGCGAGGAAGTACGCCAGTCCCTGGGCAGTCTGTTCTTCGACCTCCATCATCGCCGTGAACTCGGTGAACGCATAGGCGATGAGCAACGACAGCAGGATGAAGATTATCGACAGCCCCCACAGTGCCTTCGACCTGAGGGCGTCCTGGAAGTCCTTCTTCGCGACGGCGAGCGTGCTCATCGTGATCCCTCCGTGTAACTCATGAATATCTCCTCGAGTGACGTCTCCTCCGTGCGGAAGTCCGTCACCTCGTGGCCGGCGTCCTCTAGCGCCGAGAGAACCCGCGTCTTCGAGCCGTTGCCGACCGAGACAGTCAAGCCACCGTCACGTCGCCGGACCTCGGTGACGCCGCTGACACTTTCGACGATCGCGATCGCGTCGTCGGTCACCTCGGCGAGTTCGACCCGCATCGTCGCGCCGTCACCGGCGGCGTCCCGGAGGCCGTCGATGGAGTCGACGGCGACGAGTTCGCCCGCCCGCAAGATGCCGACCCGGTCACACACGGCCTCGACCTGCTCCATGATATGACTCGAGAAGAAGATCGTTGCGCCGCGTTCGGCCTCCTCGCGGACGATCTCGCGGATCTCCCGCGCGCCGGCAGGGTCAAGCCCCGTCGATGGCTCGTCGAGGATGAGCAACTCGGGCTCGCCGACCAGCGCCATCGCGAGCGTGAGGCGCTGTTTCATCCCCTTGGAGTACCCACCGGCCTTCCGGTCTGCAGCCTCAGGGATGCCGACCCGCTCTAAGAGCGCGTCGGGGTCGTCGTCGACTTCCTTCGAATCGATGACGAACTGGACGTGCTGGCGACCGGTGAGTCGGCCATACACCTGGTATCCCTCCGGGAGGACGCCTGTCCGGCGGCGGATCTCCTGTGACTCTTCCTGGGCGTCCATGCCGAGTACCGTCGCCGATCCGCTCGTCGGCCGGACGAAATCCAGTAGAACGTTGATCGTCGTCGACTTCCCTGCGCCGTTGGGCCCGAGAAAGCCGAAAATCTCCCCCTCATCGACACGGAGGTCGACGCCGTCGAGGGCGAGGATATCGTCCCCAAATCGTTTTCGTAATTCGAGCGTTTCGATGGCTGCCATAACACCCGGTGATACCGCAGGCATACACTTATAAAGGTACGCCCAACTTCACCCCGTGAAGTTCAACGCACGTGATAGGTAGGTGGCATGGCACCAATTTAAGTGATGGACAGTGTAACCAGCGTGCGTGACCGACGAGGATGTCCTGGAGGACATCGCTGCCCTCCTCGAGGATGACTGTGCGCGCACTATCCTCGCAGCGACGAGTATGCGACCCATGACTGCTAAGGAACTCGCAGCCCGGTGTGACGTCTCGGGACCGACGATCTACCGACGTATCGAGAATCTCAGGGAGCTGGACCTGATCGAGACCCGGACCCGGCCCGATACCGAGGGGGGCCATCACGAACAGCTTTACACGGCGACGCTCTCGAAAGTCTCGGTCACGTTAGCGGACGGGTCGTTCGAGGTAAGCGTCGACCGTCACGAACCGCTCGCCGACCGCTTCACTCGCCTCGTGGAGGGGATGTGAACGTGATCGTCTCTGCGTGCGCTGGGGACTGGATGGCGGTTCCACTCCAGCATATGACGCTCCCGTCGGGCTTCGCTGAACTGGCGCTGTTCGCCAGCGGTGTGATCACGTTGGCGTTCGGTATTGCCATCGCATACATCGCGTTCCGGGGCTACAGACGCAACGCGAGCCGGCCGATGCTGTTTCTCGCGATCGGTTTCGTGCTCGTGATCGCGATCCCGGGGACACTCACCTACGTCCTGTACGTACTCGTCGCTGTCGTCGGCGTGGGACTCCCGGTTGACGAACTCGTTCTGGCGGGACTCATGCAGACGAGCGAGATCGTCGGCATGGCCTGTATACTATATGCTCTTCTCGGCCAGTAACACGCCGGTCCTCTCTGTCAGCCTTCGGAGTCGGATCTCACAACCGCCCGGCCGGGACGTCACCGTCGTTCGAGCCGTGAGATCGTCACCGTCGTTCGATCCGCCAGGTCGTCGCGTTCGAGTAGGCCCACCGCTCGACGTGGAGATCCTCGGCTTCCTCCCTGAGATCGGCAAACAGTTGCCCGATTTCACGGGTTGAAAGGTCCATATCGCGGGCGACGAACTTGCTCTTGAGATAGCACTCACCTTCGGCCGTGCGGTCGTGGAGGTACTCCCTGAGTCGCTGTCGTTTCGTGTCTGTCGTGGCCGTCATCGGATCCCCTTCCTGACGATCCGGCGGTCACTCGACCGACCGAGCCACCCGGTCGTCGGGTCGTGGCGCTGGCCGACGACGAGACAGACGACGTTGGCGATGAGGCCGATCGCGACGACGTCGGCCGAGGCCGGAAGGATCGCGAGCAGCGGGATGCCGAGCAGGGGCAACGCGATCGCGCCCCAGAACCCGATCGCCAGGAGTGCCCGGCGGAGGGTCGATTCGATGCTTCGGATCCGGGTGATGGACGGAGGACCAATCCGGTTCATACCTCCACCAACGGAACCCTCCTTTCAATACGTCACGGAGGGTCAAACTGTCATTTGAGCGTCCCCGGGGTCAGTTCTCGTCCGTCTCCCCGTTTGGCGCTCCCGCTGATCACACTGGGTCGTCAGGATCGTGTTTTTCACTCATCCGCTCGGCTTCTCGGGCGTACCGTTCCTGCTCGGTCTCGTCGACGGATTCGAGCCGGTCGGGTTCGACATCGATGGCAGCCGTCACCTGTTTTTTCATCAGCAGGGCACTCGATCGCTGCTGGGTGACGTGTCGCAACCCGTCGGGCGTCGCGTAGACGAGCGTCACCAGATCCTCGTCGTAGACGTCGCGTTCGACGAGCCAGCACCGGACGGTCTCCTCGGTCATGGAACCCCGTAGGTCTGGCGGCGGGTTGTATCCTCCGACCGACCGTCGATCCCGGGGTGACCCGGCGGCCAGTGACTTCTTGTGACCAGCCCACGAAGCTTCGTCGATGGCCGACTGGAGTGATCGCGTCGAGGAGTTGCTCTACGAGGGCGAAGAGGTGACTGAACGCGTCTCGGCCGGCGACGCCCACGTGGTCGTCACGACACACCGCGTCCTGGCGTTCACACCCGAGATGGTCGGCGAGAACTTCCGGCAGGTCGAACGCCCGAACGTCACGGACGTCGCCGTCCGGAGCGACGGCGAGACGCGCTTTCTGCTGACCGGGTTCCGTGCCGGACTCTTCGGCGTCGTCCTCCTCGCCGTCGGGATGGCTGTCGACTTCGGGGCGCTGATGGGCGACATCGACCTCTCGGACACCGGTAGTACGGGCCAGCTGGGGATCGGCGGCATCCTCGGGATGGTCCAGGGGATGATCTCGATCATCTCGAGTCTCGACGACTACATGCGCATGATCGGCGCACTGTTGCTGCTGGTTGCGCTGGTCCCGGTCGCGGTCTACCTCTACTCCCGGGAGACACGACTGGTTCTGACGATCGCCGGCGGTGCGGATTTGCCGATCGCGACCTCGCCGGACGACGCCGATGAGATCGTGGCCCGACTTCGGGACGCAATCTTGCCGGACGGGGCTACGGGGAGTGACAGCCGTCGATCGATCGACCTGCTGGATCGCATCGGGTGATTGGCGAGCGTTCTGTCCCGACTGAAGGCGCGGACGCCACGTTCAATTCGCTCCGGGCCGTACCCCGAACCGATGGACTCGGCCGACGTTCGATCCCGTGCCGACGATCTGCCAACGGAGCCTGGCGTCTACCAGTTTCTCGACGACACGGGCGGGGACGCGACCGTCCTGTACGTCGGCAAAGCGCTCGATCTGGCCGATCGCGTCCGATCCTACGGTGATCCGCGCGGCGAGCGCATCCGGCGGATGGTCGAGCGTGCCGCCGACATCGAGGTGGTCGTCACCGACACCGAGACCCAGGCACTCCTGCTCGAGGCCAACCTCATCAAGCGCCACCAGCCACGCTACAACGTTCGGTTGCGCGACGACAAGTCCTATCCACTCGTCCAATTGACTGACCACGCCGCGCCGCGGATCGAGAGCACGCGAGATCCCGACGAGGGCGCAGACGTCTTCGGGCCATTCACCGAGAAAGGGCGCGTCGAGACGGTGATCAAGGCGATCCGGGAGACGTTCGGCCTCCGTGGGTGTTCGGACCACAAGTTCGCCAATCGGGATCGACCCTGTTTGGATTACGACATCGGTCTCTGTTCGGCCCCGTGTACTGGCGAGATTGCCCCGGACGCCTACCGGGAGGACGTCGACGCAGTCCGGCGGTTCTTCCGCGGCGAGACCGGCGTGCTCGCGGAGCCGATCCGCGCTGAGATGGACCGGGCTGCCGACGAAGCGGCCTTCGAGCGGGCAGCGAACCTCCGGGACCGACTTGACGTCGTGGAGTCATTCCACGCGGGCGGTGGCGGGGCCGTCGAGTCGACCGATCACCTGACGACCGACGTGTTGGCGGTCGCCCTGGAGGGAGAAGCGGCGACGGTCGCCCGTCTCCACAGCAACGAGGGATCGCTGGTTGCTCGGGAGCGTCACACCGTCGAGACGCCCGACGGCAAGCGGGCCGGAGACGTGCTCGCCGCCTTCGTCCCGCAGTACTACGCCGAGCGTGAGCTACCCGACCGACTGCTGCTCTCGGATCGGCTGACTGACGACGATGTCGGGTCCTGGCTGGCCGAGGCCGGCGTCGACGTGGTCGTCCCCGGCGCGGGACGGGAGGCGACGCTCGTCGACCTGGCGCTGAAGAACGCGAGACGCAAGACGGGACGGGACGACGGCGTCGCCGCGCTCGCTGACGCCCTCGGACTGGCGTCCGCCGATCGCATTGAGGGCTTCGACGTAAGCCACACCGGCGGCTCGGGCGTCGTTGGCAGCGACGTCTGTTTCGTCGACGGCTCCCCGGAGAAACCCGAGTATCGCCGCAAGAAACTACCCGAGGGCAACGACGACTACGCGGCGATGCGGTCGCTGCTCAGCTGGCGAGCCGAGCGAGCCGTGGCGGGCCGCGATGATCGGCCCGATCCCGACCTCCTGGTCATCGACGGCGGCGAGGGACAGCTTTCGGCTGCCCACGAGGCCCTTGACGCCGCCGGCTGGGACGTCCCCGCGGTCGGGCTGGCGAAAGCTGAGGAACGTCTAATCACGCTGGATCAGACCTACGACTGGGACGGGGACGCGCCAGAACTGCGACTGCTCCAGCGCGTCCGCGACGAGGCGCATCGCTTCGCGGTTCAGTACCACGAGACGCTCCGGGACGATGTCTCGACGGCACTCGACGACGTACCGGGGATCGGTTCCGAGCTTCGCCAGCGGTTGCTCGGACGGTTCGGCAGTGTTGCGGGCGTCCGCGACGCTTCGGTGGCGGAATTACGGGACGTCCCCGGCGTCGGAGAAGCGACGGCGAAAACGATTCGACGGCAGCTCTAGTCGCCGCTCGCCGGCGCTCCGGCTGCCGAACCGACGTCCGTACCGACGCCGAGCCACGCCGACGCGGGTCGACCGAGCGGTATGTGAACCCCGGCGTTGTTGCCGAGGCTGTGGGCCAGCATGTACAGCCCCCAGACGAACAGCCAGAGGAAGAGGACGCCGGCGATCGCCCGCGGGAACGCAAAGAGGTCAGCCAGGCCGGCGCTGACGAGCGTCAGCCCGCCGGTCGGGCCGATGAGGAACTCGAACCACGGCTTGACGACCAGCGCGATCGACCACATGCCGAGCAGGATCCCGAGGAACAGCGTCCACGCGCCGAAGAAGGGGTTCAGCGAGCCGACCGGGCCGACCGCGTCGGCGACGAGCATCAGCCCCGGCCCCCACATGAACAACATCCCGAAGGCAGCCATCAGCGTCCCGCCGGTCGAATCGCCCTTCCGCAACGAGATCAGTCCGGCGGCGAACTGACAGATCCCGCCGACGATGCCGATTGCAGCCACCAGCAGGCCGACGTCGCTTCCCCACCAGCCCAGGAAGTCGCCGGCGAACACCAGGTTGATCCCGGCCAGCGGCGCGAACCCCAGCGCGTCGGGGTCGCCCCACTCACACTGTGCGTCCGATTGTGACATATATTGCCTCTACTTTCCTCGGCCCCCATTATACAGTTTTCGCTCCTCACGGTCTGTGTGGACAATTATGGGGGATTTCGGGCTGCGGGAGTTCTGCTCGGTACGGGCACGGGTTCGAGTGTCTCATACGGACTGCTGTAAGTCGTTTCGGTATCGATCGCCCGCAGTCGGGCGGTCGAACCGGTAAACAGTTACAGCAGTCCGTATCAGTCGGCGAGATTCGACCTGCTGATCGGAGCCCGATCGCTCGGTGATAGCGGGATGGGTTCCCGTCTTCAGTGGGTCTTTACCCCCGGAGCACGTGTCTCGGGTATGGGCAAGTCCGAATCCGACAGCGTTCCGGTATCCGACGACGAGTGGCGCGACGTGCTGACCGAGGAGGAGTATCACATCCTCCGGGAGCGAGGGACCGAACCCAAGTTCAGCGGCGAGTACCTCGACGTCGACGACGACGGCGTCTTCCGGTGTGCCGGCTGTGGCGCACCACTGTTCGATACGGATTCGCAGTTCGAGTCCGGCCACGGCTGGCCGAGTTTCACCGACGTGGTCGCCGAGGGCAACGTCGAGACAGAACTGGATACGCGCCACGGGCGCGAGCGGACCGAAGTGCTGTGTGCCGAGTGTGGCGGGCACCTCGGGCACGTCTTCGATGACGGCCCCGAACCGACGGGCAAGCGCTACTGTATCAACTCCGCGGCACTCGATTTCGAGTCCGACGGCGAGTGAGGCAGGACCCAAGGTTTTTGTCGGTGTTCGGTAAGTTCCCGAACGTGTCTACCGATCCGCCCACGGACGACGAGACAGGTACTGGCGATCAGGAGCCGACTGAAACGATCGATTCTGCGCCGGCGGCGTCCGACGTGTCGAAGATGACCGAATCGGGGCCCGCCGGTCCTGCCACGCCCGATGGAGACGACAGTGATTTCGCCGCCGCGATCCAGTCGGTTCCGTGGGTGTCGAGCGTCCTCGCGGGCGCGGGATCGTTTCTCGGCGGGTACGTCCTGATGGCGGCGCTGTTCTTCGTCGGACCCGCGTCGGCCGGGAACGGCCCGCTGGCCGAGCAGCTCAAGCAGATCGGCTACGTCTTCTACAACGCGCACTTCGTCGACGGGTTGATCTCTGTCTCCTCCGAACAGATCCAGCTCGCGGGCAGTCCCAGGGTGAATCTGCTCCTCGACGAGGGGGTTGTCGGTCTTTCGACGTCGATTCCGATTCCGGTGTACCTCGCGGTACCTGTCGTCACACTCCTGGTCGCGGGCGGACTTCTGGCGACATATCGCCCCGACGTGACTACCGATTCAGTTTCGATCGGTCTCACAGGTGCCGGTATGGCACTGGGCTACGCGCTCCTCGCGCTGGCCGGAACGTTCGTCGTCGTGCGCTCGCTGGCCGATGGCAGTGCGAGTTATGCCCCGGACCGTCTCCAGACGCTCGCCCTCGGGTTTGCCTATCCGTTCGTGGTCGGGATCGCCGGCATGATCGTCGGGAGTCTGCTCGACCGCGCATAGAGCGGTCCGAATTCAAGCGACTTCTACCGGTTGGATACCGTCTCGTCGTCCGTCGAGGACCTCAAACCGCCCGTCCCGACGCTGTTCCAGCCAGTACAGCAGGCGCTCGGCCCAGCGGAGTTTCTGCCGTTTTTCCTCGCCGAGCGAGTCGTCTTCGAAGTCCCACCCGGGGAAGACGAGTTCCGCAGCACCCAGGTGATCGGCCAGGAACGCCGCCCGGTCACCGTCCGTGAAGCCGCCGTAGTTCGCGACTGGCCCGGTCGGCTCGGCCTGTGTCGTCGGGACGACGCTCGCCAGGTCGAACGTCGGGACGTACTGCCGGAGCACGTCCACGTTGTCACCGTGGGCGTGGACAGCCACGGGAACGCCTTCCTTCGTGAACTTCCGCACCGTTTCGACGTGTTTGTCCAGGTCGGTCACCACGAAATCGAGGTCGAACCCGACGTCTCTGAGTCTGTCGGCGGCCGTCGAGGCGGCGACGACCGCGTCGGCGTCGCGAACCAGTTCGGTGTCGTCCAGCAACGACGGCCCGGCCCCCGCGATGGCGACGGTGTCGCCCACGAACGCATCCGGTGGTGGCTCGTAGGGGTCGACCGCGCGGCGCTCGAATACGGACGCCAGCCAGTCGCGCGCCCGCTCGTCGGCCGCCCGGTCGTACCCGAAGTCTGCCAGGATCGCCTCGTAGATCGGTTCCCAGGTGGCAAAGTCCATCACTCGAACGCCTCGGGATCGACGCCCAGTTCGTGGCCAATTATCGCGGCATCTCGCGTTTCCGCCACGTCGTGCGTTCGGATCACGTGCGCCCCGCGCTCGACGGCCAGCGCGGTCGCAGCGAGGCTGACCGGCAGCGCTGCCTCGGTCGATCGTCCCGCCAACTCCCGAAGGAAGTTCTTGCGGTTGATCGAGACCAGCATCGGCCGATCCAGTTCGCGGAACTCGTCCAGCCGGCGGAACGTCTCGCGGTCGTCTTCGAGGGTCTGGGACTCGCTCCAGCCGCCGAAGGCCGGGTCGACGATCGTCTTCTCGGTGAACCCGCCCTGCTTGAGCGCCTCGTAGACCTGATCGACGTAGTCGGCCTCGGCCGCCCAGTCGGCCCCGCAGCGCTCGGTCCAGTCGGTCTCCTCGACGGCGCCCGGTCGATCGAGATCCGGTGGGCTGGCCATCTTCACGACGGCGGCGTCGTGATCCTCACAGACGGCAGGCATCTCCGGGTCGGCGAAGCCACAGACGTCGTTGACCATGTCGAAGCCACGCGAGAGGGCCTCGTCGGCGACCTCGGTGTAGCGCGTTTCGATCGAGAAGACGGCGTCACCGTCGACGGCGTCGATGGTCTCGATAGCGGTGTCGAGGCGCTCGCGTTCCGCTTCGGCTGAGAGTACGTCCAGACGTTTGTTGGCCGATTCGAGGCCGATGTCGACGATGTCCGCGCCGGCCGCGATCATGTCCTCGACGTAGGCGGCCGCCTCGTCCGGGTCGGCGAAGACGCTCGGGTCGTACGGCGACTCCCGGCTGACGTTGAGCACGCCCATGATCCGGGGTGGGTGGTCGTCGCCGATCCCGAGCCCTGCGGCGTCCACGTTGTGCATAGTGGGTGCGACGACCGGGACGGGCAAAAACGGTTGGTCCCCGGCGAAGGGGTTTGATCGGAAGGTGTCGTTGAATAACGCCCAATCTACTCAATTTCAATTGAAATCCACTCCTATTATATCGGGGTAGTTTACTACCGAAACATATATTTAATTGATACGTAATTGCGGAAAACATGTCCGCAAGTGGGCGGCGGGGATTGTTCGCGGTGATCGCATCAGTTCTTATGATCGTCTCGATGTTGCCGGCGGGAACGGTGTCTGCCGGGACAGTTCCCGAAACTGCGGGGAATACAGCGACGGCTGATCCGGTTTCTGAAGTATCCATGGACGGGCCGCCAGTGATACTGAAAGCCCAAGCCATGGAACGCATCGAGAATTTCTCGGCTTCATCGAACCAGCTCGAGTCGGCTAAGGAACGGGCTCGCTCGCGACTGAACGATTCGTTCGCGTATTACCAGGATCCAATACGTGTCGACGACCAGCACGCGTTTATCCGGGATACGGAAGTACTCCGCGCGCTGACTGACTTCGCTGGGACAAATCAGAGCAAGCGACTCGACCAGATCGTCGAGTTAGTGACGCGGGCGGATAACCAGTCTTCCAGACAAGTCATCCGTGATGCTGAATCCGCATTCACGGCGACTGAGGCGGACCTCGGCTCGGGAATGAAACATAGTGCTGAGGCGCACATCGACAACGCCCAGCGGCAACTCGCTCGCGCCGAGCAAATTCGGGAGCGGGCTGGCGAGCAATCGGGAGCGCCGTCGATTCGGACGACAGCGCGGGCCGTCCGAACGTACGGCCAGGCGGTCAACCAGGCCCACACAGCCTTGCGAATGATCGATGGCGAGGTCGGCCCGGAGGTGACGCTCACCCGGCGGACGGATCCGATCCGCAATGGAAGCGAGCGGGCACAGTATACGTTGGTTGGGAATGTGACGAACCCGACCGGGCTGGACGCCGTGAACGTCACCGCGACGGTCAACGACGAACGCACGGTCGATCTCCCGCTTCGCCGTGGCTATTCCAACGGAACCTTTGCAGGAACGATCAATCTCACCGAGCGTGTAAACACGATCGAAATCACGGCTGGCGAAAGTGACGACAGCCAGCAGTCGAAAACCAGTAAGAAGGGCAAAAACAACAAGAAGAACAAGAAGAGTAACAGCGGCAAGTCATCCGGGCAGAGCCAGGCGAGCACGGTCGTGCTTCGCTTGGACGGTGACGGCCTGCCCGACACCTACGAAGATAACGTGACGGGCACGGATCCGCTGGATCCCGATAGTGACGCACCGTCGACCGAGGTGAACGAAGCCGACAACGGCACGATCGACGGCCACGAGGATTTCGACGGTGATGGGTTGTCGACGATCCGTGAGCGCGAACTCGGGACGGATCCACTCGAGACAGATACGGATGGTGACGATTTGCCCGATGGGTTCGAGGAGTTCGTGATCGGGACGGATCCACTCGACGCCGACACAGACGATGACGGTACACCTGACGGCGAGGAAGACCTCGACGGCGATGGCTTGACCAACGCCGAGGAGTACGACGCAGAGACTTCGCCCCAGTACGCTGACATCGACGGTGACGGGCTGACTGATCCCCAGGAACTCGCCAACGGGACGGATCCGTGGGAGGCCGACACTGACGACGACGGCCTCGACGATGGCGTCGAACCGACCGACCCGTTCAACACGGACCCGCTCGATCCCGACACCGACGATGACGGCGTAGAGGATGGCAACGAGACGTATACGACGACGGCAGGCAACGAGAGTCTCGGTGTGGACGTCGAGTTGACTGGCCAAGGGGACGTGGCTGGTGGTGTGTCCGTCGGCGAGCAGACTGAACGCTTCTCTGAGGGTGAGCGAGTACAGAATATGAGCGTCTCGGAGATCGTCGAGATCGAATCCACGCGCGAGTTCGAATCGGCGAACGTCACTCTCTCCTACGACGACTCGCTGCCGGCCGCGAGCAACGAGTCGGATCTGGCGGTAGTCACCTACGACCCCGAGAAGCAACTCTACGTCCCGATCAACTCGACGATCGACGCCGAGAACAACACGGTGACGGCCGAAACAGAGCACTTCTCGACGTTTGCGGTCTTCTCGATTTCGAACTGGGCGGATGATGTCACGGCCGAGCGACCGTCGAACGGGTCGGACGGCTCGAGTGGGGACGATTCGATCCAGCCCGTAGACGTCCAGTTCATCATCGACTCCTCGGGATCGATGGACTGGAACGACCCCCAGGAGTTCCGAAAGCAAGCGGCCAAAGAGTTCGTCGGCGCACTCGTTCCAGGCGACCGGGCGGGCGTGGTGGACTTCGATCACACTGCCCACGTCGCCCAGGAGCTGACGACGGACTTCGGCGCGGTCAACGTCACGATCGAGAGTCTGGACGCACAGGGTGGGACGGACATCGGCAGAGGTGTCGCCCGGGCGAACCAGCACTTCGCGTCGGCCAGCAACGACTCGCGAGCGAAGGTCGCGATCCTGTTGACCGACGGCCAGGGAGAGGGCGGCCGGGCCCAGGCACGGACGGCCGCCGACCGGAATATCACGATCCACACGATCGGCTTCGGCGGTGCCGACGGGAACAAACTCTCGGATATCGCGTCGATCACCAACGGGACGTACAATTACGTCGAGGACGCCTCAGAGTTACCGAACGTCTTCTCGCGAGTCGCCGAAGAGGTGGAGCCGAAAGACACCGACGGCGACGGACTGCCGGACGTCCTCGAAGAAAACGGGTTGCCGATCGGTCACACTGGCTCGGACCTCCGACAGCTCCCGGCCAACGCAACCGACAAGCACACTGACGGCGACGAACTCACGGACGGTGAAGAGGCCGAGGAGTACAGAGAGTACCCCATCGATTTCGTCGTCAACGACCTCGAGCACGAGTACATCGTCTCGTACTTCGAACTGCGATCCAATCCGACGCGCGCCGATTCGGACGGTGATGGCCTCGAAGATCACGAGGAAGTCTATTTGGATAACAACTCGGACGCCGACGGCTGGAACATCTCGGTGATCAACGAGAGCGGCCAGCCCTATCGGTGGGCTGACAGCGTCGATGAGAATCCGGACGCCACGCTCACCGTCACGTCCGATCCCATGCTGAAAGATACGGACGGCGACGGACTGAATGATACCGAGGAGAAGGAATTCACGCATACGGATCCACGGGATCCCGTGACGTACGGGATTGCAGGCGGTGTCGAGAGAACGGTGAGTGACGCGTTCGGGTCGTTCAGGCAGATGAACAAAGTCGGGCTCCCCCGAGGGGACGTCAGGTACACGGATGCGACGGCAGATTACGACTTTGTCATGCCAGGATCAGTTCCGACCGAGTCCGAGCAGGTCTTGCCGGGGGAGGCGCGCGATCGACTCATCTTCACGGGCCTGGATGGGACAACGCGGTCGGATACGTTCTTCTCGAACGAAGACGAGATCGAAAACGGCACCGACCCGTGGGATCCCGACACGGACGATGATGGGTTGACCGACGGACAAGAAGAGCGGTATCTGGTCGAGGGGAGTCGACTCAGTCAGCATCAGCAGGTGAATACCGATCCACTTGACCCAGACACGGACGGCGACGGCTACTGGGATGGCTGGATCGGTGTCCACGATGTCGGATATTCGGACAATGTGATTCTCTATCGGGAGCACTTACAAGATGGAAATGGAGTCGAAGGTGACGAGCGCGTTGACGAGCAGGTTGGGATTCACGAGGTGGATGATGCTGATCCGGGCGTATATCTATACGGTAACGACACGAAGTATCATTCGAATATCCACATTGGCGAACTGCATTGGGAAGAATTCGATCCCAGTCAAACGGCCGATCCCACTGACACCGGTAGCACGCCGGATCCGCAACTAACTGTAGAAGTCGACTATCATAGTTCAGTTGCTAACACTGAACTTGTCGACGAAAGTTTGGAGACCGCAGAGCGAACGTATCAGCTCTACGGGTTAGATATTGATTATGTAAAGGACCAAAACATCACGAAGCAGGATCCGTTTGGTGGAAAGGTAGATGTTGATGAACTCCCTGACTGGATGGTGAATGAATCGAGTGGCAAAGTAGATCAAACACTTAGAGGACAGTATTGGAAAAATGCTCGAACACCCAACCCCGTCTTTGCGGGCGATAACGAGAATATAAACCACGATATAGAGGATTCGGCATATATGTTCATCACATCTGATGGGGGTGGAGAAGGAAACTGGTTGGTTGATGAATTCGATTGGACCAGTGATCCGACCGGGGTAGCTAGCTGTCAAGGTGCGGATCTCCGGTGTGATCAGTGGGCGGGTGGGAAATTGAATTTCGGCACAGTTGTCTTCCATAAAGACATTGCACAGGACTCTAGCCCGTATCGTGTATACGGTTCGAAGACAATTGTCCACGAAACGGGGCACTTGATTGGTGCTGGACGAAATGACGACGGATCGAAGTACGTGGTACTCCCGGAAGAGGTCTATAGTGGGACGAGTGACGGTACTCCAGAGTACGTGAAGTTAGACTCAGTTGAAACCAAAAGATGGAGCGTAATGTCCATGGGATGGACTTCTGAGATCATGAATCAGCCGATGAATGGAGAATATATCCCGTTCTCGATTGAGGAATCACTCACAATTGAATTTAATAAAATTGACACAGTGAAATGAAGAGAGAATTAGTAATGATTTGTTTGGTAGTGATCGTTCCACTTGCAGGATGTGATGGTGGCCTTCAACCATGGCACCTCACAGTAAAAGGGGACCTTATTGAGTCCGACAGTCAGTATCAATTTGACGGGAAGGTGGAACTGAGTGGTAATCCAACGGACGTGTCTGTAACTGGAGTCCGAGTCACGTATCTAGATGAGAATCAGACACGACTCGGATCCGATTTCATTGGCAATATGTCTGGTTTGGCTCTTCGCAACGTCTCACATACGCTTTCGGTGGAACCCAAATATATCATTGTAGAAGTAGACGATGTACACAATCCAACGGGCGCTGAGTACTATATTGAAGGCTCTGTCGTGAGAGAAGAGCAAGGGGAGTATATTTTACGTGTCGGATACACCGATTATAGTCCAGAATTCTAGGTAACGGTAACTCATTTCTATGAAATATGATCTTTCGGAAGCTCAGGAAAGACGGCGACGGCTACTGGGACGGTTGGATCGGCGTCCACGGTGTCGGGTATTCGGACAACGTGATCCTCTATCGGGAGCACTTACAGTCGGGCAATGGTACTAGCGGAGATGACGAACGCGTTGACGAGCAGGTTGGTGTGCACGTAGTTCACCCCGAGGACCCCGGAGCGTATCTCGACAATTCTCCCGGCTCTTCCGTAAAGCGGCATTCGAACGTTCATCTCGGTGAGCTACACTGGGATTCGGATCCAACTGACCCTAATCCGGAACAATTGGACGAGAAAACTTCACTCGAAATCGAAGTCGATTGGCTAACAGGCCACAACCCGTCCCAAATTCGCCGTGGCGGCGAAACGGTACTCTCTTCGACAAAAAAGAATCTAGCCCTGTATGGAATCAATGTGACGTTCGATGAGAGCAATAGCGACTCGATCGAAAAGAGTGAACTTCAAGACCTCGTCAAAGGCCATAAACGGAAACTGCTATTCCCAGGGAGTACAATAACGGTTCCAGTTCCGATCTACGTCACACCGGATAGTTTGAACGTGAAGGAACTTTCGGTTATCGAGAACGAATATCACGACGATGATAGCAAGCTACACCTGCTCTACGCTAACGAATATGGGTCTGACGAGCCGGAATATATCCCTCACGATAAATTCATCCCTGGCAACGTAATTGGGTTAGAAGGACATACTGGCTCGCCTGGCCAGGTGGCCGCGCTGGAAACGACCGGCCGTGTTCCATACGGGACGGTCGTTTTCGATAACGAGACTTCATCATTCAGCGAGGCGAAAAAATTACTCATGCATGAACTGGGTCATGCTCTCTCCATCGGCTGGCTCGACGACAAAGGCGACGGACACATTGCCGAGTGTTACAGCGGGAGTGACTGTGTCAAAGGGTCGATCGCTGGTGTCAAACTCGTCGGTGGAGGAGAAGACGAGACGCCAGAGTATGTGACCTCTCTTACACCCACCAGAGCGGACTGGAGTATCATGACTGATGGATATGATGCGGAGATGCTATCACATGAGCGACTGTTGTATAGTATTGAAGAACTACTCACAGTGGATACAGAAGAGGTACCATCCAGAGATGACTAAATGGACACGGCGATCTATAGTAGCTGCGACAGGTGTCTGTGCTGGCAGCATTGTGTCGGGGTGTATCTCGGTTGATGATCCAGCAGTCCCCAATCGAGACCTCTCAGTCGGAGGTATCTCCGTTGAAAAAGCCGATGAAAGTGAGTATCATGTAGAGGTGATCCCACGAAAAAGTAGTGTGGGACCGGATGATTGGGGCGCATTCAACAATGTGACGATACAGGCATATGCAGAAGACGGGCAACTCGTCTGTCAAACAGACGTCGGGATACTCGAAAACGATCAAAACGGGAAATTAGAGCCAGTCCGATTTACGTGTGAAGAACGACCGACAATCATCGCGTTCAGCGCTGACGAATCCCCTTGCGACGAAGATACGGAGATCGGATACGTCTACTACCGTTGCAATGATGGTGACTGCAATTGGGTATCGGAGGAACGGACATGTGGTGAAGAGTTCCCTCCAGAGATAGACAATTGAGTTGTTTTTGACAATCCGAATATTAATTTGGAATGGTATACAGGCTCATCGGCACAGATCGCGTTCATCAACGGTGTCTGGAACACACCACACGGGGCCGTGATGCTTGACGAGAATTTAGGTGGGCCCGCCCACAAACATCGAGTACTGATGGAAGAAATCGGCCACGGATTGGGTGCGGGGACGGCCGACGATCACAGGCCGGGCCTCACGACGTGGGGATGCGTATACGACGACGAATGACTTCGGAACCTCCATCTTCATCTACACGTTCTGGAACAGTAACTTCCAGAATCGGTTCCTCAGCATGGTGACCCACGAAGTCGGGCAGTTGCTGGATGTAGGATTCGCCGGCACAGAACCACAGCCCGAAACAACCGTCCCGACAGCGCGCTCTTTTTGGTCGCCAGGCGAGTACCCAGCGTATGGCCAAGGTTTCGATCGGGTTGCGCGGCTGGCGCTTCGAGGAGGACGACGTGTTCGACGACGATGGGTCGCTCAAGACACTCGTCGAGATGCCGCCGGACGCCCGGAGTCGGATCCTCCGGCTCACCGCGCTGGTCGGCGAACCGTGTGACGCCTGCTACCTCGAACACGGCGAGGCAAACGTCGCCGAGTGCAACGTCGGCAGCATCGTCTACGGCGAACCGACCGGGACCGTGTTGCTGTGTGGCCCCCACGAGTCGGACTTCCTTTACTGGTACCGCGAGGAAGGCGGCAGCGACCTCGCCGGCGAGCCGGAACTCGCCAACGCCTTCCAGGAGTGGTTCGCCAATGGCGGG
>Ga0207771_100362_pt1 | contig 28899 bp, 32 predicted proteins | sample A23M2SouthBayCA_2_FD_187731 | JGI IMG/M metagenome (GOLD analysis project Ga0207771, IMG submission 187731) | Aerobic enrichment media microbial communities from Eden Landing Ponds, California, USA - A23 M2 (2) (SPAdes) | ecosystem: Environmental > Aquatic > Marine > Unclassified | place...
GAGCCGAGCCTCCAGGGCAACCCCGCCGCGGTGAAAGCCCGGCTGACGGGGACGGCCCGGCGGATGCCTGCCGCCAGCGCCGCCGCGGTCGGCCACGGCCACGTCGCCGTCGACCGCGCGGTCGCGAACACCACCGCCGAGCAGACGCAGCGCGAGGCGATGACCGCCGACGCCCAGGCTCGCGACGCCGGCGTCCGGGCGCTGTCGGATGCCAGCGGCGGGATGCTGTTCCGCCTGGCCGGTGGCGGCTACGACGACGAAGAGGCCGCGTGACCATGCCCACGCGCCGGCAGTTCCTCACCGCGACCGGCAGCGCCGCCGTGGGGCTGTCGCTCGGGTCGCAGCCCGTCGCCGCCGACCATGCCGACGCGCAGCCGGAGTACGTGTCTATCGCCTACGAGCCCGACGTGCTCGACACCTACGCGCCCGTGTTCGACATCGACCTCGAGGACCGCGAGTTGCTCGACGACCTGTACGGCTGGGTTGCGCGGGCGCCCGCCGACGAGCATGACACGTTCGTCTGCTGCTACATGATGAAGTACCGACTACAGGAGGGCTGGATCGGCCCCGAAGACTCGCATCGGGGTGATCATGAGCCGGTGCAGATCGAGGTCGACCGCGACACCGGCGAGGTCGTTCGCGTCCGCGCCTCGATCTATCACTGGATCAAGGGCGAGGTCACCGGTGAGGCAGCGCCGTTCGCCGACGACGGAACGAGCGTGCGGCTCCGCGTGTTCAACCCCTACCATCACTACACGGCGGCCGCGCCGGACGCCCAGACCGAGCGGTTCGACGTTGAGGACCTCACCGAGATCTACGATGCGATCCTCGCGAACGGGCTCGAGACGGCGCTTGCGCCGGGCGCGTTCCGGAACCCGTGGCTCATGCGCTCGCGCGGTGACTTCTGGCGCCGCGGCGCGTTCGGCGTCTCGACGGACGCGATGTTCGTCGAGCTGTTGCAGTCCGTCGGCGTCGGCGACACCGGTTCGCTGGAGGCCTGACCCATGACACGCAACACACACCCGGACAGCGGCGGAGGGATGCCCCCGCCGCCCGTGCCGCCGCCACTCGCGCACCCACTCCCGCATCGCCCACCACTACGCTCGCATCGTCACTGCGATTCCTCAACTCAGAGATGATTCCACAGATCAGCCGCCGCACAGCACTGACGCTGGCGATGACGGCTGTCGTTCTCGTCGGCGCGTCCGGCGTGGCGATGGCCGCTGCCCCCAGCGTCGACACTGAAGCGACCGACACCGCGACGCAGTCCGCGTTGAACGACGGTGACACCGTCACCACGTTCAACGCCTCCGCGAGTGTCAACATCTCGACGCTCCAGGCGTCGTACGACTCGACGAACCCCGGCATCAAGATCGTCGATCCGGAGACCGGTGACGTCATCGCGACGTACACCAACTCGTCGAACCCAGACTACTTCACCGAGACCGGCTCGGCGAGCGGCAACACCTACTACAACACCACGTTCTCGGAAGCCGACTTCGCAGCCGTGCCCATGTCGGCATCGGAAAACAAGTCGGTGACCCTTCGCCTGATCAACGACACGACGGTCGATGATCCGGACGTCACCAACGTGACGATCTTCCTCGAGAACACGGATGAGCGCGCCGTGGTCACGGCCTCGGAGTCGTTCGCCGGCGCTGACGTCGAGGAGACCGATCCCAGCCTCCTCAGCTCCGTGCTCGGCGCCGAGTCGGAGAACACGTCCGACGTCGAAGCGGACGGCGTCGGCGTGAACGGCTCGCAGACCACCGTCTACGTCGTCTACCACGACGACACGGTTGCCGAGCCCTATGAGACCGCCGCCGACAACAAGTCGGCGTGGGGCGGCCTCTCGAGCACTGACTACGAGAGCGGTGACATGATCGGCGACCACATCGTCCGCGTCGAGGAGACCCCCTACGCGATCTACTCCGACAGCGCGCCGGAGCGCGTGCTCGACGCGTCGGGCGCGACGTACGCCGTCTACGACACCGTCGACGGCGAGCCCGCCCACCGGATCGAGCTCGGCGACGCCGCTGATGGTGAGTCGAGTCTCGACATCGAGACCGCTGGGAACCAGGAGCTTGGTTTCCTCGAGTCGCCCGAGACGTTCGGCGACTCGGGCTGGTTCGGCTTGTCGATGACCGCCGATGCCGGCGCCAGTACCGAGCCGCTGACCGCCGCGTAACCACCCCGACGGAGCCGGCTCTGTCGGCTCCCGACCCCTACCCTCGCGGACGTGCGGACGCGGGTTCGAGTCCCGCTACGTCCGATTCCACACTTCAATTCATGATCAGGACCCGATCACTCGCGAGTGTCGCGCTCACGCTCGTCGTCGTGCTCGCCGCCGTGTCGGCACCGGTGGCGGCACAGTCCGACGACGACTTCTGGGGCGACCTCACAGCCGACGAGGAGCCAGGCCTCGGCGTGCAGGCCGGCGCCTGGCTCGCTGACCAGACCAGCGGTCTCGCGCGCACGATCGCCTCGCTGGGCGACATGGTCGGTGAAGACGAAGGCCAGACCGCCAGCGTCTACGCCGACGACTTCCGCGAGACGTTCAACGCGAACAACCGGACGCTCGAGGCGTACGCGAACCAGCGCGTCACCGCCACGACCGACTACGACGTCTACAACGTCACCTTCCAGGACAAAGACGGGGGCGCGGCGACCGTGTACGTCGTCGCGACGGTGCAGGACGGCAACTTCACGCAGGCCGAGGCGCTGACGCCCAGCGAGTTCGAGGCTCGCAACCGCACGGTCGACCACACCATCACCGCCGACTGGTACGTCTCCCGGAACGCCGCCGCCGAGCTCGAGGCGTTCGTCGTCGAGTACGCCGAGCCGAACGACGACGTCTCGCCGACGTACGCCGCCCAGAAGAAGGCGACGTACGGCAGCGGGCTCAACAGCACCCTCTGGGGTGGTGCCTGATGCCGATGCAGTACGCCCGTCGGGCGCTGGCCGCGCTCGCGCAGCTCGTCCTCTGGCCGTGGAGACAGCTCCGCGGGTTCGCCGGCCGGCTCTGGGGCTTCCTCACGTCGGTCTCGTGGACGGAGGTGCTCGTCCCGTCGCTCGTCGGGGCCATCCGGTGGCTGTTCGCGCAGGTGCCGTACGCCGCCGGGGTCGGCCCGCCCGACAAGCAGATCACCGCCTCGATCGCGCTCGGCGTCGCCGCGTACCTGTCGGGGTACGTCACCGCCGGGCTGACGTGGGCGCTGCTCATCGTGTTCGCTGGCACCGCCGGCATCGGCGTGCTCCGGTTCGTCCCGGTCGTCGAGCGGTTCTGGCCGCTCCGCGGGGTGTCGCTATGAGGATCGGCCCCATTCGCCTGGGGATCCCCGTGCCGACGTCCTGGTGGATCGCGCTCACATCGGTGTTCAGCGGCTCGCTGTGGAGCATCCTCTGGCGCGTGCTCGTCATCACCGTCGGGCTCGGCGGGCTGTTCTATCTGCTCGTCGCGAACATCACCGTCGGGCTGTCGTTCCTCGCAGCGACGGCGCTCGGGATCATCCTCAGCGACAACATCCGGATGTTCATCGGCGACATCTACTACGGCCGCTTCCGGTGGCTGGGGTGACCATGCCCGAGACGATACCGTCGTGCGCGGTCGCCGCGGCGACGCTGCTCGTCGTCGCGACGGTCGCGAGCAGCATCGGCGCGATCGGCATCGCGGCCGCCCAGACCGAGACGATCGACGCCGACCACGGCCTCGCCACCGACAGCGCCATCGACCGCTACGAGACCGAAGGCATCGCCTCGACGCGGCTGACGGCGTTCGACCTCAGGCTCACCGTCGCGGCCGATCCCGAGCCGGTCGGCCTGTCCGACTGGACGCACAGCAGCGCGTCGAACACGTTCGTTCGTGTCGACTACAACGAGGAGATCGACCGGACCGTCCGCATCTACCTGCCGAACGAGCTCGTTACGCCGCGCGTCCACGCGTCGATGCCCGCCGACGTCGTCCACAACGGTTCGGACGACGTGCGGATGGCCCTCGAGCCCGCAGCGGACGGCGCCTACACCGCCGTCACGCTCGAACTCGACGGGAAGACGGACGCGGTGTTCACGCTCTCGACGCTCACCGGCGGGATTTTCGGGATCCGCGAGGGTGCCGACGACCTGCTGAACGACACGACCGGCTGGTCGCTGCCGTCGCTGACCGGTGGCGGCGCCGAGTGGCAGTACGTCCCCGAGACCGCCCTCACGGGCGAGCAAGTCACCTACCAGATCCATGTCAACAACACCTCGACCGACGACCTCACGGTGCAGTACAGCACAACGCCGAACAAAACCGCAGACGAGGCGCGCTGGCTTCCCGTCCCGACGTGCGATGACATCAGCGAGTCCGACGTCTGCCGGTTCCAGAAGGACAGCCAGCCCAACACGGTGTATCTCCTCTCGACGACCGACGACGCGCCACCGGTCCGGTACGCCGTCCAACCCGGCGTCGCCGATCAGGCCGGTGGCATCGTCGACGAGCTCGCGTCGCTCCCCGGTCGCATCTGGGAGGACGTCGCCGGCGTGCTGCCGTTCACCGCCACGCCGGGCGCGGGGGTGACAGCATGGGGCTGAGCTACGGGCCGCCCACGTCGGTGCGCGGTGTCCTCGCGCTGCTCGTCCTGGTGCTCGTCGTCGTCGGCGCGTTCTACCTGAGCGCCGGTGCGGCGATCGTCTTCGCGCTGCTGTGCATCGCGATCGCCGTCGTCGGGTACGCGCTCGGCATCCGCGGGTTCCGCTGGCTTGGGGGGATGGCCTGAGATGCCCGCAGTTAGTGCGCTCCTCGGGCTGCTGTTCGCCGTCGGCGCCGCCGCGTTCCTCTACACGTTCGCCAACGAGACGACCGGGCGGCTGTTCCGCGCCGTCATCACCATCCGACGGATCGTCTTCGGCGTGTTCTCGCTGCTGTTCGGTTTGACACTGCTGCTGACCGGGGTCACGTCGCTCGTCATCGTCGGCTCGCTCATCTTCTTCCTCGCGATGCTGTACGTCCTCTACGACGACTCCTTCTCAGGGGTGCGATCCAGCGTATGACCGGCCTCGACGCCATCCGCCGCCTCGAGAAGGACATCCACGACCACCGGCTCGATCCGAGCGTCGACACACGGGTGAAACTCTGGGCACGCGCCCGGCGGAGCGAGATCCGCTCGGAGCTCGAGCTCGTGACGCGCCCCGGTGGCTACGAGGACTTCATCCTCTCGTACCTGCAGCGGGAGGCGGCGAAGTACAAGGCGTATCTCGACGGTGAGCCGGCCGCCCATCCCTACGGCGGCGAGCGAACGCGGCAGCTCTGCAGCTGTACGAGCTCCGAGTGTCCGCTGAAAGAAGAGCGGCTGCCGCGACAGCTCGACGACGCCGAGTCGCTCGACCGTGGCATCGTCCGCTTCCGGCACGCGCACCGTGGGCACCCGCTGCTGCTTGACGAGGCGCGCGAGGCGTTCGCCGAGACGGTGACGCGCGTCGAGCAGGCGCTCACGACGATCACCATCGGCCTCGCGAACGAGGTCGTCATCGCCCCCGACGGCCGGGAGTTCCGCCCCGACGAGCTGCCGCCTGCATGGCAGCCGAGCGACGGCTTTCCCGACCGCGACGGCGGTGGTGACGATGCGAGTGAGGTAGCAGCATGAGCTCGGAGACACCAGCGCCGGACGCGAGCCGGACGTTCGTCGAACACAACCGCCAGCAGCAGCGCCGGCGAGCGTTCTGGGACCGCAACGAGCAGATCCGGGAGACGGTCGAGAAGTGCTCGCGCTGTCTCGAGCTCGGACAGGCGAAGCACTACCACTACATCGCGACCGCGCTCGACGAGACGCTCGTCCCGCTGCTACTCACCGAACACGGGAAGACACCGCGGTCGTACGCCGACGCGCTCGCCGACCATCCCGAGTGGCACTACCTCCAGCTGAAGCAGTTCGTCGACGACCCGACGCCGTACCTCGAGGCGACGAACCCGACCGTCGCGACGCCGAGCGGTGTCGAGGCGACCGCGCGGGCGACCGTCACGCAGGCGTTCGACTCGCTCGCCGCCATCGCCGAGGAGGAGGAGATCATCCGCGCCGAGCTCCGGACGCGCGTCGACGCGACGATGTTCGGCCGGAAGATCGGCGAGCACCTCCAGGACGCCGAGATGGACCTCGGCGACTCCGTCGAGGCGATGAGTCTCCTGTCGGGCGCGCTGAAGACCGTCCACACCGGCGGCACCGGCCAGGGGAAGTCCGCCGGCGTCGAGGCCGAAGCCGAGGCGTACTACCGGCAGACGTTCCAGAGCGGCCGCGACTACAAGCTCATCGACCCGGTCGGCCTTCGCGACGGCGAGAATTGGTTCTACGACATCCCGCTGCGCGAGGAGACGCTCCGGCGCCGGCGCGACGAGCAGGGGCTCGCGCCGTCGTTTGCCGAAGATCCCGACGTCGAGCCCGACGAGTACCCGCAGGTCGAACTGTACGTCCCGCTCACACCAGGGTTGAGCGACGAGGAGCTGCCGTTCGACGTCGACAGCGAGCAGTTCGTCGTCACGCCGTACACCGTGCCGGCCGCCGACATCCGAAAGCGCCTCCTCATTTCGATCATGGCGACCAAGCTCACGCCCCAACAGGAGGCGACGGTGCGGACGGCCTATTCCGAGGTCGACACGAGCCACGATGACTGGACGCTCGCGACGCTCGCCGACGAGGTGCTGCATCGCGACGACCTCGACGAGTCGAAGACGAAGCCGATCGTCGCGACGCTCCGCCAGCTCCAACAGCAGGGGTTCATCCGGACGCGCGACGACCCACACACGCTCGCGTGGCGCGACATCTTCACCGACTCGGAGACGATCACCGTCTTCTCACAGGCCTTCATCGACGACGAGGTCGGCCAGCTCATCGCCGCCGGCCACCTCATCGAGACGATCGTCAACGAGCGGGAGTCGATGTACGGCATCCCCGAGGTCGTGCTGCCGATCCGGGAGTTGTGGAAGGTCGCCCCGCACAACCGCCGACAGTCGTTCGACGCGCGGGCCGCGGCGCTCCAGGAGTCGATCGGGCATATGCTGACGGAGCTGTTCCGCGAGAACCGCCACTCCGGCGTCCACATGATGGGCGACACGCAGTTTCTCTCGGACCTGCTGAAGTCGATCCGCGAGCTGTTCAACCGCTACGTCGTCTACAACACGAACCGCGACACGGTGCAGGACATCTTCGAGTGGACGGCGAACGACAAGTGGGGCTCCTTCTACAGCACGCTCTCGCCACAGCCCGGCGAGGGATCCGTGGTCGGGATGGTGCAGCCGGCCGTCGAGGAGCGCGACATCGAGTTCGTCGGCCCGGTGCAGTACGCCGGGCCCTCGCACCATCATTTCGACGAGGACAGCGACCAGACCGGCTGGCGGTCGCGTGAGCGGTACCTCTCACCCATCACGGAGTGCCCCGAGTGCGAGAGCGACGCCCTCGAGCGAACGGAGCAGCTGGACGCCGTCATCTGTGCAGACTGCGGCGAGCGGACGCCGGACCTTTCGCTCGGTCGTGAAGAAGAACTCCGACGGCCGCGGCGCGTCGACGACGTCGAGTGGGACGATGAGGTGCCGACGAAGCTCAGAGTCAACGTCGGGACCGACGAAGAGGACAGCACGCCGGACATCGACCGCGAGCCCGTCGAACTGTTCGCGCAGCGCTGTCTCCGCAAGGAGCGCGACTCCGACGTCAAGAAGGAGGACGTCCGGACGGCGTTCAACGAGTTCATGCTCGACCACGACCGCAGCACGCGCGACTTCGACGACCACAAGACTGCGACGCGGTTCGGGCAGCGCCTCGCGAGTGCGCTCGACTACTGGGACGAGATCGGCCGCTCGGTCGTCGACGGCCGCGAGAGCTACCGGCACATGGCGCTGACGACCGCCGGCCAGGAGTACCTCAGTGCGGCGTACGAAGGGCTCGAGGACAGCGCCGCACCCGTCACAGACCGATGACACGGGTGGAGCCGGCGCCCCGGTTCGTTGGGACTACCAAATCGACACCCGGAAGCGGGGTTTGGAGCCGTTGGGAGCGGCGCGAGTGGGTACCGTCTACTCCCTACAGTACGCGCGCGGTAGGCACACCGCTCTCTCGCCGCTCCATCGCGCCGGGTCGAGATCGCCGTGCGACCCCCACCCCTCGACGCAGCAGCACCCCTCTCCAGCAGCGTCGCCGCGACCGGCCACCGCCGAGACACCCCCCTCGCCAGCGCTTCTCCGCCGTATCGTCATCACAACATCATCACAACGACATCATCATGGACCAGACAACCACCAGTTACACCCAGAACAGCCCAACCTGGCTGTGGGAGGTCTTCACAGACGGCCCGGCCGACCTCTGCAGCCGCTACGACCAGGCGATCACCGCGCTCATCGCCGCCCACGTTCTTCGCGAGTGTCCCGATCGACTCGACGAGCGGGAACGAGAGGCCGCTCGCGAGCTCGCCGACCTCATCCCCGGTGTCGAGCCGGTGCTGCCGCCAGACCAGCCTGACGAGACCGAGTCTCGGGACGCCACGGGTGGGGTTGACACCGCCGAAACCGGGTTCGACGGAGGTGCCCAGCGGTGAGCTCACGCGCACGCGAACTGTTCACGCTCTCGAGCCGGAACCGGCGGTACATCAACCCTGACGACCTGCGCGACCTCGAGGAGATCGCCGACGCCGACACGCTCGAGGACGAAACGCAGACGAGCTGGCGCGAGTGGCTCGGCAACAACACCACGCTCGTCATCGCGATGTCCTTTCTCGGCATCGCGCTGCTCGCCTTCCTCGCCTGGCAGGCCAGCCGGTTCATCCCGGCCATCGTCTCGAACCCGTACGTGCAGGCGATCGCCGCCGCGACGGTCCTGCTCGGGGCGGGGTTCCGCTTCGGCTCGAAGCGGAAGGGCGCGAAGATCGGCCGGCAGTGGCGGCTCAACATCCGCAAGAACGACGACGAGTCCGTCACGCGGCTCGGGACGTACGTCGACGGGCACGGCGGCGGCTACTTCGTCCCGATTAAGGGCTTCCGACGCGGAGAACCGCGGCCGTTCACCGTCGGCGAGCTCGAGGCCTCGTTCGGTGAGAGTCTCGCGAAACCGGGGATGAGCAAGAGCGATCCCGCGATCATCCTGCTGCATCCGAAGTACACGAACGTACGCCGGACCGAGCACGGGAACTACGTCGACGTCCGGACGGACTCGCTCCAGCCGGCGCAGGACAGTCCGGTCGCCGCGCTGAAGACGACCGTACCGGAGTACGACGAAGCCGACATCAACGAACTCGCGAGAGAGGCCGAGAAGAACGCCAAGCGCGCGAAGCGTGCCGAAGACGAAAACGAGACGCTCCGCGACGCGTACCAGGAGCTCCTCGGGCTGTTCAACGAGCCCGTCGACGAGCGCGTCGACGAGCTGCTCACCCAGCACAAGGAGCTCGCGCTCGCGCTTCGCGGTGATCGGCGCGCCATTCGGCACGGTGACGCGGCGAACGGGAACGGCGACGGCAGTGGGAGTGACTTCCGCGGTGCCGACGTCTCGAGCTTCGGGCCGATGGGCACGACCGGGACCGCCGGCGCGGAGCCGAATCAGGAGGCGATCGACGAGGTCGAAGACGAACTCGACACGGAGGCAGACGATGACTAACCGACAGCGACTTTTCTCGATCACGCTCGTCGTGCTGCTCGTCGCCGGTGGGGTCGCGCCGCTGGTCGCGAGCAGCGCACAGGCACAGGACAGTCTCGAGACACGCAGCGCCCAGCTCTTCGTCGACCAGCCGCACTACGTCGACGGTGACGTCGCGACGACGACCACGAACGGGACGCGGACCTACGGCGCGACCGGGAGTCCGCTCGAGTTGCATCCGCAGAACTTCGAGAGCGGCGCCGTCATCGACTTCGGCGTGACAACCGACGCCGGCGCGCTGACGTACGACGAACAGACCGGCGAGTTCACGCTTTCCGCCGACGAGACCGGCACCTACGAGCTGTATTGGATCGTCGCCGAGCAGACCGTCGTCGAGCGAACTCAGAACAACACGACGACAAACGTCACCGCGACCCAGCAGGTCCGCTACACGGCACGGATCGACCTGAGCGGGCCGCTGACGCTCGATCACGTCGAGCCGGGCAGCGTCGAGGAAACCCGCGAGGATGCCCAGAAGTGGCGGGAGTTCAACGAGACCGTCCAGGACCTCCGCGAGGACAACCTTTGGGTCAAATTCGGCCTGCAGCCGCCGCTGTCCACCGAGGAGACGGTGCAGGAGATGGTGAACGCGTACCTCCTGAAGAATAATCCGACGCGGGCGCTCTCCGGTGACATCACGCAGATCCTGCTGTTGATCGCGCTGTCGCTCGGCGGGCTGTTCCTCGCGCTCATCGTCACGGGGTATCACACCGTCGTCGTCGGGTTCCTGATGCGGAAGCTCAACCGCCACGAATCGGTCGAAGCCGAAGAGGGAGCCGTCGCCGAGAAGTTGGAGGCGCAGCGGCGTCGCGAGCGGAAGACGTCGGTCGCGAATCAGTCGTTCGCCGACATCTGGACCGACGACTTCGTCGCCGAGGCGATGAGCGACGAGGGACGGAACCCGCTGCAGGCGTTCACGAACTACTGGGGTCGCCTCTCCGAGGTCGCGACGATGCGGTGGTGGCTCCAGGTGATGGGTCAGAACGGCTACGTCGCGCGCGCCGTCGACGACGTCCCCGCCCCAGACGGTGGTACGGACCTGACCGTCGACGAGGTCGGCGCCCTCGAGGTCGTCGCGACGGACGACGTCGACGATGAAGACGTGACGTTCGACCTCCGCGACGCGGACGCCGGGCTCGCACGAGCGCTGCCGAGCTGGGATGCCGACGTGTTCCTCGAGTTCGATCTCGCCGGCGCCGAGTGGGACGACGAGGAACTGAGTGACGACCTCGCAGTCCCGCAGTCCCTCGAGGATGTCGTCACGGAGGCGAACATCGATCGCCGGCACTTCGACGATCGGATGGCCGTCGCGCAGCGGGAGCTCGAGCTCCTGCAGCACATCCGGACCCAGACGACGCTCACCGACGACCGGGGCGTCGTCGACGGGCTCCGGTTCTGGCTCGAGCAACAGCTCGACGCCGCGAACGTCCTGAACGACCGCTTCGATCTGCCGCTCGAGTTGCATATCGACCGCCTCGAACACCTCATCCGCAGTCACGACGAGGCCGCCGAGGCGCGAGACACCCTCGAGGACATCGAGAACGGCCGCTACTCATGAAGCTACTTCAGACCGGCTTCGACGTCGCGACGCCGACCGTCACGACGACGCAGTGGGCCATCGGGATCTTCATCGTCGTGCTGTTCGCCGCGCTGCTCGTCATCCTCAACCACCGGATCAGCTACTGGGGACTGTCCAAGGCACAGCGCGCGACGCGGGCCGACGTCCGGCTCGCGCTGCTGGCGACCGTCCCGTCGCTGCTCCAGCTCCGGACGCGACCATATCGGCAGACCGGCACCGTCGGCGACGAAGGTACGCTCCGCGAGGCGCTGCAGACGCGGCTCGACGCCGCGCTCGACCGCCGCCGTGTCGGTCGCTTCTCCGCTCGCGATGCCGGTGGGAAGCTTCGGCGGACGCTCGGCGTCGCCTGGCGCGAACGCGTCGCCGGCGTACCCGATCTCACGGTGCGGGCGCTCCGGACAGCTGTGCTCGTCGCGCTGTTCGGTGCGGTCGCGGTCTCGACCGGTGCCATCGTCCGGCTGCTCCGGGCCGACCCGGGCACCCCCCGGAACCCGCTGGCACGCGCGGAGGCGCTCGCGACGACCGCCGTCAGCGAGACGATCCAGCTACTCGCCGCGTTCCCGTACGCGGACGTCCTCTGGGCACTCGGCGTCGCGCTCGCCATTCAGACCGCACAGTTCCTCTACCAGCGCTGGTATCTGCTCGCCGCAGTCCTCGTCGTCGGTGCCGTGGCCGTCTATTACGGCGATCGAAGCGACGGCGTAGACGTCCCCGATCGAGTGGTCCAGGCCCCGCGGACCGTGTTGGGAATCGCGTTCGCGTTGGGTGTCCTCGTCTGGGGTGTCGGAACGGCGGTCGCCGGCTTCGGTCCCCTCGTCGTCGCCCCGCAGCTCGCCGAGCTCGTCGGCTTCCTCGCGGCGATCGCCACCGGCCTGATCGCACTCGCGTTGTTCTACCAGCTCCGTCGCGAGGGGCTCCTTTGGGTCGGCCTCGCGCGTGAGGTCCGCCGCGCCAGCTGGGCCTCACGCGCCTACCTCGTGCTCGTCGGCCTGACCACGGCGCTGTCGGCCGTCGGGTTGCTGTTCATACTGCTGTACGCGTTCTTCGCCGTCTTCGACGGGAGTGCCCGGCGCATCCTGACCGCGGCGCTCGCCGCCGAGCGCGAAGTGCAGGGCCTGCTCGCCGTGACCGTCGTCGCGACGATCGGCCTCACCGGCTACGCCTTCCGGGCCGCCCTGCCCGATCTCCGCGTCGTCGCGAGTCGACTCGTCGGCCAGCAGGTCGCGCGCCTCCAGGTCGCCGCCGTCGGCGTGCCCATCGGCGGCGTCGCCGTCGTCTACCTGCTCGCCGTGAACATCCTCCCGATCGCGCCGGCTATCGCCCTCGCGATCGTCGCGGGATTCGGGCTCAACGCCCTGATGAAGCGCGGTGTCCGGTTCGCCCACGGCACCGACTGGAGCGCGCTGCTCTCGCCGCCGCCGCTCCCGTTCGTGACGACACGCGTCTGGGCGCTCGAGCCGGACGCCGCCGACGCGCCGTTCTTCGTCGCCGAGGTGAACGGCACGCGGCTCGCCCACCAGGAGCGCGGCCCGCTGCTCGACGACGTTGGGACCACAATCGAGGCCGTCGCCGACGGCGGAACGGCGCCGGAGACGCGGTCGAAGTGGTACGCGGAGTTCCTCGTCGAGCGCGGGATCGCCGACGTCGACGAGATGGACGCGAAGCTCGCCGAGAAGATCCGCACGCAAGCGGTGAGCGGGCTTCGCGAGCAGAACGGTGAGATGGCCCGCGAGCGCTACGACCGCCGCCTCGACGCGTATCCCGACGACGCCGTCGACGCCTGGCACGCGGAGCGGGCCGACTTCATCCTCCGCGGCCGGGAGTTCGTCCGGCTCCTCGACGATCCCTACGAGCAGGAAGAGGAGGCACCGGCACGGCTCGGCGAGCGCGTTCGCGAGCGTGTAGCCTCTGACGCGCGACAGAACTAACTCGTTGCAGTCGCAAACCCTCGCTGCGAGGGTGATTCACCCGGCGTCGCAGCGCCGGGCGCCCGCTACACGGACGGCGGCGAGGGCCCCGCTGGGCCCGCGCTACCGTTCTATCTCATCCTGCAGGTCCCACGGCACGGCGTCGTAGCCCCAGCGCTAATTGACACCGGGCGGCAGCCGACCGGGGTCGCATCCGAGTTCGGAGAGATCGTCGGCTGGGCCGCGAAGCCCACAGTGCAGACAGACGACATTCGCGTCCGGGCGGATGGTGACTTGATGCTCGTCGAGGGGTTCGCCGTCGGATGCCGCGCGCAGCGTCCGGAGCTTCGCGGCGTTCTGAAAACTAATCATATGAACGATAGGAGCCGCAGCGGGAAACCGTCTCGGGGTGTCGTTTGACTCTTCGGGCCATCGTCCGCAATCTCGAGATCGTCCGGTTGCTCGACATTCTCTCCGAGTAGGATGCATCGTCATAGTTCTGTGACCATGTTCTCAATAGTGTTGTCCGGCGAACTCGGCACAATCGAATATTAGCTTCCTTCAATCACCTCCGTCAGTCCCTCGAGCCCCGACGCGATGGCCTCGATGGCATCAGCTAATGCAGCTGGCTCTATTGATCCACTTTGAGCTTCTATCCAAATTACCATCGCTCCCACAGCGATAGCGCACACGTACAGTGCAACCTTGAGCGCCCTCACGACCTCGTCTTTCTGAGGCATCACGATTTACAGCGGCGTCAGCCCCTTAGAGGTACGGGCAGGGCTACACGCGCGTGCGTTTCAGAGAAGAGTACTAGGAATCACCCCCGGGGGTTGAGTGGCAGTTACCGACCCCTATCTGACAGCCTGCAACATACGGTGAGAGTTTATACCCGACACGGAGTGCAACATGGAAGCAGCCATGGCGAGCAAATACGCCTACATTCGCCGCTCCACCTTCGACCAAGAAAACGAACACCAGCGCGAAGCGATTCGCGAGTGGATCGACGCCAAGGGCTGGTCGCTCTCTGAAGTCGAGGTGCTCTCGGAGACCGCCTCCGGCGCGAGTCGGAATCGCGAACAGTTCCGCGAGCTCTGCGATCGGATCGAGGACGGCGGCGTCGACCACGTCGTTGTCTGGGAGCTCTCGCGGATCGCTCGCGAGGGCGAGCTTGCCCAGCGCTTCTTCAACCTCTGTGAGGACAACGACGTCCACGTCCACATCACCAGCGGCTCGATCCGCGAGATCAAACCCGACGGGACGAACCGATTTGTCGCCGACATCCTCGCAGCGGTGTACGCTGAGGAACGGCGGACGCTCATCCGGCGGACGAAGTACGGCCAGCAGCGGGCGCTGGATAACGATAAGTGGGTTGGGAAACCCCCGCTCGGATTCACGACCGACGCCGACGGGTACCTCATCGCGAACGTTGAGTTGTACGAGGGGTACAACGAGGACCGCGACGGCTTCTACGCGATCGAGGGTGCGCTCAAGACTCTTGCCCAAGACCGGGACGCGTCGTACAACGCGTTGGCAAATGACCTACAGTGTTCGCGAACGGCGCTCACGAATGTGTGGAAAGACCAGCAGAAGCGGGTGCGATATCTTAATCGAGAGGCCGAAGATAAGCGGGTTGAGAGGGCATTAAACGAATTATCAGAGGTGGAATGCTAATTGATGGTACTGTATCTCAAACGGGCTTAATTACGGCAGCAATGAAGATTTCTGACGCTTCCTATATATTTTGACGGTGGTCGAGGTATCAGTATAGATCAACTTTCTGAATATATTCGCAAAAATCGAGTCCGCAGAGTACTCTCCGATTTCAGCCTTTGCAGATTTAAATGCCGATTCGCCGACCGATTCAATCGCATGCTGATCTGCGAAAAATTCCTCAAGCCTCCAGAGGATTCCAAATATTAGAATAATTCCAGAGTAGATTGGTAGCACATTCTCCAATCCCGTAACAGTGTATCCCATAATAAGAACCAATCCAATACTAATCAAATGGCCTATGGCTATGCAAGAGACGATCAACATCCCCCAGAATAGGCCCTTGAAGACAGCATTCCTTTCTTGATGGCTGCGTTCGTGTGAAAGGACCAGCGACTTCGCCTCTTCGCTGAGTTTGCTCATACGAGCTTCATTCCAAATTATCGTACCCACCGGAGTTACCTGTGCAAACAGTGGTTTTTTGCTGTGGATTTTCCAAACCCGCTCCGGCTCCCCAAATATCTCGACCTCTTCTACCGAGTGGAGTCTCTGGCGTTTGATGCCCCACAAAAATATCAGAGTTAGAGCGTGCAATAACCACCCTCTCACTCGCAAATTACGTGACATAATCAATAATTTCTCTATTTTAACAAGAATCTGGCGGCTCTCAACGCTACAGATGAAATCGCCGGTGGCAAACCACAACCCGACAGGTCAGAATGGGTATGTTCAATCTCGTATTAAGAACGAGTTTTAGCAGAATGGCGCAGATTCAATATGAACCTAGAATTAAATTCAGAAAAACCGACTCCAAGCTCGTTTGTAGAAGCTGTATGCTTTCGGCTCCCTGTCACTGATTCGTGCCTGGATTGATTCAAAGACTACGAGAAGCCCGAGCAGCCAGGAGAAAAATACGTTAACTTCCGTGTGGGAGATTATCCAAGCCCAGGCAGGTACTGTAACTCCTGTATTTGTGATAGTGAGTAGGTAGGCGAAGATCGGGACGACGACGGAGAGGATTATTGTTGCCACGTTCGCCGCTAGCGTCGGAACCAAATCCTCTGGATGCAATCGTTCTTTTTCCCGTTCAAGCCGATTCTGCCTTTGCTCTAAGATTCCTATCTTGTTCTTTTTTTCTTGGAGCTTGTCCCGTTCTTCCGTCAGTCTTTGTTGCTCCGGTATGCTGAGTCCTAAGACGCCATTGACGGCCTCTAAATCCATGCCTGGCATAGGATCATCAAAGACACCAGATTGTGCCAAGGTTGACATCGCATCCCCGAACCCTGGCTGGTGAGGCCCGTCGGGGTTGGGGTTCAATAGATTGCCCAAAGGGCCACTGAGAGGCGATATACTTTGATAAGGATCCTTGTCTACGACTTCGTCGTACTGAGTTTCTAAGACTTCACGGCTCTTATCCTCCAGACTGTCAAGGTCGTGTTCTTCTTTGTACTTCTCAATAAATTCCTCTTGTTCTAGTACGTCTCTCTCGAAGTCAGCTTCTACAAAGAGATCTGGTTCGTTGCCTTCCTCTACAGTTTGATTCTCACCACTCTCTTTCTGGTCGTTTTGCCCTTCCTTATCTTTCTCCCGCCCCATGTTTTCAAACAGACGGTCAAGTTCTGGATTCCAGCCTCTTCCCTCGTATTTTGAAGCAAATGCCGGGATGACCTCATTGAGAATCTGGTCTTCTATCTCGTCTATTTGCTCTTCCAAGCGTTCTCTGTGGTGCAGGTTGATCGGACTGTCTTCCAGTTCTTCTGCAGAGTCGCAGTCGTGGAAGTCAATCAATCCTCGATAGAGTTCTTCGACGTTCAGCTGCTCAATTGGCTTAGCGTATTCTGATGGTAATTCGCTGTCTATGAACTCGTTAACCTGCCTCTTCGCCTTTTCTCTGTACTCTGCTTCCCGTTTCTCTACTAGGGCGTCGATGTTTTCTTCGCAATTGTCACGTTGGTCGCGGAGCCCATCCAGCTCTTCTTGAATTCGATTCAGTTCGTTTTCTACCTGACGTCGATCGGATTTGATTGTGACGTAGTTGTTGACAAGGAGGGCAGTAAGTATGGCTACAAAGACGCTAGCCGAAGCGGCAAGCGAGCCGTAGAACGGTCCACTCATCAAATGGTTCACGAATGCGCATCCACTTGATGATTAGTTTTCCTTTAAAAAGGAACTCTGGAGCAGTTTCAGTTGCCCGTCATAATTGCTAATTAGGTTTGGCTAGGGCAACGGACTCATATGCTCTACTTTCACGGCGGTTTGCCCACGCCTTAGTACACACCTGTCGTTTGGTTGGAATATGGCTGTAGAGAGCTACGGTGAATGGGTTGGGCAGTGGCTTGAGAGACGGGGGACTGCAGCTGGGAAGACGCTCTCAATCACGTCTCTACTCTTAGTCGTCTACCAAGCGTTGCTTATTGGCGTCGCGAATACTGACACAGGCACAGTTGCGGCATTCGTCCAACAGGTGCTGACCGACTCCGGAGCCGCTTTCTGGGCTTCATCGCCGTTCGTACATCAGGCAGCCGACTTATTAGTTGGAAATCTGATAGCGTGGGTCCCGCTCGGATACCTATTTGCACGCCATACAAACCGGCTCTTTTTCTTCGGGTACGTTTTCAGTGTCGCCTATGTGACGAATCTTGTAGCGCCGCTGATTCCTCGATTATTTGGGTTTCCTACCGCTGGTACAGTCGGTTTCAGTGGCGTGGTCTATGCGCTCGCGATTCAGGAAACGCTCTACATTTTCGCTGTGGCCTGTGAGGCATCGAAATTCAGTCTGAGGGTGGTTGTTTCGATTTCCACGTGTCTGCTGTTCCTGCTTCTGTACCTGGTTTCGATGGTTAACCCAGAGGCTGGGACTTCGGTGCCGGCCCACGCAGCAGGTTTAGCTATCGGTTTCGTGGTCGGTGTGTACTTCCTCACGAATCGGGAACTTGCTCGCAGAGATAATTGGGTCGCGAACAGTCAAAGAAACTGACTGATCTCTCGCGACCATCATCAGTAGTCGAACTGAAGAGAAAATCAGCTTGCTTGAAAAATGAACTACACCCAACGATTAAGAATCGTTCTCGAGACCACTACGTCAACCGGCCAAGTTGTTGGGTTAGGGAGGATGCACCCGAGCTGTAAATCATGACTGGGAAAAAGCGGTACACTGAGGAAGAGTGTCTCCGGTCGCTGCAGGCGGCGATAGATCACTATGGAGGGCCACCGACGATGGAGATGTACGACGAGATGGATCTGAAGCCCTCGGCGGCGGTCGTTGCGGGCCGGTGCGGGACGTGGAGACTTGCCCTCGCGAAGCTGGGCGTCAGGCAACGATCAGAACGTCAATATACAGAGCGCGATTGTTTAAGTGCGATTCACAACCTCACCGATGACCTCGGACACGAGCCCACGACGGACGAATTCACGAATTCGGACTACAGCCCGTCGCTCAAAGTAGTGTACTCGTATTTCGACTCTTGGGACGATGCAAAGGAAGCCGCCGGCGTCGTGGGGTACGGGCATCAACACCCAGAAGAGGAGGCCGATGAGTTCTTTGAGATGCTCGAAGACGCCGAACCTAAGTAAATCGGGCCGGACCTCCGATAGTCGCCCACGCATCGCGCCTGACCACCAATTATCTCCTGGAGGTGGTACAGTCAGGAAAACCCCGGTTTCCGTGACACCGATTCTGAGAGTAGGCCGAACTGAATATTATGTCGTCACCACGCCAGCGCCATCGTTTCCATACCGGAACTCGTAATCGAACTCTCCACTTGGTTCTGACCGCACCGCTTTATCGAATGCAGTCATGATCACTTCTCCATCAGCAGCGGGCCTGCTCACCTTGACTCTCACGACCGGGGGATCGCCCTCGAAATCCTCCTCAACCTCAGCCACACCTTCAATTTGTCTGAACGCTACAGCATCACCGACCGCCTCGAACGGATATTTTGGGCTCATTCCATCCGCACCGATTAACTGCGTCGTATAAACACCTCGTTCAACGAGTGTGCAGCATCGGTTGACGAGTCTGTGGAAATCCTGTACAAGCAGAAGAAGTTAGCATAGCTTCAAGTACAGAACAGTTCACCTCAGGTAAACTGACGCTGTGATGTCAGTGCGAGTCTTCCAACGGCCGGCGTTCCGCACCACACCGCGCACACTCGAGATGGATTTCAAACAGCACTGCATATCCCTCAATCCGCCACTTGTGGCCGAGGAGTCGACACCGGAGCGGCTTACCCATCGCGACCACCCAGCAGCGAGCGCCGGATCACTCGGTACAGCAGACTGAGTTTCTCCGTCAGACTCAGGCCGGCCGCGTCGGCGTTGCACGCCTGGACGTGTCGGTGCCACTGCGACTCGCAGCGGAACGGCTTCCCACAGAACGGACAGCTGGAGCGATGCTCGCGATCGTGGTCTGAACTCATACTCGACCCTCGTGATGGCACTCGACGCAGTAGCGGTCGGGATGCTCGGCGAGCATCTCGCCGCCGCAGTTCGGACACTCGTACGTCTCGAGGTCAACCATCGCTATCACAACCCTGGAGCGTCACAATCAGCTGCGCGAGACCGGACTTCAGGAACGACTGCGCGCCGATCTCCTCGTCGGGGATGTCAGCGAGGTCGCCAGCGAGCGCCAGCATCTGCTCGCGGTCCATCGTCGTCGCGAGGTAGTTGATCTTCGCGTCGTCGGGCCACTCGTCCCACTCCTCCGGGAGCGGCACGTCGCGGAGTTCGATGCCGGGCGTCATGCAGCCACCCCCTCCACCACGTTTTTAGAATACCGTATTGATCGAACGTGCATGTCACTGAACGCAGAAGGAATGACGTTTATTGACGGTAGGATATCCATCGGCGATGGTGAGGCTACTATCAGGGAGGGTGGAGAGCTGGTGGTTGGTGAAGGGGCGAAAATGAACGTGACCGAGGATGGCGTTACCTGTAACGGTGAGCGGTGGGTTCCCCAGACAAAATTAGACCTCCTCCGATCAAAGCACCGAGCCGAGACAGTGGTCAAGCGAGTAATCCGGTTTTGTAGTCCGCTTCCAAGCGCCATGACCGAGACTCTACTCGCTGCTTTGGACCTAACGAGAGCAAGCGGAATACTGCTGCGCTGGTCTCGGCACGACGAATAGCGCCGACGACCCCCGAAACCCAACTTCATGCTGTCGCCTCCTTCTTGCGAGCGCGGCGCGTGCTCGTCGGCAGCTCGGGGAGCTCACGAATCTCTCGCTGCTCGAAGACGCCGTAGTCGTCGTTCTTGACTGTCAGCGACGTTCCGGTCTCGGGATGGCGTCCGGAACTCTGCTTGAAGTAGAACGCCACATCGTCCCGTCGACACTGCCGGAGGATGTCTCGGGCCCATTGGTGCTCCATATCGCGTCGGTCGGCGTCCGGCCCGGACTCCCCGCCGACGATCGCCCAGTCAACTTTTCGTAGATCAACCTCCCCTACCGGCCCGATGAGCGGCTCGAACGAGACGAACCGCGTGGTCGCCGGCACGTCAACGAGCTGGTCGATCCGGGCGGTGACGCGGTCGTCCTCAACGCTCGTACCGATCCAGACGTTCTCCGGCCACGACAGTTCCATGTACGCGGCGCGGCCGGGGCGTTTCGTCAGCACCTGAAACACGTGCTCGGGACACTGCCGCATCACCCGGAACACGTCGCGGATGAACGCCTCCGAGACGGCGCTGTGAAACAGGTCACTCATCGAGTCCACGAAGATCTTCGACGGCGGTGACCACTCGAGTGGCTCGTCGAGCTTCTCGGGTTTCTCCGAGACGTTCTCCTGGGCATGCTCTCGTGTCCACGGCTTGTCGGTGTGACCGTACTGTCGGCTGATCTGCTCGGCGTAGCAGTTGTCACACCCAGCGGAGGCGCGCGAGCAGCCGTGCGTGGGGTTCCAGGTCGCGTCGGTCCACGAGATATCGGATTCCTGCATTAGTCGTCACCTCCGTTGTGGTCAGTACCCGGACGTAGACCGTAGCCATTCCAGACAACCGAAGCCGTAATAATCGGCTCAGTCATCGGCCGCAGTCACCTCCTCGTACGCCGGAACGGACGCATCGGTATCCTGGAGCCCGGCGCCGAAGCTCGAGAGACTCGGCGTCTGCTCGATGAGTAGGTGACGGACCAGCGCCCTCGCGAGCCCGACCGGCACGGCGTTCCCGATCTGCTCGGTGATGTCGCGCTTCGTCTCGCCGGCGAGCTCGTAGTTGTCCGGGAACCCCTGCGCCTGTTTCAGCTCTCGCGGCTGGAGCATCCGGTAGCGCACGTCGAGCCCCCACGGCCACGCCTCCGGGACGCACAGCGCGTACCGGTCTCGCGTGGTGACCGTCGGGAGTGGTTCGTCGACCGGCTGCGTGCTGCTGTTGCCGTAGTACGCGACGAGATACGGCGCCATGAGTCCGAACGTCCCGCCGCCGCGACCGTTCGCGGTGACGGTGTCGAGCGGCTCGTCGACCGAGACGGCCGTGCTCGTCCCGTAGTACTTCACGAGCGCCGGGCTCGCGAGGCCGGCTGGGCTCTTCGATGCCGGGATCGTCGAGAGTGGCCGGTCGAGCGCCCGCGTCCGCGGACGCTGCCGAGCGCGACCGTTGTACATCGGACACAGATACGGCCGCGACAGCGCGAACGCGCCGCCCTTCTCCGTCGCAACCGTGGGCAACGGCGCGTCGACATCACGGAGCGCGCCGCCGTGCGAGTAGTGAATCAGCGTCGGCGTCACGAGATGCCCGTCGTGGTTCTTCGCCGTCACGACGTGCGACGGCCGCTCCTCGGGCCGGTACAGCGCGTTGCTGTGGAGGTCGCCCCGCGACCCGTTGCGCGGCTTGATGAGCGGTCGCGAGTAGGCCGTCGCCAGACTGATCGCGCCTTTCGTTGAGATCGTCGGCAGCGGAGCGTCGAGTCTCGCCGGGACACCCCCGGACTGCTGCCGAAGGCAGAACGCCTCGCCGCTGGCCGGCGCCGCGTGACGGACGAGGAACGGCTCGTTGAGCGCCGCAGCGACCGTCGGAGCGTCCGCGGCCGAGACGACGCGGTTGCGGAGCTGCTCCAGGCGGTCGGGGCCGAGCTCGGCAAGCGCGTCGGCGAACGGCGCCAGTCGGTCATCGCAGTGCCGGCGGATGCCCTCGGCGATACGCCGCATCGTATTCTCCGAGAGCGGCTGGACGCGGGCGTTCTCGAGGTCGCGCGTCCAGATACTCGAGCCTAGGTCGGACCAGTCGATGATGTCGGCCGCCGGCCTGCGGTCCGGCTTCCCTGGATCGGCGTCGTCGTGGGTCGGCTCTGGGGGCGTCGGCCGCGTCTCGCGAGAGGCCATGATGAACAGCCGCTCGCGGGACTGTGGATCGCCAAAGTCGGCGGCGTTGCACACGACGCCGTAGTCGTTGGCCCCGTCGTCGTAAACGACCGAGTAGCCGAACGCCTCGAGCATCCCGACCCACCGCTGGAAGATCGAGCCGTCGCGGGTCGGCTCGCCGTCGACGATGGGGCCCCAGTCGCGGAACTCACTGACGTTCTCAAGCAGGATGTGCGTCGGGCGGAGCTTTTCGACCCAATCAAGGACGTGCCAGGCGCTCGCGCGCTTCTGCTCGGAGACGGGTTTGCCGCCGCGGGCCGTCGAGAAGTGCGTGCACTCCGGGCCTCCCGTCAGCAGGTCCACCTCGCCGGGTGTCACGACATCCGGCGGATGGAGCTCCTCGATCTTCGCGTGGTAGTGGTCGGCCCACGGGTGGTTCCGTTCGTGCGTTTCGATGGCAGGCGCCCAGTGGTTGATGGCGTGGAGCTGGACGTCGTCGCCGGGCGTGAGGCCGAGCGACTCGCAGGCCTGGGCCACCCCGGTCGAGAGCCCGCCGGCACCGGCGAAGAGATCGACGACGGTGAGCTGGTCGATACCGGACTCAGACATCGCGACCACCCCGGTCGTCGTCGGTAGCCGTACGTAGACCGCTGACGTTCCTACCGGTAGCGAGCGTACGAAACGTCGCTTGCTCAGTTCCGAGGCGATCCCGGGGATAGTCGAAAACGCGGAACACGCCGTGCCACGGGCAAAGCCACGCGCCCTGCCCGTCCTCGTTGGTAAGCCGGTGAGTGATCTGCGGGCAGCCAACAGATTTGTCGACGCTCCCCAGCTGCGCGACCGGGCATTTTGGCCGTTCGTACTCGTCGCCGAACCGCTCGGGCGGAACCCACTCGACCTGTCCGTAGTGGTGGTGCGTTCCTGAAATATCGACACCCAAGAGGCTCTCCCGCTGAACGGCGCGGTCACTATCGCCCATACCTTGCTCAGTCATCAGACATCGCCTCCTCTGTGGCCTCGATCCACTCGTCCGGGACCTGCTCTTTCTGCTTAGCAACAAGCTTCCCGCCGTCCTGTCGTTCGTACTCGTAGACGCGATACCACGTGCCGGTGAGCGGAGACTTCGCGTACACGAAGTCTCGCTCAGCGCTGTCGCTCTCGTTCATAGGTCCTCCATCAGCGATTCGGCCTGCTCACGGCGCTGATTCCGCTCCTTGATCTCCGCGATCGCCTCCATGTCGAAGTCGACCACCGCCGGCCGTTCCTGCACCTTCTCGACGACGCCGCGCGCCTGCAACGCCGACGACGCTTTCGACACGTCCGAGGTCGTCGACACGCCGAGGTACTCCGCGATGGTGTCGTAGTCGACCGGACCGCCCTGCTGGACGATCGCCGCGACGACGCCCTTGATGTACCGCGGTGAACACGTCGCCTGCTGTTTGGCGTCCTCGATCGCGTCCTGGACGGCCGGCTCGTCGATGAAGTCCTGGTAGTCCGTCGGGACCGTGACGCCGCCGGCGTTCTCCAGCCGCTCGCGGAGCTGTTCCTTCTCGGCCTCGGCGTCTTCGAGACGCTCCTGGAGCGATTCGATCTTTCGGCGGAGGCGGTCGTCGCCGTCGCCGGTGTCGATCCCGAGCGCGTCGTTCATCCGACCGACCGCCTCGCGGAGCTCGTCCATGTGCTCGACGGCCTGCTCGTACTCCTCGAGCTCGTCGACCCGCTCGACGAGCTCCGCCTTCCGCTCGCGTGTCTCGCGGAGGTCCTCGCGCAGCGTCTCGTTCTCCTGCTCGAGTTCGGCGATGCGGCTGTTTTTCTCCTCGCGGATCTCGTCGATCTTCTCCTGGATGGCCTCGCCGCCGCCCTCGCCGGCCGCCGACAGCATCGCCTGCGAGAACTGCTCGGCCATCTCGCTCATGTCCTGGGCCTTCTGGAGTTCGTCGCGCAGCTCGTCGATCGTCGCCTCCTTCTGCTCGAGCTCGCGCTCCAGCTGGGCGATGCGGTCCTGCCGCCGCTCCTCGCGCTCGCTGATCTCCTCGAGCTCGGCGACGAGGTCGCCGCCGACGCTCTTCAGCTCTGGGCGCTGCGCGTCGGAGAGATCGGGCGTCGCGCCGGCATCGAACGTCCGCTTCCGGCGGACCTGCACCCGCTGGACGTCCTCGGGGAGAAAGTCGGCCATGAGGAACCCCTCGCCGTCGCCGAGGTCCTGCACGGCGTCGGCGTGCTCGCTGTCGATGACACGACGGACGACCTTCGTGTCGTTGTCCCAGGTGAGCCGATGCCAGAGGAGCCAGTCGCACTGCGTGATGAAGTCCTTCTTGACGTCGGCCGGCCGCTGGCTCATCCCGCAGATCCCGAGGCCGCGTTTCCGGCCGCGCTTCGCGACGCGGGTGAGCATCTGGCCGGTCTCGTCGGTGCCGCCGCCCTCCGGCAGGTACTCGTGGATCTCCTCAACGAGCATGAGGAACGGCTGGTTGCGTTTCTTCTCGGCCGTGAAGAGTTCGCGGGCGGTCTCGCGGACGACGGCGTTGGCGTCGCTGTCCTCGAGGTAGCCGCTGACGTCGAGGATGATCGGGACGTGCTCGTCGAGCGCGAGTTCGGCGAGCTTTCCCGCGTGTTCGGCGCCGACCTGGAGATCGCACTCCTCGTCCGCGCCGACATGCAGGATCTCGTACTGCTCCTTCAGCCCCCAGTACTCACCGTCAGTGTCGACGATCAGCAGCGGGAAGCCACGGTCGAGCAGCTCCTCGGCGATGACGGACGCTGAGTTGGACTTCCCGGAGCCGGACTTCCCGGTGATGAAGCCACGACCGGTTAGCAGCTCGACGATCGGCAGCCTGACGTCGTCGGCCTCGTCGAGTGGGATGGTGTCGTCGTCGGGCTGTTCCTCTCTCGTGTCGGTGGTGTCGTTGGACATCAGTTATCGAACCTCCAGCTCGTCCGTCGGGGTACGCGTCACCGCCCGCCCGGCCTCGAGAAGCGACTCGATGCGCTCAGCGACCGCATCGGCGTCATGCTGAGTTGCATCGGCGACGCGCTCGGCAACCGCGTCGACGGTCGCCGGATCGGCGGCGACCGTGTGTTTGCGAATCAGTTCGACCAACTCCTCCTGGGAGACATCGCCGCCGTCGGGGGCGGCCTGGGCGTCATCGGGCTCGTCGCTGTGGGCGTCGAGCCCGGTCTGGGCGCTGGCGTCGACGACGGAGACCTCGGTCGTGCCGTCACGCAGCTCAAGGACGGTCGCGCCGTTCTCGTCGGCCGTCACGCGGGCGTTCCGGATGCGGATCCGGTCGCCTTGCTCCACGTCAGCCAAGGGGTCCGTCTCCCCGCGCGCCTGTACGTCCACGACGGCGGTGCCGTCGTCGAGTGTGCCCTCGGCGGCGAGCCACGGTTTCGGTTCCAGCAGTGAGGCAAGTTCAGCCTCGACGGTGACGTAGCCGCCGTCGAGATCGGCGAGCGGCGTCACCACGGCCCCGTCCGGGTCGTCATCGTCGTCGTCCCCATCGACTTCGGGCTCTGTGGTGTCGACGCTGGCGTCGAACGCCGTGAGGTTGAACCCGTCCGGCAGGATTGCTGCGGCGCGCGTCGGGTCGATCACGACGGCCTTCGCGCCGTTCTCGATGCCGCGCACGCGATGGTTGACCGCGAGGGGATACGAGTCGCCGGCGTCGGCCTTATCGCGGAACGAGTCGATGTAGTCGTTCTTTCCGAGCAGCGAGTGCTCGTCTTCGACGTTGTACTCGCGGGCGTACTTCTTCACCGAGTTGAACGTCGTCGGCATGTGGAAGGCGAGCGCCGGCTCCTCGTCGTTCATCGCCGGCTCGAACACGCGATGGTGGACGCCCGCCTCTAGGTAGCCGGCCGACGCGGCCTGTGCCATTAGCTCGACGAACTCGTCGATATGCTCGCGCCGACGGCCGCCGGGCCCGATATTCGAGACGATGTGATCGAGCGCGCGACGGACCTCCTCGTCCGATGGAAGGTGTTCGTCCGCCACGTCGAACGCGCTCGCGAACTCACGGAAGATGCCGACGCCGAACACGACGGTCTGGAGGCCCTGAAGCTCCGAGCCGTCGAGCTCCGGGACGTTCAGCGCGCGCAGGTGCTCCTGCGTGCGTTCGCGAGCGGCGCGCCACGCGTCCTGGAGCTCGTCGGGATCCTTCGCGAGGATGTACCGATAGAACGCGTACGCGTGGTGTTCGAGGTCGTAGCCCTCGGGATACCGCTCCGCACCGTCGGCCGTCGTGTACGTCGAGCCGACGAGCTGCGAGAACGCCTCGCGATGCTCGCCGTCGCGGGCCTTATCGGAGACGTGCGTCAGGATACTTCGCCGCCGGACGGCGGCCTCGGTGACCGTCTGCTCGCCGGAGAACACGACCGGCGCGCGCATCTTGAACGTGATTTCCCCGAGGTCTTGCTGCCCCTTCGAGACGCTCTTCTCACGCGTCACCTCCCGGAGCCGCCGATGCAGCCAGTTGAGCTTCCGTTCGCCCAGGTCCGAGGGCTTGTACTCGTCGAGCCAGATCGGCAGGCCACACGAGCCGGCAAACTTCTTCTCGATAGTGAAGTTCGTGTCCCCACAGCCGAACGGCGCGGGGTCGGCGCCGAACAGCTGATAGAACAGCTGCAGCGTCGACGTCTTCCCGGCCTCGGTGTCGCCGGTCACCTGCAGGAGGTTGAACTCCCCCTCGATGGCGTGGATGATCGGCTTCAGCGGTGCGGCGTAGAACCAGCCGAGGATCGGCAGGCCACGGTCGGGCAGCCGCGTCTTCGGGACGCGTTCGAGAATCTCCCGGACGGTGTCTGGATCATAGTCGGCGCCATCGCTTGGCGAGAGCGACCACTTGTCCTCGAGCGAGGACTCCATGGCCTGGTTCCCGCCCTTCTCGTAGTATTTGTGGGTCGGCTGCTCGACCCAGCCGTCGGCCGTCAGCGTGCCGGCGGGTGTCACCCACTCGTCGAAGCCGTCACCGTGTAGGCCGATGTACTCCGTGCCGCGGTGCTGCGGTGCCGTCTGGTGCCCAACGGTCAACCGCAGGTCGTTCAGGGTGTCCGTCGGGTTCTGCTGCGGATTGAAGTAGGTGGTCCGGCCGCGGACGATCTCCTCGGTGAATGTCGCCGGCGAGTTGAATACGGTCGGATGCACCTGGACCGTGTAACTGTCCTCCATCGGACTCGCCGGATACACCCGGATGGTGAGCAGCTGGCCCTCGTAGGTCTCGATGACGTGCTCCAGCTCGAGCGTGAAGTTCGTCACGCTCGCGAAGTACGTCGTTTCGACGCCGTCCTCGTTCGTCGTCTCAAAGTGATAGCCGTAGTGGCCGTCCTGGTGGACGAGCTCGCCGAACGGATCGGTGACGCCGCGCTCGGCATCGAGGATGGCCTCGGCACGCTCGACCTCGTCCATGTCGAGATCCGGCGCGTACGAATCATCGGTCGGCTCGTGGCTTGGCTCGTAGAATTCGGTCTGCTCGTCGACGGCGCTGAGGATCGACTCCCGGTAGGAGTCGTCGTCCCGCTCGGCCCACTTCTGTGTCCGGGCGTCGTGATCGAGCACCTGGGCGATCGTCCGTTTGTCGTCGCCGAGCCAGAACGCGAGCTTGTACGCGAGGACGTACTCCGCTTTCGAGCGGTCCCCACCGTAGTCGGTGTAGTCACCGCCCATCAGCCGGTCGAGCTTGTCGTCGTGCTCACGCGCGTACCTGAGCCGCTCGTTCACGTCCTCCGGTGGCGATGGACTGCTGGTCGGCTGCGTGTCTCGGTCACGCTGCGCGTCGCTCGTGGCCTCCTCACCAGAGCCTTTCGACAGCACCGGGTCGGCAGCGAGTGCATCGATCAGCTCCTCGGCGCTGATCGTCGCGATCGGCTGGTCACTCTCCGCGACGTAGTACCCCTTCTCTGAGTCTGCACAGTCCTCGCACCACTCCTTGTCACAGCCGTCGAGTTGCGAACCCGCTCCCACGACGTACTGATTCTGGACACGGACCTCGCCCCACGACGGACCGAGATTCGCGTTGCCGAACGCGTCCTTCAGCGCTGCGGCGACGAGGCGGCCGTCGTCGCTCGGCTCGACACGGTAGAAGCGATGGGTGCCGCCGTGGGGCGATCCCTGCTCGAACGTCGGCGGCAGGTGATGCAGCGCGGATAGCCCGCTTTTGTCCTCGAGATCTCCGTAGTCGTCGATGTCCAGGATCGCGAGTTGATCGTTGCCGTTCGCGTACACGCCGTAGTTGCCGTCGACTGCCGCGGGTTCGTGCTGACTGTGGTCGACGGACGCCTTCGACCCGTCCTGCACGTCGATGAACCGCTCCGTTTCCAACCCAGCCTCCTCGAGGCGCCGGGCGACAAGCTCCGCCGAGCTGAGGTCCTCAGCCATGGGCGGCCACCTCGTTCACTTCGTTCACTTTGCCCACTGACCCAGAAGTGAACGAGATTTTCGCCACACGGAAGCGGGGCGACCCCGTCTCGTTCACTTCGTTCACTTCGTTCTGTGAGTAGGGTAGGGTAGGTGCGTGCGGATGCGCACGCGCAGGGGGATACCCCCTCTCACAACGAAGTGAACGAGGTGAACGAGCGGAGCTGTCGCTATCCCGTCCCGCGGTTTTCTCGTTCACTTCCCCGTTCACCCCGGAAGTGAACGAGGTGAACGAGTCGGGTGGTGGATCAGTCGTCATGCGACTGCCCCTCCGTGGCGTGGCAGGCTTCGGCGACCTGCTGTCTCGAGAAGTGCTCGTCGAGCTGGCGGAGATCGACGCGGTGG
>Ga0207771_100363_pt1 | contig 28803 bp, 27 predicted proteins | sample A23M2SouthBayCA_2_FD_187731 | JGI IMG/M metagenome (GOLD analysis project Ga0207771, IMG submission 187731) | Aerobic enrichment media microbial communities from Eden Landing Ponds, California, USA - A23 M2 (2) (SPAdes) | ecosystem: Environmental > Aquatic > Marine > Unclassified | place...
CCGAAGACGGTACGCAAGGGCTCGGGATGTTGACGGACGGGACGACGGTGACGGTCAACGCCAACGGCGAAGTGAGCCTGTCGGCCGACGGTGTGGGGACGACGTTCATCGCCCCCGACGCCGTGACAGACACCGAGGTTGCGGATAGCGCGCTCCAAGCCGCGCAAAACTACATCGAGGCAAACGGGCTGGGGTTCAACAACTCCAATATCACCGGGATAAACGACCTTCGCCTCACCGACAACGCCGACGGCGACGGGAGGGGTAACGACGTGGTGGTGTACGTCGACGGGAGCCAATACCTGAATTTCCTTGAGAAGTCGGGGACGATTCAGGGGGTCAACTTCTCGGCCGGCCAAGTGTTAGAAATGGGCAACCGTGTTGCCACGAGAAACTACGTGGACACGGACCACAGCGGCGACACCGCCGCCCACCACACGCGCTACACCGACGCCGAAGCGTCGGACGCTGCGCCGGTCCAAAACGTGAACGGACAGACGGGCAGCGTCAACCTGACAACCGGAGTATCCTCGGTGAACGGCGCCACGGGAGTCGTGAACGTGGCTGACCCGTCAGAGGTCGAATACTGGAATCAAGAGGTCAGTTCAGAAAGCAGTAGCGGAACGGTCGAGAGAGACCTACAGGCATCTGGGATCCGGCTTGAAGGGGTCAACGGGGGCGGATCGAACACCGACGGGTACTCTTCGGATGCGACCGTCTACCTCCTCGACGGTCGTAGCAAGTCCGTGAGCATCAACCTCCCCGCTGGCGACGGAACGACCGACTCGGATACCACGACGTTCACCCCCGGAAACATAGATTACGTGGAGTATTCGATCGACTCTTTCAGCGGGGATGTTGACCTAGACATCCGATACAGGGAACTTCGTTAGTATGTTTCCTGTCGAAGCCATCCCCGACGGCTCCACCGCCATCCCCCACCACGCGACGTATGGCCTGCTGGCGGCGCTGGCGGTCCTCGCGACCGTGTGGGACGACCACCGGAGCCGCGAACCACTCACCGAGGCGACGGGCGTCCTCGTGGGTCTGTTCGCGTTCGTCGTCGTGTGGCCGTGGCGACCGCCCATCGGCGCGACGCTCGCGCACGTCGGCCCGCTGGCGGCGCTGGCGTGGATGTGGCGGCCCGGAAACGCGTGGGGCCGGCTCTACCCGCGCCGCGTGCAGCTCGTGGCGACCACCGCGATCCTCGTCGGCCTCGACGACATCATCGAGCACGCTTGGCCCGTCCCGTCGCCGCTCGACTGGGGCTTTCATGTCCTCGGCCCGGCGCCGTCGGCGGTCGTCGCCGCGGCGGCGGTCGTCGCGGCCGTATGGGCGCTTCAGACTGCACCGACGCACGACCAACTGACGACAGAGACGCCACAATGAGCATCGAACTCCTCGGTATGAGCATCGCGACGGAAACAATCGCGGTCGTGATCCTCGCGTTCACGGCCGGCCTGTGCGTGCCGTTCCGGTACGGCATCGAGCGCTTGCGTGGCTTCGGTCGTGCGGTCGTCTCGAAACTCCCGTACAAACCACCAACCGATCACGACGACCATGCACATCAGATTCAAAGGAACAGCTCTGACCCGACAGAGACCGAGTAACGAGTAGGTAGCTCCAAAACAGGTGGGGACGTTTGCAACGGCGATCCCAATCTTGGGTGTTGTTCAGTGCGAGTATTTGATACTACGGATTTAGATCGAAAGACGGAGAGAAGATCATTTGTATAAGAACGTTCAATTACGCGAGGGATGTTGCGTCCTAACACGGATCCACCGACGTTCGAACGTGGGTCCTTGGTCCCCGTAGCAGCGTACCTCCTGATCATCGCCGTGTTATCGGGATTGATCACAATCTCTTCCGGCCATTCTCCCCCTCCACTCCTCGGAATTGTATGGGGGATCTTCCTGGTCCTCCTCACCGTTGGCCTGTTCCGATCAGAAGGAGCAGCCCTCACTTCACTTCTACCGAACCGTCGAACAACGATCGCAGCCGTGGGGTGCGTACTCGGCTATTGGGTGCTCTACAATGTAGTGGCGTTCAGTTTGGCACTGGGCGGCGTCAGCGGCTTCGAAACAACTCAATCACGTGCTGCTTCCCACCTCCTTCCATACACTGCCGCATTCGCTAGTTCGCTACTGTTCACTGCAATCCCGGAGGAGATGTTTTTCCGGTCGTATCTTCAGCAGAAGTTCATCGATCTGGTGGGTGGTGTAACTCACCGTGCTGTCGCGATCGGAGTCGGAGCTGCAACGGTTCTCTTCGCGCTATTCCACCTGCCCAATTGGTTCCTCGCGTCGGGGCACGGAATCGGCCCAGCATTGGCGTCTCGGTTGCTAGGGCTGGCAATAGTGGGATTGGCTTACGGGCTGGTCTACGCGCTGACCGGGAACCTGTGGCTGGTCGCTCTCTTCCACGCAACGATGAACCAGCCACCGTTTATCATCGCCGTGGAGATTCCAGCTGGACTCCATCTGATCGCTGGTGTTGTCGAATCCGCAGCGATGGTTCTGGTGGTGTATCTCGTCGTTCGTATAGTTGATTCGGAGAGTGTGTCGCCGATCTGGTCTCAGCAAACTGGACCAGCGGTCTCCAACTGAGAAAGAAGCGGGCGAGGGCCTACAGGTAGGTCTCGCCCCGATCGACGTGGCCCGCGCGGGCCATGTGCTCGCGGTGTTCTTTCAGATTGTCCGCGACGTTCCCACAGCCGAGGCACCGGATCCGCGACTGTTCAGTCATCAGCGGGAGCCACCCCCGTGGACGTGACGGCGGTCTTCGGAACGACCGCCTTCACGTAGGTCGTCTGATGCTCGGCATCCATCGTCGTTGAGAGCCACCCTTTCCGGCGGAGGGGGTCGAGCACCTGCGGCCACACGTTCGTCTTGTCGACCCCGTCGTTGCCGAGTTCCTGAGCGAGCATCGGGCCGACCGTGTCGCGCATCACGTAGCCGTCGTACCGGCGCCGAATGAGACGGTGTGTCCGTGCGAGCAGCGGGTCGTCAGGTTCAGGTCCGCGATCGTTGCCGTCGGGGTCTGGGAGGAACTCGTCGAGCGCGTCGCGGAGAACGTCGCTCTTGTTGGCGTCCTGCGCGTCGACGTACTCCCGGAACCGAGCCGCGAGGTCGTCGTCTGTGAGGCGCGCCTGGACGCGCTCGGCGTCGCGGTGTCGGTCGCCGTCGTCGCCGGGGAGACGCGAAGTCATCTGTCACACACCTCCCGGCCGCTGTCACACGCAGATGAAACGGGGGTCGGGTCGCTACCGTATGGGGATTCAACCCTGCTCGTTTCGCCTCGAACCAATGGTGGCACACACACACCCCCGTGGGCTACGGAGGACTCGCGTACGCGGGGGCGAGCACGTGCGCGCGTCATCGCCGCCCCTCCATGCGGTCCGCGCGACGGGCACGATCGACCCATCCGCCGTCCGTAGCCGCGCGCTCGTCGGTCGTGTGGGCGTCGAGGTCGGCGCGAGGAATACGCACCCGTTCGCCCCGCGTGTCACGCTCACCGATGAACGCGGCCTGTCGAACGGTACAGAGGTGCGCACACGGTCCGTCGTGGTACTCGAACGCCTTGCAGTCGCACAGGCCGACGTGCTGGCCGTCCTCGACCGCGACGGCGACGTGGTGCGACTCCTCCCCGTCAGGAAGCGTCACGCGGTAACTGTACCGGCTTACAGACTCGATGAGCGCGCCTTGCGGGTCCGCGCGGTCCCAACTGGTCGCGTCGGTCCCCGCGAGCGTCTCGAAGTCGAGCGGGACGCCGGGCGCGTGTTCGTCGGTCGACGGCGGCGTACGCGGCGCGCTCATCGGCCGTCACCTCCGTCGCAGTCGGGACAGACGCGGCGGGCGATCCCGGAGCCGTAGGGAGTGCGGACTTCGAGCCGGGCGCCGCACGTCGGGCAGAACCTCACGGCGAACACCTCCCGTCATCGAGCGACGGGCACGGCTGGTCGGGTTCGAGGATCCACCCGCCACAGTAGTCGCAGATCGGCGGCTCATCGGCGGTGTCGACGCTCACGCGGACCACCCCGTAGCGGCGGCTAACCTATCAGGTAACCCTCCAAAAAGTATATAGGGGTAGTGGGCCGGCGCGAATTTGAATCGCGGTTACGGCCACCCGAAGGCCGAAGGATACCAAGCTACCCCACCGGCCCGCATGCTGGGGAACGCCGGGCGCTCTGTTAAGGCTTCCGAACGCAGGGCAGTCTCCGGATCGCTTGCCCCGCCGGACGGCCTCGACGGAACCCTTCAGTACCGCTCGTAGCCGTCCGTATCGAGGTAGTTGTTGGCGATCGCGATAGCGTGATCCGCGTGGACCGCCTTGGGACCGAGGCGAACCCGACGGTCGGCACGGTCAGCAAGGAGATCCGTCTCCTCGTCGGTGAAGTCCGAATGGTCCGAGAGGACGAACACCGGATTTTCGGGCGGCGTGACCTCGGCAATCGGATCCCCGTCCTCGTGGAGGTGGACGAGCGTACCGTCGAGCGAGTCGAGGGTCTCCGCCACTCCCATTCGGTACAACTCGACGCCCGGAGACACCTCCGCCGGCATGTGACCGATCGCGTTCTCGCGCGCGTCGAGCGCGTTTCGGACGCGAGCGGCGGTCGTCCGCTCGTCGGGATGGAGTCCTCGGGCCGTCGCGCCCGAGAACCGGACGGTGTACTCGTCGCCGAGCACGAGATGGACGCGGCTGTCCTCGCGGATCCCGTGTGAGAGGAACAGTCCGGCGTTCACACACCGACACAGCAGATCCAGCCGCCCCGCCCCGCCGGCGAGATCGTCGAGGCTGAAGTCCGGAGTCGTGGGCGCGTCGTGACCGCAGACGACGAACTGGCGCATGCACGGCATCGGTCCCCGAGACCAATCGGCGTTCCGATCGGCGCGCACGACTCTATAGACATACGTTACCGACACCAACAGCAATAAGTATAAATATCGGCACTAACCAAGGCTTCATATCCCACTTTGGGTAGCACAACCATGACAGAAGACGACATTACTCGCGTATTCGACCGGATGAACCGGCGCACGTTCCTGACCGGAACCGGCGCGGCGGGCGTCGCGGCCGTCTCCGGCTGCCTCGGCGGCGACGGCGGCCAAAGCGACGGCGAAACCACCGACTCGGGCGACGACGGTGGCTCGGACACCGATTCCGATACCGACTCGGGCGATAGCTCGGGAGGCTCGAGCGGCGGCACGCTCAACCTCGCGCTCGTCAAGAGCCCGCTGGAGTTCGACCCGATCGTGCTCAACGACGTGCCGTCCGACCAGGTAGCCATCCAGATCTTCGAGGGGCTGTACACGTACGACGAGGGAACCGGCGTGGTCCCCGAGCTCGCGACGGGCGAGCCCGAGGTCAACGACGACGGCACCGTGTACACGGTGACGATGACGACGGACGCGACGTTCTCGAACGGCGATCCCGTCACCCCGGAGGACGTGAAGTACAGCTTCGAGGCCCCGGTCGACGAGGAGACCGAGAACGCCTCGGAGTTCAACATGATCGACTCGATCGAGACGGAGGGCGACGACACGATCGTGTTCACCCTGAAGTACCCGTACGGGCCGTTCATGAACACGCTCGCCGCCGGCCGTATCGTCCCGAAGTCCGTCCGCGAGGAGGACAAGGACGCGTTCAACACTCAGAACCCCGTCGGGTCGGGGCCGTTCGTCTTCGACGGCTGGCAGGAGGGCGACTACGTCGACCTCGTGCGCAACGAGGACTACTGGGGCGAGCCGATGGCGAACCTCGAGAAGATCCACTTCACGCCGATCACGGAGGCGACCACCCGCGTCACCACGCTCCGCAACGGCGAGAACGACGTGGTCGAGGAGATCCCGCCGAAGCTGTACTCGACCGTTCGCAGCATCGAGGACGCGAGCATCGACGAGGTGCCGGGCATCGGCTACTTCTACCTCGCGTTCAACTGTAACGAGGGTCCGACGGCGGACCCGCGCGTCCGCGAGGCGATCGACTACTGCTTCTCGATGGACACCGCCGTCGAGCAGTACGTCGAGCCGACCGGCGTTCGTCAGTACGCGCCGACGCCCGCCTCCATCACGGAGGACTGGGGCTTCCCGGTCGACGAGTGGGAGCAGATCCCCCACGACAAGAACATCGACGAGGCGACCGCCCTCTTCGAGGAGGCCGGCGTCTCGATGGACTACAACTGGAAGATCATCGTCCCGCCGGACGACAAGCGCGAACAGATCGGCATCTCGGTGTCGAACGGCCTCAAGGAGGCCGGCTTCAACAACGTCTCGGTCCAGCGGCTCGACTGGGGCGCGTTCCTCGAGGCGTACGTCACCGGCAACGAGGACGACTACAACATGTACACGCTCGGCTGGTCCGGCACTCCCGACCCCGACGCGTTCACCTACTACATGTTCGGCCGCACCGACGACACGCTCGGCGTCACGAACGGGACGTACTACGGCGAGGAGGGCCAGGGTGCCGAGGCGACCCAGAAGATCGTCGACGCGCGGCAGTCGGCCGACCGTGAGGAGCGCAAGCAGCTGTACACCGAGGCCATCACCACGATCCTCGAGGACCGCGCACACCTGCCCGCGTACAACCTCAAGAACAGCTTCGGCGTGAAGGACTACGTCAACGACTTCACGTCGCACCCGGTGGACTCGTTCCACCTGGTGACCGACAACAACAACGTCTCGGTCGACAAGTAGATCGAACCGCGAATCGGGCGTAAACTGACAGGAGCGGCCCCGAAAACCGCTTCCGCGAATTTATATACCCCCGTGCGAAACGAAGCCACACGACACTAGAGACATATGGGACGCGCACAGTACACGATCCGACGGATCCTGCAGGCGATACCGGTCCTGCTCGGGGTCGTCACGATCACGTACTTCCTGATGGAGGCGATGCCGGGCGACCCCGTGAGCATCATGCTCGGGCCGTCGCCCAGCGCCCAACAGGCCGCCGCCATCCGAGCGAAGTACGGACTCGACCAGCCGGTGTGGCTCCGCTACCTGAACTACCTCTGGGACGTGGTGCAGCTCGACTTAGGCACGAGTCTGTACTACGAGGTCCCGGTCACGCAGAAGATACTCGAACGGCTTCCGGTGACGGTGCTGCTGCTCGTGTCGAGTTTCACGTTCGCGATCGTCACGTCGATTCCCCTCGGGATCATTTCGGCTCAGCGGCGAAACAAGCCGACGGACCACATCGCCCGAGTCGTGGCGCTGCTGGGCGTCTCGACGCCCTCCTTCTGGATCGGGCTGGTCCTCATCATCGTGTTCGCCTACCAGGTCAGCTGGTTCCCCGCGACCAACCTCGTGCTTCCGTGGGCGTCGCCCGCGGAGGTGGGCGTCGACAGCCAGTTCGACGTGCTCGTCACGTCGCTGCACCACCTCGTGTTGCCGACGGTGTCGCTCGGCACGCTCCAGATGGCGGCGCTCACCCGGATCGAGCGGTCGTCGATGCTGGAGGTGCTCGGCGAGGAGTACGTCAAGCTCGCGCGCGCCTACGGCGTCAAGGAGACGACGATCCTCCGCAAGCACGCCTTCCGTAACGCACAGCTCCCGCTGATCACGCTGTTGGGGCTCCAGCTCACCAGCGCCATCGGCGGGGCGGTGTTGACCGAGACCGTCTTCTCCATCAACGGGATGGGAACGCTCATCATCACCGCGATCAACAACCAAGACTTCGCGCTGGTCGTCGGCACGACGCTCGTGCTCGGCCTGGTGTTCGTCGTCGGGGTCATCCTCACCGACCTCTCGTACGCGTACATCGACCCGCGAGTCACCTTCGAGGACGCAGACTGATGGCGACGACAACCGGATCCGACACCGACTCGCGAACCGAGAACGAATCACAGCCCGTCGAGTCCGACCCCGAACAGCCCGCCGCGAACGTCGGGTGGCGCTACACCGTCTCGCAGGTCCGTCGCGACCCGACGGCGCTGGCGGGGCTCGGGATCATCACGATCGCGATGGTCGTCGCGGCCGTCGCGTTCCTCGACCAGGTCGTCCTCCCGGTCTTCGGGATCGAACAGTACGCCATCGCGCAGGCGGTGTGGATGAGTCCCAACGCCGAGGTCGCCCCCCAGCTGCTGCCGCCGGCGTGGACGACCAACGTCTTCGGCGAGGGGACGTGGGTCCACCCGCTGGGTACCGACGACCGCGGGCGCGACATCCTCGCGCGGGTGTTCTACGGCACGCGCATCGCCATGTCCGTCGGCGTCATCGCGACGACCATCGCGCTGGTGTTCGGGATGCTCGTCGGGTCGGTCGCCGGCTACTACGGCGGTCGCATCGACGACGTGCTGATGCGTGCCGTCGAGACGCTGTACGCCATCCCGTTTCTCGTGCTCGTCATCGTGTTCATGGTCGCGTTCGGTCGCAACCTCACCTTCGCGATGATCGGCGTCGGGATCGCCAACATCCCGACGTTCGCCCGACTCATCCGCTCGCGGGTGCTGTCAGTCCGTGAGGAGGACTACATCGAGGCGGCACGGGCGGCCGGCGTTCGCGACCGCAACATCATCTTCAGACACGTCATCCCGAACAGCTTCGCGCCCGTCCTCGTACAGGCGACCCTGCAGATCGGCGTGGCGATCCTCATCGTCGCCGGGCTGTCGTTCCTCGGCTTCGGCGCACAGCCGCCCACGCCGTCGTGGGGACAGATGCTCTCGCAGTCGCGCGACTACATGCTGCCCGACCCGTGGTTCAGTATCTGGCCCGGGCTGGCGATCCTCATCACCGTGGTCGGCTTCAACCTGCTCGGCGACGGGCTCCGCGACGCGCTCGACCCCCGTATCAACAACTGATGTCCGAACCACTACTCAAAGTCGAGAACCTGAAGACCCAGTTCTTCACCGAGGAAGGTACCGTCCGCGCGGTCGACGGCGTGAACTTCGAGGTCAACGAGGGCGAACTCGTCGGCCTCGTCGGCGAGTCCGGCGCCGGCAAGTCGGTCGCCGCCCAGTCGATCATGCGGCTCGTCGAGGAGCCGGGCCGGATCGTCGACGGCACCGTCACGTTCGACGGGAAGAAGCTGGTCGACATCGTGGAGACCCCCGACGGCCGGATGGAGGAGTCCGACGAGATGCTCTCGAACCGGGAGATGCGCGAGCAGGTCCGCGGCCGCGAGATCGCGATCGTCTTTCAGGACCCCATGGAGTCGCTCAATCCCGTGTTCAAGGTGGGCGCCCAGCTCCGGGAGTTCATCGAGTTGAACCGGGGGGTGAGCGAGTCCGAGGCGAAGACGATCGCCGTCGACATGCTCCGGGAGGTCGGCATTCCCGAACCCGAGGCCCGCTACGACGACTACCCGCACGAGTTCTCCGGCGGGATGCGTCAGCGCGTGCTCATCGCGATGGCGCTGGCGTGTGAGCCGCGGCTCATCATCGCCGACGAGCCGACGACCGCACTCGACGTGACCGTCGAGGGGCAGATCCTCGATCTGGTTAGCGACCTCCAGGACCGGTACGACACCGCGTTCCTGTGGGTCACCCACGACATGGGCGTCGTCGCGGAGATCTGCGACCGCGTGAACGTCATGTACCTCGGCGAGGTCGTCGAGGAGGCCGAGGTGGATGACCTGTTCCACGACACGAAACACCCCTACACCGAGGCGCTGCTGCGGTCGATGCCCCGACCCGACCGGTCCGTCGGGTCGCTCGACCCGATCAAGGGGGTGATGCCGGAGGCGATCAACCCGCCCTCCGGCTGCCGGTTCCACACGCGCTGCCCGGAGGCCCGGGAGGCGTGCAAGGAGTTCCACCCGGAGTACCACGACGTGAGCGACGCCGGCGGGGCCCCGCACTCGGTGTCGTGCATCAAGTACGAGAGCGTCGGCTACGAGCACAGCGATCCGCTGGAGACGGAGGCGACCGGCGCCTTCGCGGGCGGACTCGCCGACATGCGCGGCGACGACAGCCAGGAGGCCGCCGGCGTGTCCGGAGGTGAGGTCGATGAGTGAGGCCAGCGGGACCGGTCCGCTCGGCACCGGCGCCGGCGAGACCGACGACGACACGATCCTCAGCGTGCAGGGCCTGACGAAACACTTCAGCCAGTCCGACGGGATGCTGTCGGCGCTGTTCGACGAACCCCCGGTGCGCGCGGTCGAGGACGTGAGCTTCGACGTGAAGCGCGGCGAAACGCTCGGACTCGTCGGCGAGTCCGGCTGCGGCAAGTCGACGCTCGCGCGTACCATCCTCCGACTCGTCGACCCCACCGACGGGGCGGTGTACTTCGAGGGCGACAACCTCGCGGAGCTGTCGGGGTCGGACCTGCGCGAGCGCCGCCGTGACCTGCAGATGATCTTCCAGGACCCCCAGTCGAGCCTCGACCCGCGGATGAAGGTCGGCCCCATCGTCGAGGAGCCGATGAAAGCCCACGGCCTCTACAAGGGCGAGCGCGAGGAACGCGCCCGCGAGTTGCTGGAGAAGGTCGGGCTCGACCCGCACCACTACAACCGCTACCCTCACCAGTTCTCCGGTGGGCAACGTCAGCGGATCAACCTCGCGCGGGCGCTGTCGGTGAACCCCGACTTCATCGTCTGCGACGAGCCGGTGTCGGCGCTCGACGTGTCGATCCAAGCGCAGGTGCTCAACACGATGCAGGAGCTGCAAGACGAGTTCGGACTCACCTACCTGTTCATCGCCCACGACCTCAGCGTCATCCGGCACATCTCCGATCGGGTCGCCGTGATGTATCTCGGCCAGCTGGTCGAACTCGCCGAGACCGAGGAGCTGTTCGATCACCCCGAACACCCGTACACGGAGGCGCTGCTCGACTCCATCCCGGTTCCGGATCCGCGCGCGACGGGCACCCGGAGCGTGCTGGAGGGCGACGTTCCCTCGCCGATCGAGCCGCCGTCGGGCTGTCGGTTCCGGACCCGGTGTCCGAAGCTCATCCAGCCGGACGAGTTCTCGATGGACGCCGAGACGTGGGCGGCCGTCCGCGAGTTCGCCCGCGCGGTGGACCGGCGCACCTTCGAGGCCGACGACCGCGGCGACGTCCGGACGAAGTTCTTCCCCGACGGCACACCGTCGGGACGCGCGGGTGGCGTCGTCGACGACGCGCTCGATCAGGTCGCCGACGACGAGTGGGAGGACGCGGCCGATCAGCTCATCTCCACGTTCGCGGACGCGAGTATCTGTGCGAACGAGGAGCCGTCGTACGCCGTCGAACCGACGATCGGTGACGGCGAGCACTTCGCCGCCTGCCACCTCCACCGCGAGGACGTGGAGGCGCCGGCGCCCGCCGACGACTGAGGCGACCGGCCGTCGGTCGATCTCTCTCGATCTGCCGACGAGTTCGACCGCGACGGCCCCGTCACTCGATCCGGAACGTCGTCCGGGCCTCGGGTCGCTCGTTCCCGGTCGCGACGAACGCGCGGATCTCGTGGTCGCCGCGGTCGAGCGGCGACGAGCGAAGGCCGCGGTCGTCGCGACGGGTCACTCTGCCGTCCCACGTCCACTCCCGGGTCTTGCGCTCCCGGGCGCGAAACGAGAGCGTCCCCGAGCCGCCGGGGTCGCGCCGGGGCTCCTCGGTGGCCTCCAGCGCGCCGTCGACCTCCCAGCCCCACAGCCGTCGCGACGAGGTCGTCACCGCGACCGGCACGGGGAGGCGGTTGCGGATGACGACGCGCACCGACACGGGGTCGTCCGGGGCGTACACCTCGCGGTCGGTGTCGACGGCGATCGAGAGCCCCCGGGCGACCAGCGGCGCCGGGAGGAGGGCGGCGACCGCCGCGCCGAGGTAATCGCGCGTCTCGTCGAAGCCGAGGCGGTCGCGGTCCTCGTGACTTCGCGGGGACTGTGGCACGGGCGCCAGAAGGGGCGAGGAGCGAATGAGGGTGTCGGTTTCGTGCGATCGTGCGGCAGCCGCCGGTTGCGGGTTTGTGAGGTTCGGGGGCCGGCAGCCCTCAGTACCCCTGCGCGTTGCCGTCCTTTCGGGGTTCGGTCGCCCCCGACAGGACACCGTCGGCGTTCCTGACGATCTGCGCGCCGCCGAACAGCGCCGGCGGGAGCGTCTTCACGTCGTGGCCCTTCCGGACCAGCTTCGTGGCCGTGCTCCCGTCGAACTGGGGCTCGAGGGCCAGACTTCCCTCCTCTCGGTAGCGCCACCGGGCGCTGTCGAGCGCCGCCTGCAGCGGCTGGTCGTAGTCGACGATGTTCGATATCACCTGCACGTGCCCCTGCGGCTGCATGTATCCGCCCATCACGCCGAAGGCCGCCCAGTCGTCGGTTCCGTCGTCGTCGGGCGCGAAGTCCGCCAGCGCGGGGATCAGGGTGTGGAACGGGCGCTTGCCCGGCGCCAGCGAGTTCGGGTGATCCGGGTCCAGCGAGAACGACGAGCCGCGGTTCTGCAGCGCGATGCCGGTGTCGCCCGCGACCAGACCCGAACCGAAACCGGCGAACCGGGAGTTGATGAAGGAAACGACGTTGCCCTCGTCGTCGGCGACGCACAGCAACACCGTGTCCGCGTCCTCGGCGTTGGCGCCGGGAACGCCGAAGGTCACGTCGTCGTTGCACTCCTCGCCGACCTCCTGTGCGCGCGTCGCGGCCCACTCCTTGCTCGCGAGCGGCGGGTGCTCCTCGAACGCGGGGTCGGTGATGTACCGGTGGCCGTCGTGGAACGCGAGCTTCAGCGCCTCCGAGAAGTAGTGGACGCGCTCGGGCGAGTCGTAGTCGTGCTCGCCGGCGCCGATCTCCTCGGCGATGTTCAGCGCCTCCAGCGCGATGAGCCCCTGGTTGTTCGGCGGGAGCTCGTACACCTCTGCCCCGTTGTACGTGGTCGAGACGGGATCGGGGAACTCCGGCTCGAAGTCGGCGAGGTCGTCGGTCGTGAGGAAGCCGCCGTGCTCCTGCACTTCGGCGGCGATCTGCTCGGCGATCCCTCCCTCGTACACCACGTCGGCCCCCTCCTCCGCGATCCGCCGCATCGACTCGCCCAACTTCGGGAGGGTGACGTGTTGCCCCACGTCGGGCGCCTCGCCGTCGAAGAGGAACGCCTCGCGGGCGTTGTCGGTCTCGAACAGCTCCTCTCCGTGCTCCCACTGCGCGGAGACGACCTCCGAGACGGGATACCCGTCGATCGCATAACGGATCGCCGGCTGAAGCAGGTCGGCCAGCGACTTCTCGCCGAACCGCTCGGCGGTGACCTCCCAGCCGCGGGCCGTCCCCGGAACCGTCACCGCGTGCGCGCCGGTGTCGGGCATCTCGGCGTCGTCAGGATCGACGTCCTCCTCGTCGGCGACGGCCTCGCGAACCCGGTCGATCGTGGCGTCCGCGGGCGCCGGCCCGCACGACCGCATGGCGCCGACCTCGCCGTCGGCGGTTCGGTACAGCGCGAACACGTCGCCGCCGAGGCCGGTCGACGTCGGCTCGACGACGTTCAACGCGGCGGCGGTCGCAACCGCCGCGTCGAAGGCGTTGCCGCCGTCCTCCAATACGGAGATACCCGCCTGCGACGCGAGCGGCTGGCTCGTGGCCACGACCCCACGCTGTCCGTACACGGTCGATCGGCGGGACGCGAACCGATCGAGATCCGGATTGTCCATACTGCAGTGAGTCACTGAGGTGGTGAAAGCGTGGTACCGAATACTTTCGGCGAGGTCGTTTTTACCCGCCGTTGCCATGAACTGTCATGACATTCTCGATTTGCGTTCGCGCGGAAACGCCGGAGGGACCGGCCTTCGGGGTCGGGATCGCGACGGACGCGCCGGCGGTCGGCGCGCTCGCCCCGTACGTGAGCCACCGCGGCGCGGTCAGCACCCAGAGCTTCGTCAACGTCCGCCTGGGGCGACGCGGGATCGCGCTGCTCGACGACATCGGGGTCGAAGCGGCGCTGCCGGGACTGCTCGACCGCGATGACGACAGCAGCATGCGACAGCTTCACGGCGTCGACGACGAGGGCGGGGCGTTCGCGTTCACCGGCGACGACTGCGACCCGTGGAGCGGCGACCTCGTCCGCGTCGACGACGGCCTCACCGCCGCGGGGAACATGCTCGCGAACGGCGACACGCTCGACGCCGCCGCCGACGCGTTCCTCGCCGGCGCCGACGCCGCCTCGAACGACCCCGTTCCGGACGCGGATCTCGTCCCTCGACTCGTCGACGCCCTCGACGCCGGCCGCGACGCCGGCGGCGACAAACGCGGCCACAGCTCCGCGGCGGTGCTGGTGAAGGCGCCGAAGACGACGGCATACCACGACCTCCGCGTCGACGAGCACGAGGATCCGATCGCGGAGCTTCGACGGGTGTACGAGGCCGCCGAGGCCGCGAGCGGCGAGTTCACCGAGGAGAAGAAATCGCGGATCTTCGACTGAATCGTCCGCACTCGCACCGTTGCGAGCGTTTATGCCCGATACCGAGCCCAGTGCGTCCCGTGATCTGAGCAGCCACGCGCGGCGGGCAGCGGGTGCACGGCGCACCGCCGCGCGGTCGGAATCGGGCGCCGTCTGTTCGCTACACCACTGTTGACCGGTATTGTACCGTTCGCCAGCGACGGCAGATCGTTCAGTCACGGTACCGTTCGACGGCGGGACCTCACGGCATGTTCGTCACTCGGCATCACCGCCGGGCTACTCCCGATAAACCGGGGCTCACGGAAGTCGGGGGCGGTCAGACCCGATTTCGGACGCGTCAGTCATCGCTCATCGGAGCGGCGGGTGCGTCCGGATCAGTTCGGTGACACGCCGCCGTCCGTCCGGGACTGGGTTCGACGACTCGCGGCGTCTCGTCGGTACACGGCGACGGCAGCGCATCCGCGAGCCGGTCGGCCGCCGCGTCCTCGTCGCCGGCGACGAGGAGCTCCATTGCCATCTCGACCGCGTTGCGCGTCTGCGACGGGAGATCGTCGACGCTGCCGGGGAGCGACGTCTCGACGATGTGGGCGGCAACCGCCTCTTCGCCCGCCGGCTCCCCTTCCGCTTCGAGCCGTCGCCGCGCCGCGTCTGGGTCGATCTCGCCGTTCTCGACGCGATTCCGGAGGGTGAACGCCCGGCGGAACGTCGCCTGATCGCCCAGCCAGTCGGTAGGCGGAACCACCCGATGACACCGAGTGTGGAACCGGCAGCCGGTCGGCGGGTTCAGTGGTGACGGGACGTTCCCCTCCAACACGATCCGGTCGCCGCGGGCCCCAGGGTCGATCCGCGGAACCGCAGACAACAGCGCCTCCGAGTAGGGGTGGTGTTGTGTCTCGAAGAGTTCGTCGGCGGGCGCTGTCTCGACGATCTCGCCGAGATACATCACAGCCACCCTGTCGGCGACCTGTCTGACAACCGAGAGGTCGTGTGTGATGAACAGTAGGGACACGTCGAACTCGTCTTGCAACTCCTCCAGGAGGTTCAGGATCTGTGCCTGGACGCTCACGTCGAGCGCCGACACCGGCTCGTCGGCGACGATCACGTCCGGTTCGACCGCGAGCGCGCGGGCGATGCCGACGCGCTGCTGTTGCCCCCCGGAGAACTGCGCCGGGTAGCGGTCGATGTGCCGGGCTTCGAGTCCGACCCGTTCGAGCAGGTCGCGAACTCGATCGCGCCGGTCGTCGTCGGAGTCGCCGATCCCGTGGACTTCCATCGGCGCCGAGAGAATGTCGCCGACTGTCTGGCGTGGGTTGAGCGACGCCAGCGGATCCTGGAAGATCATCTGGAGTTCAGCGCGGTACGGACGCATCGAGCCTCCGGTGAGGCCAGTGATGTCCTCGCCGCGGTAGCGGATCGTTCCGCCGGTCGGTGCGTGGAGGTTCAACAGCGTCTGCCCGAGCGTCGACTTTCCGCAGCCGGATTCACCGACGACCGCGAGCGTTTCCCCGGAGCGGAGTTCCAGATCGACGCCGTCGACCGCCTTTACCCGCCCGCCGCCACCGAGGATCCGGTCGACGATCCCGTCGGACTGCGAGAAGTACTTCTTGAGGCCCTCAGCCTCCAAGACGGGGTCGGAGTCGACGCTCATAGGCGATCACCCTCCGGGCCGCGGCGGAGACACGCCGCTTCGTGGCGTTCGCCCACCCCACGGAACGTCGGCTCGCGCTCGAAGCACTCGCGCATGGACTCCGGACACCGCGGCGCGAAGTGGCACGCGTACGGAATGTCGATGAGGTCGGGGACGTTCCCGTGTATCGGTTCGACTTCCTGGTCCGGCCTGGAGAGTCGCGGCGTCGACGCCAGCAACCCCCGTGTGTAGGGGTGTTGGGGATCCGCGAACAGCGTGTCCGCGGGCGCTTTCTCGACGATCTCGCCGGCGTACATCACGTTAACGCGGTCGCACGTCTCCGCGACCACCGCGAGGTCGTGCGTGATCAACAGAATGGAGGTGTCGAACGCGTCCTTGAGCGACACCAGCTCGTCTAAGATCTGCGCTTGGATCGTCACGTCGAGCGCGGTCGTCGGCTCGTCGGCGATCAGCAGGTCGGGCTCGCACGACAGCGCCATCGCAATCATCGCTCGCTGACGCATCCCGCCGGAGAACTCGTGCGGGAAGTCGGTCGCGCGGGCCTCCGCTTCCGGGATCTCGACGGCTTCGAGCATCTCGATGGCGCGCCGCCACGCGTCGCCGTTTCGAGCGGCGCCGACGATTTTCCGCTTCAGCTCCGCCGGCAACGAGATCGACTCGTTCACGTCTTGATGGAGGCGGACCGTCTCTGCGATCTGCTCGCCGACCGACAGTGTCGGGTTCAGCGAGTTCATCGGGTCCTGGAACACCATCGAGATGCGGCCGCCGCGGAGCCGCTGGAGCGCCCGCTCGGGAGCGCGGCGGAGGTCGACGAATCCCGCGGTCGGGACGCCGTCGTCGGCTCGCTCCCGAACGATGATGAACTCGCCGGGGCCAGCGAGGTTCGCGGCCGCTTCGGTCGCGGAGACGCTGGCGGCGGCGGCCTCGCGAGCGACGGCCACGTCGTCATCACTCGCGTCGACGACGGCGTCGGGGAACGCGTCGGCGAGTTCGCGAACCACCTCAAGGTCGCGGAGACAGACCGCGCCGGAAACGACCTCGCCGGGGGATTCAACCATCCCCATGAGACTCTGGGCCAAGACGGATTTCCCCGACCCGGACTCGCCGACGAGCCCGACGATCTCGCCGGGTTCGATCGACAGGTCCGCGCGAGCGACCGCCTCGACAGTACCGCGCTCGGTTGGGAACTGTGTCCGCAGTCCAGTCACCTCAAGCAGCGGTCCGTCGCGGTCGGTTGCGACGTCCCGAGAGCGTCCGGTGGGAGATTCGGTACGCATTCACTCCACCTCCGTCTGGTCGATGTCGAAGGCGTCACGCAGCCCGTCGCCGAGGGTGTTGAACGCCAGTACCACGACCATGATCGCGAGGCCGGGCATCACGCTGATCCACGGCGCCTGCGAGATGAACTGTCGACCGTCGGCGATGAGCAGCCCCCACGTCGGGGTCGTCGGCTTCACGCCGAGCCCGAGGAACGAGAGGCTCGCCTCCGCCAAGATAGCCAGCGGGAGCATCAGCGTCGCTTGCACGATCAGTGGCGCGACCGCGTTCGGAAGCATTTCCTTGAACATGATCCGGATGTCGCCCATGCCGACCGCGCGAGCGGCCGTGACGTACTCTTCTTCGCGTATCGACAACACCTCGCCGCGGATGATCCGGGCGAAATCGTCGATGAAGGCGATCCCGATAGCGAGGACGACGTTGACGACGCCGAGCCCGCCCATCATCGCGATGATCGCCACGCCGAGGATGATCTCGGGGAACGCCCACTGGAAGTCGACGTACCGCATGATGACCGAGTCGACCCAGCCGCCGTAGAATCCGGCAACGATACCCAGCGTCGTGCCGATGCTGAACGCGACTGCGACTGTCGCCAGCGCGACGAGCATCGACACCCGGGCGCCGTAGATGATCCTGGTGAGGATGTCGTGTCCGAAGGAGTCAGTACCGAGGTAGTGAGTAGTCGTTTCCATCGCCCCATCCCCGTCGAAGTCGCCGGTCGACTCCGACAGCGGCCCCTGCATGAACCCGAACGTCTCCTCGGGGCCGTGCGGCGCGACGTACGGTGCGAACACCGCGAGAAACAGGAACGTGATCACGATGACCGCGCCCGCCAGCGCCAACCGGTCGCGACGCAGCGTCGCCACGATTCGCTGTGCGGTCGTGCGGTGCTCCTCAACGCGTTCGTCGACCTCGTACTCCGGCGGTACCTCTCCGGGGCCGAATTCGCCCTCGTACAGCCCGAAGGACGCCTTCGGCGTCGAGTCGGTGCCGCCGTCGGGACGGAGCTCCGCGTCGGGGCCAACTTCGGGGTCCGCGTCCGCCGACGATCGACGAGCGCTGTCCGACCGGCCGGGCGCGCCCGACTGGTCGGTCACGCGCTCTCACCTCCGACGCGGATGCGCGGATCGATCGCGGTGTAGGCGATGTCGACGAGCAGGTTCATGAACACGAAGACGCCCGAAATGAGGAGGATGGCTATCTGAGTCACGGGATAGTTACGTTCCAAGATGGAGTTGACGAGCACGCGCCCGAGCCCCTGGATAGAGAAGACGAGCTCCACCGTGACCGAGCCGCCCAGAACCAACGCGAGCTGGATGCCGGCGACGGTCACTACGGGAATGAGCGCGTTCTGCATGGCGTGTTTGTACAGGCGGACCTGGGATCCGACGCCCTTCGCGAGCGCGGTACGCATGTACCCCTCGTTGAGCGTCTCGATGAGCGACGAGCGCATCATCCGGGTGACCCCGGCGGCGTACGGGAGACCGACGGCGATCGCCGGAAGGAGCACGCTCTCGAACCACGGACGGACGCCCTCCGAGAGGGGAGTGTACCCGACGATCGGAAGCCAATCGAGGTAGACGCCGAACACGATCGCCAGGAGGATCCCGACGAAGAACGCCGGCATCGAGATGCCGAGGAATGCCCCGATCGTCGCGGCGTAGTCGGCCGGCTCGTTGCGCCGCGTCGCGCCGATGACGCCCGCGGGAATCGCGATCGCGAGCCCGAGCGCGACGCCGACGGCGGCGATCGCGAAGGTCTTCGGCGCCGCCTCGGCGACGATCGCACCGACCTGCTCGCCGGAGGTGATGCTTCGGCCGAACTCCAGCGTGAACAGATCAGTCATGAAGTCGAGGTACTGTACCGACAGTGGGCGGTCGAGCCCGAGTTCGGCGCGCAGCGATGCGACCGCCTCGGGCGTCGCTTCCTGTCCGAGCATCGTCCTGACCGGACCCCCGGGGATCGCCCGGAGACCGAAGAACACCGTGGTGGCGACGAGCCACATCACGAACAGGGCGTGCCCGACGCGCTTCACGATGTACCGCCACATCACTCGGACAGTGAGACGGTTTCGAGGGGCCGCATGAACGGGATGTGGGTGAACCCGTTAACCTCCGTCCGAGCGGCGCCGATGTCGTCTTGGTGAGAGAGGTACGCGTGGGGTACCTCCGAGATGAGCAGATCCTCCAGCTCTTGGAGGGTCGCCATCCGCTCATCGCGGTCGAGCTGCCGGCGCTGCTGGGCCAGCAGCTCGTGGGCCTCGTCGTTCTGGAAGTTGACCCAGTTCCACGGGCCGTCCTTCCGGTAGAAGTTCCACAGCGACTGGTCGGGGTCGGGGTCACCGACGGAACCGCTGATGGTGGTATCGTAGTTGCCCTCTTCATACCGGGTCCAGTACGTCGAGGAGGTCACCTGTTCGATCTCGACGTTCAGTCCCGAGCTGTTGAGCTGCTGGCGCATCGCCTGCGCCTGCCGGAGGCTGCTTTGGGTGGTGAGGATCGAGAAGCTCGCGCCGTCGGCGCCCGCGTCCTCGAGCATCTGCATCCCCTGCTCGCGGTCGAACGACTGGTCGCCCGGCTTGTCGTCGCGCCAGACCCAGTTCGTCGCCTTGTTGATCGGCCCCTCCGCGGAGATCGCGTTGCCGAAGTACGCCGTCTCGATGAACGCCTCGTTGTCGATGCACTTGGCGATCCCCATGCGAACCTGCTTGTCCCCGAAGGGCTCGCGGTCCTGGTTCATCGCGAGGCCGTACCAGTTCACGCCCGGTGCCTGAAGCATGTCGACCTCGTCGGCGCTCTCGACTTGAGAGGCGTTCTGCAGCGGGATCAGGTTCGCGAAGTGGATGTCACCCGACTGCAGCGCGTTCACGATCGACGACGGTTCCGGGATCGGGCGGATATTAATACCGTCGAGATACGGGAGCTGGTTGCCGTCCTCGTCGGTTCCGAAGTAGTCCTCGTTGCGCTCGAGGACGAGTTCGCTGCCGACCTCGTGGCTCGCGACCTTGAACGGGCCCGTCCCGACCGGTTCGATCGCGTACTGCTCGCGGCCCATCTCCTCGATTGCGCCCTGGCTCACGATCGTCGCAGCGCGACCCGGGCCGCGCGTGAGGTAGATCAGCGCCGGCGCCATCGGCCGCTCGAAGTTCAGCGTCACCGTGTAGTCGTCCTCGATGACGACGCCGTCCTCGTCGACCGGCTTGAGCGTCGAGAGCTTCGGCGCCGCCGGCGTTTCGTTTTCGATCGTGCGGTTGATCGTGTAGCGGACGTCCTCGGCGGTGAAGTCGTCGCCGTTGTGGAAGGTGACACCCTCGCGAAGTTGGAAGGTGATGGTCGCGCCCTCGTTGGTCACCTCCCAGTCGCGCGCGAGGTCGCCGCGGACGGTGAGGTCCTGGTTCAGTGTGACGAGGCCGTTGAAAACGTTCGCCGCGACCTGGAAGAACTGGCCCACGCTGATGTACGGCGGGTCGAGCGTGTCGATGCTGCCCGTGAACCAGCCCGCTTCGAGCGTTCCGCCCATGCGGTCCTCGGCTGGCACGTCGGTCTCGGTGTCGCCGCTGCTTCCGTCGGAGTCGCTCGAACCACCCGAGCCGCCGGTGTCGGTCGTGTCGCCGGATCCGCCGCCGAGACACCCGGCCAGCCCCGAGAGACCGGCCGCGCCCAGCAGCGCCGTCGTGGTCCGCCGGTCGATGACGGGACCGCTGAGTGCTTCCTCGGTGAGTTCTGTGTTGCTATCCGTTGGCATACAACGTGAGATGGTCGTGCGAAAGTTCAATATAGACCCAAATATATTAGGCATAGCATGGGCGACGGGACCCGGTCGATGCGCGAGGTGACGCTCAAGATCAAACACGTCGGGCAGCCCGAGACGGCGGCCTCGGAGCGCTACCCGGGGGTGACGATGCGGTCGGTGTCGTCGATGACGGGGCGGGAAAACGAGCGCAAGCGGATCGTCGAGGTGACCGGCGATCCGGACGCCGTCGCCGGCTTCATCGACGTGTACGCCGAGGGCGACCCGGTGATCGCGGCGGACCCGATAACCGCCCTCGGCGAGTCGACCGTCTTCGTCGCGGTCACCATCGAGGTCCCGCGGTGGGACAGCATCACCGAACTGTTCGCCGAGCTGGGGCTCCACTACCGAACGGGAACGGAGATCACCGGCGGCTATGAGCGATGGGTGCTGTATCTCGACGCCGCCGACGACCTCTCGACGATCATCGACGCGGTCGAGGCCCGCGGCAACGAGGTCGAGCTGGTCCGACAGCTGGAGATGAACGAGGTCGACGCCGCTCCGCACTTCGAGACGGCGGGCGTCCTCCACGATCTGACCCCGCGCCAACGTGAGGCGCTCGCGGCCGCGATCCGGGCCGGGTATTACGGCCACCAGAAGGACGCCGGCGTCGAGGACATCGCGACGGAGCTCGGCGTCAGCACGACGACGGCGTGGGAGCACCTCGCGCGCGCCGAGGGGAAGGTGATGGACGACCTCGGCGAGTTCCTCGGTCGCACCGACTGGGAGGAGTGAGCGCCGCGAGGAGTCCCGAACGGGTGCGTCCCCGGTCGTCGAGTCCCACCCCCTTCCGATCCGGTTGCGCCCCTACTCCAGATCCGCGTACGGCCAGCGCCCGCCCATCCGCAGTTCCTGTTCGTACCCCTCGTCGATCGCCTCGCGCATCTCCGCGCGGGTCCGCCCCGGCGTCTCCACGTCCGCCGAGGCGAACCGGGCGACCGCCTCGGCGACCTGGACGGCCACGTCACGCAGGTCCCGTGAGTCGAGCTTGTCGAGCGTGTCGGCGTGGGTGTGACCCCAGCCGCGGCCGGACTGCTCGGAGGTCGTCGAGGTCATCACGGCCGGGACGCCCTCCTGCACGAACGCCCACTGGTCGCCGTGCGGGGAGATGGTGTCGTCCGTCGAGAGCGTCGCGTCCAGATCGTCGGTCACCGCCTCGAACACCGACCCCATTTCCTCGAACTCGTTCGTCCCCACGCGAAGGTTCCGCGAGGAACACGCGCCGTCGAGGTTGACGACGCACTTCGTGTCGTCCAGGTCCGTCGTCTCCGCACAGTGGTACGCCCCCCACAGCCCGATCTCCTCGGAGCCGAAGGTGACGAGGCGGACGCGGGTGTCCAGCTCCACGTCGTCGCGGGCGAGGATGCGTCCCACCGCCGCGACGAGCGCGGAGCCGGCGCCGTTGTCGTTGGCGCCGTCGGCGATGTCGTGGGCGTCGACGTGCGCGGTGAGGAGGACGTGCTCGTCGGTGTCGGGACCGACCTCGGCCTCGACGTTCACCGAGGTCGTCGGCTCGTTGCGGCAGTTCACGGAGACGATCGCCTCACAGCCCTCCTCGGCGTACCGGGCGAGGCGCTTCCCGACCTCACAGGAGACGCCGACCGCCGGGATCGGCCCGGAACGCTCGTGGTAGCCGACCTCGCCGGTGGGCGGGAGCGACCCGTCGAGGTGGTTGCGGAAAACGAACGCGACGGCGCCGTGGTCGGCGGCGTTGACGTACTTCTCCATCCGGTGGATCCAGCGGTCGACCGAGTCCGGCGTCGCCGACGACGCCATCGCGATGGCCCCCTCCAGTTCGTCCGCCTTCTCCTCGAACTCCTCGTAGGTGCCGTCGCCCACGTCGACGACGCGCCCGGTCGCCTCCCCGGCCGGACAACCGGGCAAGGCGAGCACGTCCTGTTGCCCGTCGTGAACGCGCTCGTGGGGCTCGCGGATCGACAGCGAGGACTCGCCGCGCCACCAGCCGGGGATCTCGAACTCCTCGATCCGGGCGTCGCGGGCGCCGGCGCGCTCGAAGGCGTCGCGGACGACCTCGGCGCCGCGACGCTCGCCCGTCTGGCCGGCCATCCGGCTCCCCACGTCGACCAAGTCGGTCAGCACGTCCCAGCCGAAGCCGCTCGTCTGTGCGTCGCCCACGGCCGCGTTCGGTAGTCGCATGACCCCGGATTCGACGCGACCGCCTTGAGTTCCCGGATCCCGGTCGTCCGTCGAGCAGGATCCGCGGACTGCTCGGCGACGGCGACAACTTCATGTGGCATGGTACCGAATGACGCAAGAGATGCCCGAACCCACCGAACTCTCCGATGCCGACGAGCGAGTGCTGCGCCACCTCGACGGGTCGAGCGCGGACTACCCGGCGCTCGTCGCCGCCAACACCGGGCTCCACATCCCGCTCGTGGAGCGCCGGATGGCGACGCTCGCGGAACACGGGTTCGTGGAGGCGGTGACCGACGAGCAGGTCTTCCGGATCACCGAACGCGGCCGCCGAGCCTTGGCTGGAGAGAGTGGCGCGACGACGGCCGACGGAGCCGCAGCCGAGGGGATCACGGCCGGCGGAACTCCGGATGGAGGACGCACCGCCGAGGGCACCGTCGCCGACGGCGGGTCGCCGGTGGACCCTGAGTGAACGCCGAGTAGCCGGGCACACACTGATTCTGCGACATGCCACGGTCGGGGAGCGACAGCCGCCGGTGGTTACGGGGGCGTCGACCGCCCGCCGTCGGACCCGAGCGCCGTCTCGAACGCGAGTTCGACCGCCCGTTCCGCGAGCGCCCGCGGGAGGCTCGGCCGCACGCTCCCGCCGCGGGTCGCCTCGCCCTCGCTCGCCGCCGCCGCGGCCTGTTCGGGCGTCGCGGGGAGATGGAGGAAGCCGGCCGGCGTATCGGTCCCTGCGGTGAGCGCGAGCGTTCGATAGAGGATGCCGTTACAGAGGTGCGTTCCCGCGGTGTTCGACACGCGGGCCGGCACGCCCGCCGCCAGACAGGCCCCGACCGTCTCGCGCACCGGGAGCGTCGAGCGCCGCGCGTCCGGCCCCGTCGGGTCGAGCCGCTCGTCGACCGGGTCGTTACCATCGTTGTCGGGGACGCCGACGGTGTCGGCCACGTTGATGGCGACGCGCTCGACGCAGACCGCGTTGCGCCCCGCCGCGAGCCCGGTGGCGACGACCGCGGCCGGGTCGTGCTCGTCGATCAACTCGGCCATGCGCTCCTCGGCGGGACCGAACGCGACCGGGAGCACCCGGCCGACGACCTCGTGGCCCGCGACGGTCCGGCCGTCGAGCGCCTCGGCGACCTCGCCGGAGGGGTTCACGTCGTGGTCGCCGAACGGCTCGTAGCCGGTGCAGAGTACGGTCATATCCGCCATCGCCGCCGGCGACTCCTAAGCGTTCGTGTCGTCGGGGTGGGTCGCCGGGTCGGTTCCGACTGGAGCCGACGCGACGCTGAGCGGTGCGGCTCGTTCGCGCTACGCGCTCACTCGACCTCGCCTCAGTCGTCGCCGGCGACGGCCGCCGCGTCGGCCGCCGAATCGTCCCGCAGCGTCGTCGCGGCAATGACGCCGGCGACGACGACGAGCCCGACGCACGCGAGATACTCGCCCGAGAGGCCGATCTCCGCGGCCAGCGGGAGCGCCACCAGCGGGCCGAGCGTCGACCCCAGATCGCCGAAGACGTTGTAGACGCCGCCGAGTTTGCCCACGTCCCCGCCGGGGGCGATGTCGCCGAGATACGCCAACAGCGGCGGGCCAGTCAGGCCGGCGCCCGCGCCGACGAGGCCGACCCCCGCCAGCACGCCCGGCGCGGTCGGCACCAGCGCCGTGAGCGCGAACCCCGAGCCGAACACGGCGAGGCCGGGAACCACGGTCGTGAGCCGGCCCATGCTGTCGGAGAAGCGACCGACCGCGAGATTCGACACCGCCAGCGCGACGACGGAGACCGCCATCACGAGGCCGCTGGTGCCGGCGCCGGCGAACCCCCCCAGCGAGATGTCGTTGGCCTCGGTGTACAGCACGACCGTCGACAGCAGGACGCCCGCGTACAGGAACCGGATCGTGAAGTTGACCGCGCCGACGGCGCCGATCCGGGTGTCCGCTCGCACGAGCGCGGGCACGTCGCGCAGGCGGCTCTTCTCCCCGACCTCGGGGGAGACGTTCGGAAGCACGCGGTAGGCGACTGCCGCCGCGAACAGTCCGGCGCAGCCCGCGACGGCGAACGCCTCGGCGTAGCCGTACAGCTCCGTGACCACGCCGCCGAGGATCAGCCCCGTCGGGAAGCCGAGACTCTGCCCGCCGCGCATATAGCCCACCCAGCGTCCGCGGTTCGCCGACGTGGTCACGTGCGTCACCGTGGAGAACGCGCCGACGAACACGAACGCCGAGCCGATCCCCCACGCCGCCCGCGACGCGAGGAAGACGGCGGACGACGGGACCCCGAACGGCGGGTTCAGCCCGACGAGATAGCCGAAGGGGACCAGCCCCTGCACGACGAACCCCGCGATCATCGGCCGGCGCGTTCCCATTCGGTCGAGGATGCTCCCCGCGGGCGTCGACATCACCAGCCGCGTGAAGCGGTTGATCGAGAGGATCAGTCCGACGAGAACCGGCGCGATGCCGAGCACCGACCCCAGCGCCGGGATCGTCGGGAACGCGACGCCGCCGCCCATCCCGCCGAAGAACACGCCGGCGACGAGGCTGAGGACGACGGTCCGCACCTGCTGCTCGGAGTAGGTGGGGTCGTCCTCCGGGTCGTCGATCGAGGCTGTCGTATCGGTCACGTCTGGCGGGTTCCAGTCGAACTCGGGGGCGAACGTGGCGGTCGGTGATCGATACGTGGTCGAGATCCTGAACGGACGGCGCGAGCGGATCGGGGGCTACCGTCGATCGCGTCAGGCGTCCGTCGCTACCGGGGTCGACGGTCGGCGCCGAGGTGGTCGCGTGACGAGGGCTCCCTTCTCGGGGCTCGCCTCGCTCGTCCCGCGTGCCCTCGTTCGCGTCGCTCACGAGGACGCCGGTCGACCTCGCTCCTGCTCGCGGGTCGCAGGGCTCCCCGCTCGCGTGACGAGGTCTTCCGTCGGTCGACCTCGCTCACCACGCGTACTCCTCGCGCGGGTCCACGTCGTCGCGCTCGCGGTCGAACACGACCTCGCCGTCGACGACGACGTACTGGCTGCGGGTGTTCATCTCGTGGAACGGGCCGTCCCACACGACGAGGTCGGCGTCGGTCCCCTCGGCGAGGTCGCCGACGCGGTCGCCGATCCCGAGGATCTCGGCGGGGTTCGTCGTCACGGCGTCCAGCGCCGCCTCCTCGGGGAAGCCCTCGCGAACCGCGAGGCCGACGCACACGTCGAGGTGTTGCTGGGGGAGCACCGGCGCGTCCGTCTGGATGGCGACGGTGACGCCCGCCTCGTGGAGGATGCCGGGCGTCTCGAAGGTGATGTTTCGCAGTTCGTACTTCGCGCCCGAGTACAGCGACGGCCCGACGATCGCGGGCACGTCGCGCTCGGCGAACTCCTCGGCGACCACGTGGCCCTCGGTGGCGTGCTCGATCGAGAGCGCGTCGATGTCGAACTCCTCGGCGATCCGGAACACGGTCATGATGTCGTCCGAACGGTGCGCGTGGACACGAAGCGGCAGGTCGTCCTCGAGGACGCGCGCGAGGTTCTCCCGTCCCAAGTCGCGCTCGAACGGCTCCCCGTTCTCGCGGGCGTGGTCGCGGGCCTCGATGTAGTCCTCGGTCGCCATGAGTTCCTCGCGGAGGGTGGCGGCGACGCCCGGCCGCGTGGAGGGCTGGCGGCCCTCGCGCTCGCCGTGGAAGCGCTTGGGGTTCTCGCCCATCGCGGCCTTCATGCCGTCCTCCCTGATGAACATCCGGTCGGCCACCGTCCCGTACGTCTTCATCGAGCAGATGATCCCGCCGATGACGTTGCCCGACCCCATTCGCGCGGAGACGGTGGTGACGCCGTTCTGGAACGCCCCCTGCAACTCCTCGTCGCGCGGGTGGAAGCCGTCGAGCGCGTTGACCTGCGGCGTCGTCGCGCTCGTTCCCTCGTTGACGTCGCCGTCCTCGGGTTCGCCCCACTCGGCCATCCCGGCGTGGCTGTGGGCGTCGATCAGTCCCGGCGTGACCTCCATCCCCGTGGCGTCGATCTCGGTCGCGTCCGCCGGGCCGTCGACCTCGCCGACGGCCGCGATCTCGCCGTCGACGACGAGGACGTCCCCCTCGATCGTTCCTCGGTCGGTCTGGGTATGCACCGTTCCGCCTCGGACGACGAGCGCGTCCGCGTCTGCGTCGCTCATTGGCTCGCGGTTGGCGAACCGCTCGGAAAGTGTTTCGGTTCGAAACGGCCGGACCGTGGGGACGGCGACCGGCTCGAACCGCGAGGAGGGGGGACGGGTGGACTGGAGGGGGAACCGTCCGCGGCGACGGGGGGGCCGACCCTGCCGGACGAAACCGGACTGCCTACAGCTGTCGACGCACCGTCTCGGCGAGGTCCGTGACCGGGCCGGGGCGGAACGTCCAGACCCCGCGCCACACGTTCGGCTCCTCCTCCAGCGCGAGGAGTCCCGCGGGCGTGGCGTCGAGACCGATCGCGTCGGTCGGCGGGTCGAACACCACGAACCAGGAGTCGCTGTAGCCGTGGCCGTAGCCGGCGTGGGCGGTCACGTCCAGCCGCGGCTCGGGGTCCCAGTCCGGCTCGCCGTACACGTGCACGTCCACGTCGCCGTCGGAGAGCCGCTCGTACGCCCGCATGGTGCCGGTCTCGTCGTCGATCCGTGAGAGCCGCTGGAAGGAGGCGTGGAGTTCGCCCCGGTCGGCTCGGTGGGCACGCAACTCGATCTGCCTGCTCATCGCGATGAGCAGGAGCTTCTCCTTGTGTGCGCGCGGATACCCCCGTAGACGGAAGGGCACGTCCGCGAGCTCGGTCAGCACCGAGGGCAGCGCCGCGTCGTCGAGATCGAGCGTTCCGGTGGTGTAGATGTCCGAGTTGACCATGAGGATCGCGCGCTCGAGCGACGCCAACGGCGAGGTCGCGACGACCTCGTCGTTCTCGACGAGGACCGCGAGGTCGTCGTCGACGCCCTCGACGGCCGACGAGTCGACGGTGACCGTCACCGACTGGTCGGCGAACAGCCGACGGAGCATGGAGTCGAGGGGCGTGCTGCCGTCGCGACGAACCACCGCGAGGCGCTTGTCGGTGGCCCCGTCGGACGCGAGCTTCTCGAACTGCGCGTCCAGCCTCATGTACGCCGGCCGAGTTCGACTCGACGGATAAGCCTGATTCCGTTACAATCAACGACGAGAACTGGGTCGACGGCGTGGCGAGGCCGACGGCGTTCGTCCGGGCCGCGTGTCGGGTCAGAACCGCGACGACTGTCGCGTCCGCCACGTCGGCGACCCCCGTGCCAGCTCCTGTCACTGCGGAGAAAGTATTAAGAATTACGCCCTCATCGGCGAAGGTACGACGACCCACGGAGGCTCCCAATGACCGACCACACCACCCTCACACCCCGCTCGCCGCTCGGCAGCGACGGGGATGGGTGGTCGGTCGCCGGCGCCCCCGCCGCCGTCCGTGCCGCGTTCGCCGCACCGAAGGCGACCGCGACCGGGACCGGCGCGGGCGTGGGTGCGGGGAATGCAGCCTCCGCGTACGGACCGTCCGTCTCCATCGCCGCGTGATCCGGCGACGTGTCTCGGGTTCGACCCGAGCGGAGGCGGACGCCGTTCTCCACCTTCCGTTCAGGTCCCCGTGACTCCGTCAGCCGGCTCGCGCGGCCGACCCGCTCCCCCGGGAAGGCCCGCAGTCGCAG
>Ga0207771_100368_pt1 | contig 28267 bp, 29 predicted proteins | sample A23M2SouthBayCA_2_FD_187731 | JGI IMG/M metagenome (GOLD analysis project Ga0207771, IMG submission 187731) | Aerobic enrichment media microbial communities from Eden Landing Ponds, California, USA - A23 M2 (2) (SPAdes) | ecosystem: Environmental > Aquatic > Marine > Unclassified | place...
GGAACTCGGCCGAAGAAACGCTCGAACAGAACCGCGAGAGCGGGGAGTTCGGCTCGTCGCCGGGCGCGATCCGGAACGTGACGCACAACTCGTCGGGGCACATCCTGCACGACCTGTTCTGGCAGAACATGAGCCCCGAGGGCGGGGACGAGCCCTCGGGCGCGCTGGCCGAGCGGATCGCCGAGGACTTCGGCTCCTACGAGGCCTGGAAGGGCGAGTTCGAGGCCGCCGCGGGCAACGCCAGCGGCTGGGCCCTGCTCGTGTACGACACCTTTAGCAACCAACTGCGCAACGTCGTGGTCGACAAGCACGACCAGGGCGCCATCTGGGGCGGCCACCCGATCCTCGCGCTGGACGTGTGGGAGCACTCCTACTACTACGACTACGGCCCCGCACGCGGCGACTTCATCAGCGCCTTCTTCGAGGTCGTCGACTGGGACGAACCCTCGACCCGCTACGAACAGGCCCTCGAACTCTTCGAGTAAGCCGCCCTCGGGCGGCGACAGCGCCGCCAAGCAGGGTGACTCGAACCCGGCCACGGATGACGCGGCCGTGGGCACGGCAGTCGTCGGAGGACGGGGGCGCCGCGCCGAACTTCTCGATCTCTGTGGAACTCGTCTCGGTCGACCGCGACGACCCGACCGATCGCTGGGTCGCTGAGCCGCGGCTGTCGGTCGGTTCGCGATCCGGCTCGAACCGTCGCGGTCGCGGTCGCGCGGCTACCGCTGCCGGCGGCGTTCCGCGGCGTCGGTGAGCGTTTCGAGGCTGATGGTGTCCGGAAGCAACTCCCCGAGCGTGTACGTCGTCACGCCGTCACCCTCGTCGCAGACGACCTCCAAGTCGGCGTCGCAGAACTCCGCGAGCGTCTGTCGACACATCCCGCAGGGAGTGACCCCGTCGGCGGCGTCGGAGGCGACCGCGAGGCGGTCGAACTCGGTGTGGCCGTCCTTCACCGCCTCCGCGATCGCGACCTCCTCGGCGTGCAGGGAGTTGGAGTAGTTGGCGTTCTCGATGTTACAGCCGACGTAGACAGTGCCGTCGGCGGTCCGAAGCGCCGCGCCGACGGGGTACTCCGAGTAGGGAACGTACGCGTCGGCGAAGGCGTCGCGGGCGGCCGCGATCAGGGGGTCGTCGGCGGGTTCGGCTGTCATATCCCAGCCGACCGCCCGCTCGCACTTAACGGTGTGTCGTCGCGGGGACGCGCCCTCGGAGGCCGCCGTATCGCGTCACGTCCCTCCTGCCCGTACCGCCGCCGGGTTCGCACCCGACAGCGCCTTGACGGGGGCGACCTAACGCCACGACGTGAGTGAGCGCGCGACTGCGGGCGACGACGATGCCGACACCGACGGCGACGCGAACGGCCTGATCGAGGGCGAGTCGAGCGCCGTGACGGCCTCGGGACGCCCGTATCTGCTGGGGGCGGCCGGGACTGTGACGCTGTTCGCCGCGGCCGCGGGCTACGTCGTCGCCGCGAACAACGTCGTCGACGCCGTGACAGTGTTCGGCCTCGTCACGCTCTCGGGGTCTCCGGCGGCGATGGCGGCGTACGGGGCGATGCTGTCGGCGCTCGTGCTCGGTGTCCTGTTCGGACTCGTCACGATCGCCTCGCGGTTCGACGACGACGCCGTCAACTGAGTCGACCCTTCGGATGCTCAGGAGCCGGCTCGTACCGTGTCCGAGCGGGGCGCTTTTGTGGCAGCGGCGGCGACCGTAGGTATGGCGACGAGCGCGACTGAATCGACCGACGTGCCCGGTTCGGAGCCCGACGACGCGCCGGATGGGGAGGAGGCAGGTCGCGGACGGCTCTGGGCCGTGCTCGCGGTGTTGCCGTTCCTCGCGATCGGTCTCGGGGACGTGGTGTTGCTCCTGATCTGGGGGATCGACCCGCTGTGGGGGTTCGCGATCCTCCCGCCGATCCTGTTCTGTTCGGTGCTCGCGTACCTCGTGTTCTCCACGGACTTCCTCGAAGGTCGGACCTGACCGCCGACGGCAGTCCGCTCGGCGGGTCGCGATCACCCCCCGGTGTCGTACTTGTAGGTCGCCTCGTCCGGGTCGATTCCGAAGTCCTCGGCGGTCTCGGTAACCTCCGGCTCCGCGCCGCCCCCATCGGCGGAGGCGGCCTTGAACCGCTCGCGGAACCGCTCCGGGAGCACGAACTGCTCGCGGTCGAGCCGCAGCGGCGTCGCGTTCTCGCCCTCGTCGTCGCGGACCTGTTCGAGCCGATCCGCGAGCGCGTCGGGGACCTCGTCGTCCTCGAGCGTCTCGAAGCCGAACTGTTCGAGGTACGTCGCCGTCGGCGTGAAGCAGTACACCTCGTCGAACTCCTGGTCTCCGGCCTTCTCGACCAGCCGCTCGACGACGTGCGCGCCGATCCCCTGCCCGCGCCACGACTCGAGCACCCCGATCCCAGTCAGCTCCACGAAGTCACCGTCGTCGGTCTTGTGGACCCGCAGGCGGCCGAACCCGGCGCGGGTGTTCGACCCCTCCTCGACCGCGATGACGTAGTCGCGTGACCGGAACGACCGCTCGTCGAGCCCCATCGCTTCGATGTGATCGAGCAGCCACGCCTCGTCCCGGTTCTTGGCGTCGCGGACGTACATACCGGGAGCTACGCGGGCCGGTGTGTTACCGTTTGTGGGGGCTTCGACGACGGTGGCGCGACCGCGTTACCGCGCGGTCCACCCACCGTCGACCGCGAGACACGCGCCCGTCACGTAGCTCGCGGCGTCGCTCGCGAGGAACACGACCGGGCCGGCGACCTCCGCGGGGTCGGCGAACCGGTCCAGCGGCGTTCGATCGCGGATCGAGTCCATGAGGCGTTCGTTCCCCTCGATGTCGGCCGTGAGGTCGGTGAGGACGTAGCCGGGCGCGACCGCGTTCACGCGCACCTCGGGCGCCCAGTCGAGCGCCATCGACCTCGTCACGCCGACGAGCCCGTGCTTCGAGGCGACGTACGGGTGCTGTCGGGGGAGTCCGACCAGTCCGCCCACCGAGGCGACGTTGATCAGGCTCCCGCCGTCGCTCGCCCGCAGCGACTCGGCGGCCGCGCGGGCACACCGGAGCGCGCCGCGGAGGTTCACGTCGAGCACGAACTCCTCGGCGTCCTCGGTCGTCGCCTCCGGCGGCCCGAGCGCGCCGTCGGGGTTGACGCCGGCGTTGTTGACGACGACGTCCGGGCCGCCGAGTTCCTCGCGAACGGTCGCCATCAACGCGGTCACGTCGTCCGTGTCGGTCACGTCGGTCGGGCACGCCAACGAGTCGACGCCGCGCGACTCGACCGCGGCGACCGCGTCGTCCACGTCCGCCGGGGTCCTGCTTGTCGGCACCACGTCGGCGCCGGCGTTCGCCAGACCGAGCGCGATCGCGCGGCCGATCCCTCGCGTGCCGCCGGTGACGACGGCGGTCCGGCCGGAGAGGTCGAGGGCGGTCGTCGGATCGAACGCGTCGGCTGCGTCGTCGGTCATGCGGCGTCGCACTCGGCGGCGGTACTTCGCTCTGTCGCGGGCGAGCGCCGGCGGCGTGGCGGGGAGCCGCGGGTCGCCGCCGCGACGTCGTGTAAAATTACTTGCCCTCTCCGCAAAAACGGCCGAGCATGAACGAGGATTCGGACCGCGCGGTTGGCACCGACACCGTGGTCCACGAACCCGACGAGGCGTTCGCCGAGGCGACGAACGTCCGCGCGTTCATGCGCGAGTACGGCATCGACGACTACGACTCGCTGATCGAGCGCACCACCACCGAGCTCGACGGGGAATCCGACTCCGGCGTCGACTGGTTCTGGGACGAACTGGTCGACTACCTCGACATCGATTTCTACGAGGAATACGACGCGGTGCGCGACGACGCCGACGGGCCCCAGTTCTCGGACTGGTATCCCGGCGGCGAGATCAACGTGGCCCACAACGTCCTCGACCGCCACGCCGCGGGCGACGCCCGCGACGACGTGGCCTGCGTCTGGGAGGGGGAACCGGGAGACGTGCGCGAGGTGACGTTCGGCGACCTCCACGAGCAGTCGAACCGCGTCGCCAACTATCTGGAGTCGGCGGGCGTCGAGACGGGCGATACGGTCGGCCTCTACATGGCGATGGTGCCGGAGGTGATGAGCATCCTCTACGGCTGCTTCAAGGTCGGCGCGATCGCGGTGCCGATCTTCTCCGGTTTCGGCGTCGACGCGACCGCGACCCGGATCGACGACTCCGAGTGCTCGGTGCTGTTCACCGGCGACGGCTTCTACCGTCGCGGCAGCGAGATCACGCTGAAGGACACGGCAGACGAGGCGATCGAGGAGGTCGGGCACGTCGAGGACGTGGTCGTGTACGACCGATTGGGGGCGAGTGAGACGGAGCGGGATATCGAGATCCCCTGGAACGACGACCGCGACGAGTGGTGGGGCGACTCGGTCGCCGAGCAGTCCTCCCAGTACGAGACGAAGTCGCTGCCCAGCGATCAGGAGTCGATGCTGCTGTACTCCTCGGGGACGACGGGCACCCCGAAGGGGATCGTCCACACCCACGCCGGCGTCCAACTGCAGTGCGCCAAGGAGATCCACTTCGGGTTCGATCAGAAGCCCGACGACGTGTTCTGGTGGGTGTCGGATATCGGCTGGATGATGGGGCCGTGGACGCTCATCGGCAACCACACCTTCGGCGGGACGATCCTGATGTACGAGGGGGCGCCCGATCACCCCGCCCCGGACCGCTTCTGGGACACGATCGACCGCCACGACGTGACGCAGTTCGGCATCTCGCCGACCGCGATCCGCGCGCTGCGCAAGCACGGCGACGAGCACGTCGAGGGCCACGACCTCTCCAGCCTGCGGATCCTCGGGTCGACTGGCGAGCCGTGGGACCCCGAGAGCTGGCTGTGGTTCTACGACAACGTCGGCGGCGGCGAGGTGCCGGTAATCAACATCTCCGGCGGCACGGAGATCTGCGGCTGCTTCCTCATGCCGATGCCCGACCAGCCCCTCAAGCCGTGCACGCTCGGCGGTCCCGGACTCGGGATGGACATCGACATCGTCGACGGGACCGGCGAGAGCATCGCGGACTCCCACGAGCGGGGCTACCTCGTCGCGCGCGACTCGTGTCCCTCGATGACCAAGAGCCTCTGGTCGGGCGACGAGCGCTACCTCGCGGAGTACTGGTCGACGTTCACGGACCCGCCCATGTGGAACCACGGCGACTGGGCCCAGAAGGACGAGGACGGCTTCTGGTTCCTCCACGGCCGCGCCGACGACACGCTCAACGTCGCCGGCCGGAAGGTCGGCCCCGCCGAGATCGAGGGCGTGCTCATCGATCACGACGCGGTCAACCAGGCGGTCGCCGTCGGCGTCGACGACGAGACGACCGGCACCGCCGTCGTCGCGTACGTCGTCCTCGAACCCGAGGCCGACCCCGGCGACGACCTCCGCGAGGAACTTCGCGCGCTCGTCGGCGAGGAACACGGCAAGCCGTTCCGCCCCCGGGAGATCCTGTTCGTCGAGGAGTTCCCCAAGACGCAGTCGGGGAAGATCATCCGCCGCGCGGTCGCCTCCGTCTACGAGGGCGAGGACCCCGGCGACCTCTCCTCGATGGAGAACCCCGAGGCGCTGGAGGCGCTGCGGGAGGCGAGCTAACGCGACGCGAGCGACACCGACTCGACGGCGAGCGTCCGCCCCTCCGGCGCCGTCGCGTCGCCGTCGACGATCGCCGTCGTCGCGTCGACGGCCGGACCCCCGTCACTCCTCGCCAGCACGGCCGTCCCGCCGGCGGCCAGCGGCGCCAGCACCCCGGCGGCGACCGTCCGGGGGTCGGTCAGCGGCGCGCGCACCGCGACGCACGAGTCGGCGTCGAGCGCCAGCGCGTCGACGGCGGCGCCGGCGGCACCGAGGAGATCCGCGTGAGAGAACGCGCGCGAGTCGTCGTCGTCGACACGACCGCGGAGCACGGGGTCCGTCGGGTCGTGGAACGTCGGCGGGAACGCCGGGTTCTCGCTCCACACCTCCTGTTCCCAGTGGGTCGTCTCCGGTCGATCGGGGTCGCCGCCGAAGGCGACGAGCTTCGAGCCGCCCGGGAGGGCGAACTCCCCCTCGAGCTCGACGGGGACGACCACGGCACGGGCGTCGCACTCGCGACCGGGGTCCGGGTCGAACTCGGTCACGGCGCCCAGGAGCGCGGCGCCGAGGAAGGTGAATATCGGCTGAGGGTCGCGCCCCGGATCGACGACGATCCGGTCGCCCTCGCGGACGCCGACGTGGCTGAGCACGTTCCCGGCCTTGTACGCGGTGTTGCACAGGTCGAAGTAGCTGTACGTGCGGTCGAGTTCGGCGGCGTGCAGCGCCGGGCGGTCGCTGCGGCGGTCGCGTGCGAGGAGGTCGCCGACCAGCGAGAAGTCGGTCATGCGAGCCGGTTAGAGCGGGGTCCCTAAGAGGAGTCCGGCGCGGCCCGGAGGGCGGAGGCGGTGTCCGGGTGTCGCTACAGCTCCAGTCCGCGGATCGCGACGCCGTCGCCCTCGGCGACCTCGCCGATCACCCTGCCGTCAGTCTCGGCCGCCAGCGACTCGGCCCGGTCGGGGTCGACCGCGGCGACGAAGCCGGTCCCCATGTTGAACGTGCGGTGCATCTCCTCGTCGGCGACGTTGCCCTGCTCTTGCACGAACTCGAAGACGGGCTGGACGGGCCACGGGTCGGTCACCTCGTAACGGTGCTCGCCCAGTCGCTCCAGGTTCGTCCACCCGCCCCCGGTGACGTGGGCGGCGCCGCGGACGCCGTGCTCGCGCATCGGCTCCAGCAGGTCGGCGTAGATGCGGGTCGGCTCCAACAGCGCCTCGCCGACGGTGTCGTACCCCTCGAACGGGCACGGGTCCGTGTACTCGTGTTCGCGGGTCGCGGCCTCGCGGGCGAGCGTGAGCCCGTTCGAGTGGATGCCAGACGATTCCCAGCCGACGAGCGCGTCGCCCGGCTCGGCGTGGCCGTCGAAGACGGCGTCCTTGGCGACGAGGCCGGCGCAGGTGCCGGCCAGATCCAGCCCCTTGATCACCTCGGGCATCACCGCGGTCTCGCCGCCGACGAGCGCGACGCCCGCGCGCTCGGCGCCCTCGCGCAGGCCGGCGCCGACCTGCTCGGAGAACGTCTCGTCGGGTTCGTCGACCGCGAGGTAGTCGACGAACGCGACGGGGTCGACGCCGGCGGCGACGAGGTCGTTCGCGTTCATGGCGATGCAGTCGATGCCGACCGTGGAGTAGTCGGCGAGCGCCTCCGCGACGATGAGCTTCGTCCCGACGCCGTCGGTCGCGAGCGCGAGGTAGCGGTCGCCGATGTCGAGCAGGCCGGCGTAGTCGCTCCCCTCGGCGCCGGCGCCGCCGACGGCCGACACGAGCGCCGCCGTCGCGGCCTCGCTGGCGTCGATGTCGACGCCGGCGTCGGCGTAGGTGAGTTCCTCGTCCGCTTCGTCGGTGGCAGCGTCGTCCCCCGCGGCGTCGTCGGTCATGGTCGTGAGGGGTTCGGGCGGGAGCAAAAGCGCACCGACAGCGCGGCCGAACGCAGTGAGGCCACGAGAGACGGCGTTCACAAATCGCATTGCGATTTGTGAGCTCACGAGATCGAAGGTCTCGTGAACGGCGAGCTTGCGGGCGAGCCGCCCACACAGACAGCGAGGTGCGAGCGGAGCGAGGTCGACCGAAGGGAGACCTCGAAGGACGGCGGAGCGGCACAGGACCGCTCCGCCGACGGAGACAGCGCGGCCGATCGAAGGGTCGTGAGCGGCCGGAGGGCCCGCCGCCCGCGCTCAGTCCCCGTCGCCGCCGAGGCCGTGCTGGACCCAGATCGTCTTGCGGTTCACGAACTCGTGGATGCCGTGGCGCGACAGCTCGCGGCCGTACCCCGAGTCCTTCACGCCGCCGAACGGGAGCCGCGGATCGGACTTCACGTACTCGTTGACGAAGCAGCAGCCGGCGTCGAAGCGGCGGGCGAACCGTTCGCCGCGGTCGAGGTCGGCCGTCCAGACGCTCGCGCCGAGCCCGAAGCTCGTGTCGTTCGCGAGCGCGAGCGCCTCGGCTTCGTCGGCGACCTCGAACACGGCCGCGACCGGACCGAACGTCTCCTCGGTCGCGACGGGGCTGTCCGGGGGTACGTCCGTGAGCAGCGTCGGCGGGTAGTACGGTCCCTCGCGGTCGAGCGGTTCGCCCCCGATCGCCAGCGTCGCCCCGGCCTCGACGGAGCGCTCGACTTGGCCGTGGAGATCGCGCATGAGGTCCGCCCGCGCCTGCGGCCCCACGTCCGTCGCCTCGTCCGTCGGGTCGCCGACGGTCAGCGCGTCCAGCTCCGCCGCGAACGCGTCGACGAACTCGTCGTACGCGTCCGTGTGAACGACGAACCGCTTGGCTGCGATGCACGACTGGCCGTTGTTCTGGGTGCGCGCGTGCGCCGCCTTCCCCGCCGTTTCGGCGATCGGCGCGTCGTCGAGGACGACGAACGGGTCCGATCCACCCAGCTCCAGTACCGTCTTCTTCAGCTCCCGACCCGCCGTCTCGGCGACCGCCCGGCCCGCGGGCTCGCTCCCGGTGAGCGTGACCGCGCGGACGCGGTCGTCGGCGATCACGTCGTCGACGCGGTCCGACCCGATCAGCAGCGTGGTGAACGCGCCCGCCGGGACGCCGGCGTCGTGCAGCACCTCCTCGATCGCGAGCGCGCAGCCGGGGACGTTCGAGGCGTGCTTCAGCAGGCCGACGTTGCCCGCGGCGAGGGTCGGGGCGGCGAACCGGAACACCTGCCACAGCGGGAAGTTCCACGGCATCACCGCCAACACCGGCCCGACGGGCTCGTAGCTCACCAGCGTGTGTGCGTCCGCCTCGGTGCCGACCACTTCGTCGGCGAGCTGTTCGGGGGCGCGCTCGGCGTAGTAGTCGCACACCCACGCGCACTTCTCGACTTCCGCGCGGGCCTGACCGACGGGCTTGCCCATCTCGCGGGTCATCAGCTCGGCGTACTCCTCGACCCGCTCGCGAAGGAGGTCAGCCGTTCGTTCGAGCAGCCGGCAGCGGTCGCTAACCGGCCGAGACGACCACGACTCGAACCGTTCGGCCGCCTCCGCGAGCGCCGACTCGACCGCCGCCTCGTCGTGCTCGTCGTACTCGGCGACCGTCTCGCTCGTCGCGGGGTTGACGCTCTCCATGGATGGTGTCACACCGGCCGTCGTCAAAGGCGTGTGTCCCGGCCGTCCTGCCGGGGAACGCCCGCGCGACGGCGCGTCAGAACAGCACGAACAGCGCGAACCCGACGGCGAGCGCGGCGCTCGGGAGGAACGCCGCGAGCCATACCGGCGTCGACCACGCCCGGACGGTCGCGCCGTCGAGCGGCCCGAACGGGATCAGGTTGAACGCCGCGAGCAGGAGGTTCACCGCCACGCCGTAGGTCCCGACCGTCAGCGCGAGCGACGAGAACCCCGCGAACCCGACCAGCAGCAGCGGCGCGAACAGCGCCGCGAGCACGAGGTTCACGACCGGCCCCGCGAGCGCGATGACGCCGTTCTGACGCTTCGTGATCCGACCGACGTGGTGGACTGCGCCGGGAGCGGCGAACAGAAAGCCCGCGGTGGCGGCGACCACCGCGAGGAACAGCATGCCGTAGTCCGCGCGGAACGCCGCCCGCTGGCCGTACCGCACTGCGACGACCTTGTGTCCGAGTTCGTGCAGCAGGAACGCGACGCCGGCGGTGACGAGGCTCACGGCGAACAGCCCGCCCAGCGAGCCGAGGGCGCCGGCCGCGATGCTGTTGACGACGACGGTGCCGCCGCCGGCGAAGAACACCGCGAACGCGACTGACAAGACGATCCACGCCAGCCCGAGATCGCGAATCTCTCGGGCCGAAAAGGAGAACCCCCCGGCGACGAGAGCGCCGTCGGGCGGGCTCGACCTCCCGCCGCTCCCGGCCCGGCTCACGCGACGGCCCCCCAGATGATCCGCGCGGACTCGCGCGCGCCTCGGATCATCAGGTCGGTGATGCTCGCGTCGAGCGACCCGGCGAACACCGGGACCACGTACGCGGCGAACAGCAGCGAGGCGATGACGCTCCCGATATTGGTCGCCGCGACGACGACGATCAGCCGGAACAGCGGCACGTCGAGCATGTCCGAGGCGATGTCGCGGATCGGCCGCGACTCGTCCGACAGCAGCTCGTTCAGCGTGCCGATGTCGGAGACGTTCACGGTGAGGTGGCGCAGCTCCATGTACCCGGTGAACCACCCCGGCGCCAGCAGCGGGTTGACCGAGGTCATCCACGCGACGGCGCCGCCGACGCCCGCCGACCGCCAGCGGGCGCCCGCGAGCTTCGCCAGCCCGGCCGCGAAGGCGCCGTTGATCACGAACCACGCGGCGAACAGCGTGAGCAGCTGCTCGTTGCGCACGCCCGCCATCGCCAGCAGGACGAAGAAGGCGATGAACGCCGCCGAGATGCCGAACGCGGCGATCTTCCCCCACGGGACCCCGCCCTTCGAGGCGGAACCGACGAGCGAGTCCATCGGCGGCAGCGACTCGGGGTCCGCGAGGTACGACTCGATGCCCGCGCGGTGGCCCGCGCCGACGACGGCGACCACGTCGTACCCCTCGTTCCGGAGCCCCACGAGCTGGTGGGCGATGTACGCGTCGCGCTCGTCGATGAGCGCCTCGGCGCCGCCGGGGGAGAACTCCCGGAACTCCTCCATCATCGCCGTCACCACGTCGGTGTCGGTGAGGTCGTGCGGGTCGAACCCCTCGAGGTCGTCGGCGTCGCCGGCGGGCACGAGGCCGAGCACGTCGATGGCGACGGCCACGACCGCGCCGACGAACAGCCCCGCGACGAGCCCCAGCCCGAGGCTCCCGGCCGCGCGAACGAGCGTGCCCGAGAGGAGCCCGGCGACCGCGTCGACGCCGGCCCCGCTGACCGTCACCGCGGCGGCGACCGCGACCGCGACGACCGCGCCGACGCCGAGCGTGGTCGCGCCCCCAGACCCGTCCGCGTCGGCGCCGCCCAACGACAGCGACGCGGCGCGGTAGCCGAGATAGCCCGCGACGGCGCCGACGAGCGCGCCGACGCCGACCCGCGTGAGCACGGCGTCCGTGATCCCGACGGCGCCGCCGAACAGCCCGATCGCGGGGCCGAGCAGAACGCCCACGAACAGGCCGAACGTGATCCCCGCGACGCGGGGGTCGGTGACGCCGAACGCGAGCGCGCCGACCATGCGCAACTTCTCGATCAGCGAGAGGCGCGCCCAGAAGCGCTGGATCGTCGTCTGGATGTCGCGGTCGACGAGCGCGACCGAGATCCCGAGGTCCTCGGCGGTGTCGACGGCGGCGAGCAGTTCCGCGCCGGGGTCGATGTCGAACCGGTCGCCCATCCGCGTCTGGACGTACGAGAGCATCCAGTACGCGAGGAACTGAAAGACGGTGTTGCCTCGAAGCAGGTCGCCGGGGTCGAGGTCGTCGGGCGTCTCTCCCTTCATCTGGCGGTAGCGCCCCTCGTCGAGTTCGACCGCGACGACGTCGGGACGCTCCTCGGCGACCGTCTCCTCGACCTCGCGAACGGACGCCTCCGAGACGTGGGCCGTGCCGACGACGCGGACGCTCCCCTCGCCGCGTTCGTTGGAGGGTTGCGGTCCCGCGGCGGGGGACGGGCCGTGGGCGGCCGACGGGGCGGACGCAGGGGGATCACCCGCGTCGGCCGTGCGGTCGCCGACCGCGTCAGAGGCGGGGGAATCCGCAGCGTCGGGATCGCGGCTCACGGCCGCCACCCCGCGCGCGATCCGGTTCCGGTGGTCATTGGCCGCGTCTTTCCGTCCGGCCGGTATACGCCTGTCGGAGTCCCATGTCCCTCGTCGCGAACGGGTTCCGGATCGACGTTTGCTCGGTTCGGGACGCCGCGGTAGGTATTCATGCCCGGCCCGCGTTGTGTGCGTATGGACCACGAGGCCGAGGTCGCCGGCATCGGCGTGGGGGCGGGGCCGGACGGTGAGGAGGTTCCGGCGGTCGTGCTCCGCACTCGCGGGGAGTACCTCCCGATCTTCGTGACGCCGGATCAGGCGCGATCTATCCGCGGCGCACTCACGGGCGAACCGTTCGACCGGCCGCTCACCCACGACCTGCTCGTGGAGATGGTGACGGAGTTCGGCGGCGCGGTCGACTCCGTCCGGATCGACGACATCGTGGACGGCACCTTTTACGGCAAGCTCACCGCCGAACGCTACGTCGACGGCGAACCTGAGCGGTTCGTCTTCGACGCCCGTCCCAGCGACGCGATCGCCATCGCCACACGCCTGGAGTGTCCGATCCGCGTGAGCGACGAGGTTGTCGACGCCGCCGGGCAGCCGCTGGAAGCGTTCGACGTGGACGGCGACGACCGGCGACCCCGCGGGTCCGGTCCCCGTGGCCAGGGGAGCGGCCGCTCGGAGTCGGACACCGACGACGAGTTCCGCTCCCGCTGAGCGTCGCTCACTCAGGCTTCGGGCTCCGTTTCCGTCCCTCCACCCTCCCCGTCCGCTATCCCGGCCGCCCGAACGCGTAGCGCCGCCGCGATCTCGTCGTCGGAGATACCGTTCGCACGGGCGGAGTCGACCAACTCGTCGAGGGCGTCGTCGAGGAGTTCCCGCGACGCGATCTCGCGGTTCGTTATCACGTGTCATTGTTCGGTCGTCCCTCGCATAACGGTTCGGGGGCGACCGCCCGTCCCGCTCCTCGGGACCACCGGGAGCGACACCGCAGGAGTTGAGACCCACGCCACCGGAGAACTCCGTATGACTGACGACGACGCTGTCGACGGAGCAGCCGACGGGGACGCACGCGGCGACGAGGAGGGCACGCTCGCCGTCTCGTACACGGAGATGACCGAGCTGTTGCTCCCCAACGACACGAACAACCTCGGGCGGGCGCTCGGGGGCGCGGTGCTTCACTGGATGGACATCTGCGGCGCCATCGCGGCGATGCGCTTCTCGCGGCGCCAGTGCGTGACGGCGTCGCTGGACCACGTCGACTTCATCGCGCCCATCGATCTGGGCGAGGTCGCGGTGCTGGAGGCGTACGTGTTCAACACCGGCCGCACCAGCGTCGACGTGAAGGTCGACGTGCGCGCGGAGAACCCCCGGACGGGCGAGGAGCGTCGGACGACCACGTCGTTTCTCACCTTCGTCGCGCTCGACGAGGAGGGGTCCCCGACGCCCGTCCCGGACCTCGAGTGTCCGACGCCCGAGGAGGCGGCGCTGCGCGAGGGGGCGACCGAGGAGCGACGGGCACAGTTGGCCGACGTGAGCGAACGGCTCGGGTGAAGTACACGTGAGCGACCTGTTCGGATGAGCTACACACCGCACGTGCCGTGCCCGACGGTAGCACACGCCGAATCCGGCAGTTTTCCGAACTGATAGTCGCGGGGTGACCCGTAAATACTCCTCGCGGAAACAGGCGATATGAGCCGCATTCCAGACGCCCTCAGACGGACGTACCTCCGGAAGTTCACGGTGCTCACGCTGGCGACGTTGCTGGTCGTCACGGGCGCCGGCGTCGTTCTCCAGGGACAGGTCGCCGCACAGTTGACCGACCGGACTCACGGCGATCTGACCGCGAGCGCCGAGACGACCGCCAGCGAGGTGTCTATCTGGATCGACAACAACGAGCGGACCGTCCGACTCGTCTCCCAGCAATTGAAGGCCGACGCGGGCGACGCCGACGCGGTCAAGACGACGATCGAACTCGAACACCGGAAGCTCCCGGACTCGGTGGCCGCCCTGCACTACGTGAACAAGGACTCGATGCGCGTCGAGCGGAGCACGAGCGACGACGCCGTCGGCGCCTCGCTGGACTACATCCGGTGGGAGTCCGGCGCGAGCGACCTCGCCGCGATCCCGCCGACCGGCTCCGTGCTCTCGAAGACCTACGAGCGCGGGGGCGCCCACCGGATCGCGTTCGCGAGCTGGGTCCCCGGCACCGCGAACGCGGTCGTGATGACCGTCGACGCGAGCGCGGTCGCCGGCGGGACGACGGCCGATTCGAACGGCGGCCTTCGCGTCGTCGACAGCGAGGACGCCGCGATCCACTTCGCCTCCGACTCCGAGGCGGTGACCGAGACGTTCGCGGGCGGCGTCGACTCCCACGCCATCACGGAGGGGGTCGAGACCGCCGGCGCCCACGACATGGTCGGCTCGAACACCGTGATGGCGTACGCGCCCGTCGAGGGGACCGACTGGGTGGTCGTCAGATCGATGCCGCAGTCGGCCGCGTACGGGATCGTGACGCAGGTGCAGACGGCGCTGGGGGCGGTCATCGGACTCGCCGCGCTCGGGTTCATCCTCATCGGCGTGACGATGGGACGCTCGACCTCGCGGACGCTGCGCGACCTCGCGTCCCGCGCGGAGGCGCTGGCGGCCGGCGACACCGACGCCGCCGCCGGCGACGCCGACGACCGGATCGACGAGGTCGGCGCGGTCCAGGGCTCGTTCGAGGAGGTGCGCCGCTACCTCGAGACCGCGACCGCGCAGGCGACCGTCGTCGCCGACGGCGAGTTCGACGCGGCGGTGCTCGACCGCGACGTTCCGGGCGATCTGGGCGACGCGCTCGCGGAGATGCGCGCGGACCTCCGGTCGCTGATCGCGGAGATGGAGGCGACGAACGAGGCGCTCGCGACCGCAGCCGAGTCGTACGGCGAGACGATGGAGCGCGCGGCCGAGGGTGACCTCGAGGCGCGGATGGACGCCGACGTGGACGACGAGTCGATGGCGCGGATCGCGACGGAATTCAACGAGATGATGGCCGAGCTGGAGGCGACCGTCGGCGAGGTCGACCGCGTCGCCGCCGCGGTCGCGAGCGCGAGCGCGGAGGCCGACGCCGGCGTCGCCGAGGCCGAGCGTGCCGCCGGCGACGTGGCCGACTCGACCGACGAGATCGCCGCCGGCGTCGACGAACAGGTGAGCCACCTCCAGGAGGTGACCGGCGAGATGTCCGACCTGTCGGCGGCCGTCGAGGAAGTCGCCGCCACCGCGGACCAGGTCGCGGACGTGAGCGACGAGGCCGCGGAGCGCGGCGAGCGCGGCGCGGCGCTCGCCGACGACGCCGTCGCGGAGATGGAAGCCATCGAGGAGCAAACCGAGGCGACCGCAGCGGTCGTCCGCGGGCTCGAATCCGAGGTGACCGCGATCGGCGACATCGTCGACCTGATCGACGACATCGCCGAGCAGACGAACACGCTGGCGTTGAACGCCTCGATCGAGGCCGCCCGCGCCGGCGCGGAGGGCGACGGGTTCGCCGTCGTCGCCGAGGAGGTCAAGACGCTCGCCACCGAGACCCGCGAGGCCACCGGCCGTATCGCCGACCGGATCGAGGCGGTGCAGTCGTCGACGGCCGACGCCGTGGACGACATCGAAGAGACCACCGAGCGCGTCGAGGAGGGCGCCGAGACGATCGAGGCGGGACTCGGCGCGCTGGGCGACGTGGTCGAGGCCGTCGAGGAGGCCAACGACGGCGTCCAGTCCATCTCCACGGCCGCCGACGACCAGGCGGCGAGCGCCGAGGAGGTCGTCGCCATGGCCGACGAGGTCGCGAGCGTGAGCGAGGAGGCCGCGGCGGAGGCCGAGAGCGTGTCGGCGGCGGCCGCCGAGCAGTCCGCGTCGCTGAACCAGGTGAGCGGCGAAGTCGAACGCCTGGCCGAGCGGGCGGCCGAGTTACGGGAGTTGGCGGGGAGCTTCGAGACCGCGGACGAGTCGACGACCGAGGGCGGCGTCGAGTCCCAGCCGGACGAGGACGCGGTCGGTGGCCGTCGCGGCTTCGAGTTCGACGAGGACTCGGCGGTCGCGGACGGCGGCGAAACGACCGGAACGAGCGGCGACGCGAGCCGGTCCGAACGCGGCGATCGATAGCGACTCGATCGGAAGAGCGAGGCCCGACGGCGATCAGACGCCGGGGTCGGGGCGCTCCCCGAGCTCGAAGGAGACGGTCGTCTCGGACCCGTCGCGAAGCACGGTGAACTCCACAGATTCGCCCGGGGACGCCTCCAGCGCGAGGTAGTTCGAGAGATCCGCCTGTACCTCGACGTCGGTGCCGCCGATCCCGACGACCACGTCGCCGCCGGTGGGGACGCTGACGCCGTCGACGCTGGTGGACCCCTCCGCGCCCCGGAGCGTGCCGGCGGCGGGCCCGTCCTCGACCACTTCGACGATGAGCACGCCGCCCACGTCGTCGATGCCGTACGCCTCCGCGATGACGGGACTCACCTCGAGGAGGCGGACGCCCATGTAGGGGTGGTCGTACTCCCCGTCCGCGGCGAGCGCGGGGACGACCCGCTTCGACAGCTCCGCGGAGACGCCGAAGCCGAGGTTGTCGCCGCCGCCGCGGGCGGCGACTGCCGCGACGGTCCCGTCGAAGGTGACGACCGGACCTCCGGAGTTGCCGGGGTTGAGCGCGGCGTCCGTCTGCACCGAGTCGGCGACGGTGAAGTTGTTCGGCGCCGACAGCACCCGGTCGATCCCGGAGATGATGCCGGTGGAGGCGGAGCCGCTGAATCCGTACGGCGAGCCGATCGCCATCACCGGTGTCCCGACCGACGGCTCCGGGTCGGTATCGACCCACGACAGCGGCGTCGCCGACTCCGGGCGGTCCTCGGCGCGCAGCACCGCGAGATCCGAGTAGGCGTCGGTGCCGACGATCTCGGCGTCGCGCCACGTGTTGCCCTGAAACCGGAGCTTCACCTCGGTCGCGTCGGCGACGACGTGCTGGTTCGTGACGACGTAGCCGTCGCCCGCGACGAAGCCGGAACCGCTTCCCTGGGGGCCGTTCCGGCCGTAGTTGAGGACGCCGACGACCGACTGGACCGTCGACTGGTACACGCCGGTCTCGGTCGCCGACGACGCGTCCCCGCGTCCTCCGGCGCCGGTTCCCACCGATTCCTCCGAGCCGGCCGCCTGCGGGGCGGCGTCCGAGGACCCCACTTGCACGCAGCCGGCGGCGCCGACGGCGCCCGCGCTCGCGAGCCCCGCCAGAACGTCGCGTCGTGTTGGCATGAACCGTGGTACGGCCCTGATCCGAATAACTCCGGCGCTCTCGCCCGTCGGTTTCTCCCGCGGTCGTGTGGGTTACGCGGTCGCGCTGGACGCCCGCTCCGGCAGGCATTTGCCCCCTCCGGAGGAACGGACGAACATGAGCCTCGACGCCGAGACCCCGCCGACGCCGACCCTCTCGACGGTCGACCCGAGCCAGTACGACGACACGGAGGTCGCCGGCGACGAGTACCACCGCGAGGAACTGGAGGCGTTCCTCCGGGACGGCGCGTGGGAGGAGGCGTTCGACCAGTGGGCTGCGGACGCCGACATCGACGCCGACACGTGGCGCATCGCCGGCGAGCTGGAGCTGTTCGAGCGGTTCGACTTCTTCTGGGACGACTTCGCCGACCGCGTCGGCTATCACGCGCCGGGGATCCCCGAGGACTGGAAGGAGCGGGAGCTCCACCCGGACCTCCGGAGCTGGGAACAGGTGTCGGCGATCAACGCCGCCCTGACCGAGTTCGGACAGGTCGTCTGTGAGGTGCTGAAGGAGGAGTACGTCGACTGGGAGAGCGAGTTCGAGGCGCCGGACGACCTCCCCGACTTCTGACCGTCGGACGGCGCCGACTGCGGTGTCGACGCCGATGCCGGCGGGGCGCCGGTAGCGATTTACCCACGGCGCGTCGAATGCTATCTATGGTCACGGCAACGGAGCGTGACGACATGACTTGGTACCAGTGTGACGCCTGCGGCCTGCTGTTCGACGACCCGGACGACGCCGAACAGCACGAGGAGCACTGCGACGCGGAGGACCCCTCGTACCTCCAGTAGGGGCGACCGCGTCCGAAGTCGTCGTGGCTCTGACAGCTCCGGTAGCCTCGACGTCGGGACGACCGTGACGCCGATCAGAATCGGTCGTCGGCGAGGCGTTCGGCGTGCTCGCGCGACTCCGCGACGAGCCACCGGACCTTCGCGGCGTCGCGGTAGGCCAGCGCCTCCTTCACCTCGTCGCGGAGGACGCCGACTCCGAATCCGACCGGCTCCCCGTCGTCGTCGCCCAACTCGTAGACGCCGTAGCGGTCGGGCGCGGCGGCGGCCGCCGATCGGTCAAGATCGCGCCACGGTTTCCGGAGGCTCATGTCACTCGGCTCCCTCGTTTCCCGCGTCGCCAGCGCGGTCCGCCTCGGCGGTCGACTCGTCGCCGGAGTCGCCGTCGTCGCCCGCGACGAACTCGTAGCTCTGCTCGCCCCAGTCGTCCTCGACGAAGGTGAACACGCGTCCACCGGCGATCTCGGGATCGGCGTCGATCTCGGTTCGCTGCCCGCCCGGTCGGCGGGCGGTGACGCCCGGGAACAGTTCCTCCTCCTCCCCCTCGCCGAGGATAACGCGACCGACGCCGGTCTGTTCGAGGATCTCGTCGTGGGTCTTCAGATCGTTCACGTACAGCAGGACGCCCTCCGTCTCGGTGGGATCGGTGACGAGCACGTGCGCCTCCTTGCCGGGGGCGGTCGTGAGGGTGTCCTCGACGACCTGCGGAACGCCGTGGTAGAACGTGACGCGGCCGTCGAGGTACTCGACCTCGACGCCCTCCTCGCGGAGGGCGACCGAGACGCTCGCGGGCGCGATGTCGTTTCGATGAGGGGCGCTCATGGCTTCGAATGGGTGGCGGACGCGAATAAGCGCGGCGAGAGCGTGACGCGAGCGGAGCGAGGCTGACCGGAGGGAGGCCCCGGATACCCGAACGGCGAAAGGAGTGAGCCGTGATCGAAGCGATCACCGCGAGATTGTGCGGCGGCAAGGTCATTAGATAGTAACTGGTTTCGTTCTTCGGCTACTCCAGTGAAACAACTGGTAAACAGATTGCCAACGTGGCTGGTCCTCTCTCATGGGCTTGGGAAACCGTTCTACCAGTACACCGGTGGCTCATGACTTGCGACGATTGAGAGTACAGGGAATAGTTCGGAACTGCGTGGGTAAGCTCCGGAATGTCAGAGGTCTCCCCGTATCTCACTGATCAATTGTTCTTCACACGAAAAGACACCGAGTGTTAGTCACATCCTCACAGGACACTTCGGAGTCATTCAACCACAGGAGGACGGGATGCCGGATACAGGGTATGTACTCAGCATTTTGACGATCTCCAGTTCTGTTGTCACGGAGAGACTTCACAGAGATACAACGGTGGAAACTCTGCTACGTTGGTCCACGAGGATAGCGGCTGTGGGAGAAGACAAACAGAATTATTGCCCACATCGATTTCCGGTTCCCTTGGGTGAGATCACACCGGTTGTCTCTGGTGGGTTCCTAATTCTCGGTGGCACGCTCTGTATGAACGAACGTCCGATTATTGATGGGATCGATCGGTGGCTGAACTCTACAGGAACAACGCAACGTCCATCGGACTTCGAAATGGGCGAAACGTCCGCCCTGGCCGGGCGCGTCCTCGGAAGTATTATAGCGGTAACAGGTGTGGCGATCGTAATAAACGAAATCGCTTGACGGGGATGAATCGAAACGGTATCACGTGGTGTTCTTCACCCGTACTATCAAACAACGCCTATTCCGGAATTCAAGAATCGTCAGTGGTCGTGGCCCTCCATCACCATCGGATGTCCGGTGGCGTATTCGCCGGTATTCTCTGCGAACGTCTCCTTGCAAGTCTGAGAGCAGAAGTAGTACGTCTCTCCGTTGTGTGTCGCCGCGGGATCGCTGTCATCGGTTCGCATGCCACAGACGGGGTCACGGTACTGTCCGGGTGCACCGAGCCCACGACGGTACACGTACAGGAGAAACCCGGAGAGCGCGAAGGCGATGAGGTTGAGATAGAACGTGTAGTTGAGTTCGAAGTACGTCTGCTCGGTCGCTGTCTCGCCACCGGCCAGATCCGGGACAATGCCGAGAGCGTCAAATAACAATTCCATGAGGAAGCCGGTGAACGCCATCGTTACGAAGAAAACACCGAGGATGTACAGCATGATCTTCCAGCCGTAGTACTTCCGGTAGACGTTCAACACGGGGACCGTGATGAGGTCGGCATAGACGAACGCAATGACGCCGGCGAAGCTGATGCCGCCTCCCCAGAGTGCGACGGCGAACGGGACATTGCCCATGCTGCCGACGAAACTGAGAACGGCGATAGCGACACCCATGATCGCATGCTCGGCGGTCACGAGCAGGCCGTCACCTTGGATGAATAGGGTGTTCCAGACCCACTGGGGGACGAAGACGATAACGAACCCGGAGATCAGAAAGCCCGCGATGATGTCCTTCCAGATCATCGACCACTCCTTGCGGTACTGGTTCCCGACCTTGTACCAGCCTCCCCACGATAGCAGTTCCTCGCGCCATCCGCCGTAGCTTGACGTCTCCTGCAGGTAGGTCTCCATACAGCCTTCCGAGCAGAACTGCAGCGTCTCCCCGCCGTCGGTCGTGAGCGTGTACTCCTCCGTACCCTCCATCCCACAGGTTGGGTCCTCTGTGACGCCCGACTCGCGGTCCCGCTCATTGAGCGTCTCTCGGACTTGGTCGAAGAGATTCTCCGGGAGCGTGAGGTGGACGATAACTGCCATCACAGCGATGAGGATGAGGCCGCCGAGCAGTTCCGCGACGAGGAACTCCCACCCCAGCAGAATCAGGATCATCAGACCGAGTTCGACGATGAGATTGGTCGATGCGAACATGAACGCGAGGAAGTTCACCGCGTGGGCTCCCTTCTTGAATAGGCCTTTCCCGATGGCGACGGCTCCGAAACTGCAGCCACTGCTCGCCGCCCCGAACGCGGTCGCTTTAGTGAGGCCGCTCAGGTCACCGTCGCCCAGAACCTGTGCCATTCGCTCTTTGGAGACGTAGACTTGGACGAGACTCGTGATCGTGAGGCCCATGATGATCGCCCACGCTGCTGTCCAGAGGAATCCGATACCGATACGGAGGGCTTCAAAGACCCCCTTGATCATCGTCGCCTGCATAGTTGTATGATCGGAGGGATCGTCTATTGCAGTTTTCCTTAAAATCTATCGCCTCGAACGGCACTACCGCTATGGAATCCAAAGTATGTGGATCAACCTCCCGAAATATCAAAGCCAGAATCGCATTGAATAGTGCACCCGTAGTAGTTACTAGAGGCAAACCCACGGAGGGACATTCGATGCCAGAAAATACAACCGGCGCACGACTGATCACGATTCTGCTCATCATCATCGGAGCATTCGGTATCTTCCCGATGTTCTTGATGGGATTCGGGCCGATGATGGGCGGGATGTGGGGCAGTGGAATGTGGGGCAACGGAACGATACCGAGCTGGGTGTTTACTATCGGAATCGTGACTCAGATCCTGTTCCTAACTGCCCTCGTGGGCAGTGGCTACCTCATCTACAGGACCCTAGCGGGTAGTGAGCATGACTCGGACCAAGTGCTCAACGAACTCCGGCTCGCGTACGCCCGTGGAGAGCTAACCGATGACGAATATGAACAACGACGAGAGGCACTCGAACGAGACACTGAGTCATCATAACTGGATCTGAAGATAATGAGGGCATCCAACCACCACGCTACAACGGCACGATCGTCGCTTCCAGCTTGGCTCAACCGATATACGACGTTGGGTCTCTACGGACTCCTTATCGGAACGGGACTTTGTCTGGGCGCATTCATTACGAATCCCATTCCAGATCCCTCGTTCCCATGGGCGACGCTGCCGGCGTCGCTCCGACTTCCCTTCGAGCAGCCACGGATCGAGCACTGGCCAGTCACGTACACGATCGGCATCTGGCTGTGGATCGTTGGGTTTCCCGCGTTGTTTCTCGCAGGTTACAGACGATTCGGTACTCAGACACTGTTGAGCTCGACGACATGGCTCGCTGGGCTCCCCGCGCTGGCGATGATCGGGTGGACGACGTACTGTCGGTTTTTCTGGCCGAAACTCCACCCGCCGACTTGGAATGCTCCTTCCTACACGTTCGTCTGCTGGCTGTACTGTTCCTCGTACGACGTACTCTGGAGCAACACTGCCTATGGTATCGCACTGTTCGGCGTTGTCGCAGCGCTCCTAGCCGTTCGACGCCGGACGGGTACCGGATATGTCCTCCTCGGATTCGGACTCCTCTCCCTCCCGCTCGGGTTGCCAGCCGTGTATGAAGGGTATCGCCGGACAGTGCGAACAACGACTTGAGGACGGCATACTGCGGGTTCGGGTGGGTGAACGAAGAGCCGATCGTCGCGGGACAGCGACACCCGAGTGTGAGTGTTCGGTCGCTGTGCTCCTCGTTGGGGTAGCTACTGATAAGTAGCTCACCTGTTCTCAGCTACGGAGCCTTCTCGGCCAGTAGCAGGTTCATCGACTGACCGGTGTTCTCACTCGGTCCGAGACGGTATGAGGTTCGTACTCCGCGCGTTAGGTCAATCGCGGGTTTCTGCGTCGACGATCCCGTCAGTCGTCGGCTGTCCGGGCCGACTCCTTGCCGTGACTCCGTTCGAACTCGCCGATCAGGCCGACGATCGTCCCGTACCAGTCGTTGAGGTCGTGCTGGATGGAGTCGACGACTTCGTCGGCGTCGACGGGCTCGAACACGTGATAGTATCCGCCGTCGTCGTCGTTGATCTGTCGTCGGCGGATCAGGCCGGCGTCGACGAGCCGTCGGAGCGAACGGTACGCGGTCGACCGTTCGCGATCGACCGCCTCCGCGACCTGTTCGACCGTGAAGGGATGGCCCTCCGCCGTGAGCAGTTCGTACACCGTGCGGTCGAGCCCGGTCACGCCGAAGAAACACTCGAGCAACCCCTCGCACTGCATGGGCCGATCGAGTTGTTCGGCAACTGGAACGTTCATAGGCATGGGTACGCATCACCGATGCAAAAGTATTGTGCGATTTGCAAACATCTGGGGGTCGGCTCACGGACTATGTTGGCCTTCGACGGACGCCGCCCGTCGCTGGTGCCTCACGGTCGGCGCCTGACCGGTTGGTGGATCGCCGCGATGTCGAGGAAGTTATCGAACACCGTTTTTGCGGCGCGCGCCTGCTCGACGGCTTCGTCGGTGATCCCGTCGAGGACGGCACGGATCTGCTCGTCGGGGAGGTCCTTGCCCTCGGTGACCCATTCGGCGGTCTGTCGGTCGTATTCGGGATGGAACTGGACGCCGTACGCGCTTCCGACACGGAAGGCCTGGACGCCGATGTCGTTTCGAGCGAGAGTCGCCGCGCCGGGCGGCACCTCCGCGATACGGTCCGAGTGCGTCTCGAAGCTCACGAACTCCGCAGGGACACCGTCGAACAGCGGATCGTCGCCGATCCGCGTGATCGGTTCGTAGCCGAGTTCGTACTCCCCCATGTCGACGACACGGCCGCCGAGCGCCTGCGCGAGGAACTGGTGACCCCAGCAGATCCCGAGGATCGGCACGTCCGCCTCGTGCACCCGGCGGACCCACTCGGTCGCCTCGTGGATCCAGTCGTGGTCGTCGTACACCGACGTCTGCGAGCCGCTGATCACGACGCCGTCGAACCGCCAGTCGGAGGCCGAGACCGATGGGGGAAACACCCCCTCGCTGATCTCGTACACCGTCACGTCGGCGTCGAGTTCACGCCGGAGGTTCGCTTCGGCGGGCGTGTCACCGACGGACGCGTCGAGGACGGCGAGTGTCGTCTCCATACGGATCGATACGCGCGGTGAACACATATAGTCTTGGTACTCTTGCACAATAATCGTCCGGCTGTGTGTCCCCGTTCCTTCGAACCGCGCGGTCGGGCGGCGACGCCTCGGACCGGTTCGATGAGCGGTGTGTGCGTCGGTCAGTCGACCCGAGCGTGCCGCTGGGGGACGCGTCGCTATCGCGTCGTGGGGTCGTCGAGAAAACTGTCGGCTCGAAACTCGTGAGCGGTTAGTCGGCGGTCGACGGCTCCGGCGACGACGACGACGCGCGGAGTTCGCGGACGCTGCTCACGACCACTGCCGCGCTCACGAGGAGCGCGGCGCCGACGATGATGGCGAGGCTGACGAGGTCGAACACCTCGATACCGAGGTAGCTGCCGGCCTCGCGAACGGCGACGGCGATGGCGCCCAGCAGCAGCATCACGCCGAAGTACACCTTGATGTCGTCCTCGTCGACCAGGTTGGTCGCGCCGGCGCCGATCCGAGCCCCAAGGGCACTCCCCGCCAGCAGCGGGACGACGATCGAGAGGTCGACCGCGCCGGACTGCGCGTACAGGAACGACCCGATACCGCCCGAGAAGACGATCTCGAACAGGTCGGTCCCGACCGCGACCGGAACGGGCACGCCGACCAGATAGAACAGCGCGGGCATGCGAATGAAGCCGCCGCCGACGCCGAGGAACCCGGACAGCAGGCCCGTTGCGAACGCGACCGCGAGCACCATCCACAGCGAGACGGTGAAGCCGCCGCGGACGGAGATCATCGGGGGTATGTTGTACGACTGGATCTTCTGGGCGATCGGAGGAATATCGTCTGCGCCCTCGTCGCCCTCCTCCACGTCGTGGGAGATCCCGCCGCCACCGTCCTTCAGCGCCGTGTAGGTGACGAACGCACCGATGGCGCCGAGCAGGCCGATGTAGGCGATACTGACCACGGTCCCCGCGAGTCCGATGTGCTGGAGGTACTCCAACCCGATCTTCCCGACTTCGATACCGCCGGTCGTCCCGGCGATCATCAACACGCCGAGCTTGTAGTCGACCTGTCCGAGATCCCGGTGTTTCAGCGTCGCGATGACGGACGTACCGAACACGAACGCGAGGCCGGAGGCGACTGCGACGTTCGGTTTATAACCCATCACCAACAGCGCGGGCGTGACGAGGAAAGACCCCCCCATTCCGAAGAACCCGAACAGGATCCCGATGAGGAGTCCGAACGAGGTGAACATCGCCAAGAGTTGGATACCGACACCGAGTATCTCCATGTCAGATCCCCCGCAGGAAGTCGATGACGCGCTTCCCGAGTGCCGACTCGAGTAGCCCGTAGCCGAAGTACAGTACGATCGCTTCTACAAGCACCAGTCCGATGATGGCCACTGCCAACGCGTTTCCACTCAGACTGTCCAAGCCGAGTTGTAGTATTGTGCTTACCATGGAATCCTCACACCACCTCGTATCCGGTCAGGAGGTATAATGGTTTTGTAATTATGGTGCAAGACTGTATTCCAGTAACGAACCCATAGCGATGTGTAAGTTATGGGTGGCTACACACGGGCGACGCAGCTCGGGGCGCGGTCGCGGCATACCGATCCAAAGCGAGCCGGTGTCGTGGGTGTCGATGACAAGTGGGACCAGGGCGTCAGATCCAAATTGGTTTTCAGAGCGATCGTCGGTGACACCCATCTGCATCGTCTCGTGGCTGTTTGAATACCACACACGCGGCCACGATCGACGGACGAGCAAGATCCATAGGGCAGCGACTGATCCGTCAACGGTCCGTCAGCCGATCCACCGGCTGGGCCGTGTTCATACAGAATTGTCCGGTTCCTACACAAGTATTATGGCCGTGGAGCCGGTAGTATCCAGTAACTCATGCCCGATGCGATGTCCGACCAACTGCGAGAGGATATGGAGTGCGAGGGGCTGCTCGAGTGCTTCCACGGCCTCAAACAGCTCGACAGGGAGTGCTACCGAGCGCTCGTCGCCGCGGACGGCGAGTTGACCGTCGACGAGGTCGCCGAGCGCGTCGATCGCGAGCGCTCGACCGCCTACCGATCGATCCAGCGGCTGTTGGACACGGGATTCATCGAGAAGACCCAGGTCAACTACGAACAGGGCGGCTACTACCACGTCTACTCGCCCGCGGGACCGGGCGACATCGCGGACGACATGCAGCGCATGCTCAACGATTGGTACGCCAAGATGGGACAGCTCATCGGCGAGTTCGAACGGAAGTACGAGGAGCATGAGTCGACTACCGCGGACGCGGCCGAGCAGTAGGACGGGACCTCGATATCAGTTCATGAAAGCTTACTCGCGTCGGCCCGCTATCGCGTGAGGTCGACCGAGGTGGGGCAGACGGACACTAACGGAACACCGATTGGTACCATCAGTTATCGGGCGGCCTCAGAATGTAGGCCATATGATGGGAGATCGGTTCGACTCCGATAGGGTTGGTTCCGCGGACTGCTCGTCGACAGTGGCAGTACTGACCCCGCAGACGACGTGTCCGGACTTCGTGTTCGACGCACTGACCGAGGAACGGCGCCGTACCATCTGCCGGGTGCTCGACGAGGAGGGGGCACGCGACCTCGGCGATCTCGCGATGGACGTCGCGACGGCGGAGCACACTGCGGACGGTGGGGTGACGAACCACGAGTGGGAGGCCGTGTACACGTCGCTGTACCATCAACAGGTCCCGAAACTGGCGTCGCTCGATGTCGTCGCGTTCGAGCCCAACAGCGCCACCGTGGCGCCCGGGGAGCGCTTCGCCGCGGTCGTCGCCGCCCTCGATGCTGTCGACACGGCACTGGACGGACGGCTCGCTTCCCGGGGAATCGATGGATGACCCAGAGGCGCCGTCGGAGCGCGACCTGCTGGTTCGCTGGAGGGGCCGTAACTGGACGAAAGCTGCGGACCGACAGTTCGACCCCGCGGCGAGCGGCGACCTCGCGAGCGCGATCGTGCAGGCGCTCGCCGACGCGAAACGCGTGTCTGCCGGCGAGGTAACCGAGCCGAGGCTGTACGACTGTGTCGACGTCGAGGCGGTCGCGCAGTTCGTGTCGGACTCCCGGTCCCCGAACAGTCCGGAACCCGACTTCGTTCGGTTCGATTACGGCGAGTCACTCGTGGAGGTTCGTACCGACGGCCGTATCAGCGTGTTCGTACCCGCCAGCGACGCCGTGTGATCGGTGGGACAGTTCGGGGTTTTCCGAACGACCCGCCGTGTCGTCAGTCCGACGTGGCCTCGAGCACTGCGACCGGGGATGACGACCGAGTCCGCCGCCCGCGAGCTTTTATCACGCGCCGCCCTTCCACCGAGCAATGGACGTCGCTATCGTTACCGTCGGCGACGAGGTGCTCGCCGGGGAGACGACGAACACGAACGCCTCGTGGCTCGCGGGCGAGATCGCCGGCAGGGGCGCACGCGTCCGGCGCATTCTCACGATGCCGGACGACAAGCCGGCGATCGCGGACCGGGTGCTCGGGTGGGCCGACGCGTACGACGCGGTGATCGTCACCGGCGGACTCGGAGGGACGCACGACGACGTGACTGCGGACGCGATCGCCGAGGCCTTCGGCGTCGAGTTGGCCGTCCGCGAGGAGGTACGCGCGGCCGTCGTCGAGACGGTCGCCGCCTACCGCGACGCGAACCCGGAGCTCGTCGAGGCGCACGAACTGGATATCGATGTCGCCGCGTGGGCGTCGCTCCCGGCGGGCGCGCGGTACGTCCCGAACGACGAGGGGCTGTGTCCGGGGTTCGTGCTGGAGAACGTGTACGCGATGCCGGGCGTTCCGGCGGAGGTCGAGGCCGTCTTCGGGCGCGTCGCCGACGAGTTCGCCGGCGACGAGGTGGCGCGGACGCTGTACACCCCGCAACCGGAGGGATCGATGGTCGAGACGCTCGACGCTGCGCGCGATCGGTTCGACGTTGCCATCGGGAGCTATCCCGACACCGAGGGCCACAACCGGCTCACCGTCCGCGGGGACGACACGGGTGCCGTGGAGGAGGCGATCGGATGGCTCGCGGATCGAGTGCGGGTCGCCGAGGCGGAGTGAACCGACCGGGGGGTCACTCTCCCGACTTGGCGTCGCTCCCACCCGGTTACACTCACGTCAGCGCGTACTCAAGTCGGTCCGGCCCGTACGGGTTGGTAATGGCATCAGCCACGCCCACGCCGGGCATCCACCACGTCACCTGCGTCGCCGGCGACCCGCAGCGGAACATGGACTTCTGGGTCGAGACGCTCGGGCTCCGACTCGTAAAGCGGTCGATCAACCAGGACGACCCGGGGACGTACCACTTCTTCTTCGCCGACGCGGAGGGGAGCCCCGGAACCAGCATGACGTTCTTCCCCTGGGAGAACCTCTCACAGGGGAAAGTCGGTTCGGGGCAGGTGTCGCGAACCGCGTTCCGTGTGCCCGAAGGGAGCCTCGACTACTGGGAGGAGCGCTTCGACGAGTACGGGGTCGACTACGACGAGCGCGTCGACCGCTTCGGCGAGACGGTGCTCCCGTTCCGCGATCCCGACGGCCTCCCGGTCGAGTTGGTCGAGGTGGCGATCCCCGACGACGACCCGACGGTCCCGTGGACCGAGTTCGTCCCCGCCGAGCACGCGATCCGTGGCTTTCACTCGGTGACGCTGTGGCTCCCCCCCCCCC
>Ga0207771_100371_pt1 | contig 27912 bp, 37 predicted proteins | sample A23M2SouthBayCA_2_FD_187731 | JGI IMG/M metagenome (GOLD analysis project Ga0207771, IMG submission 187731) | Aerobic enrichment media microbial communities from Eden Landing Ponds, California, USA - A23 M2 (2) (SPAdes) | ecosystem: Environmental > Aquatic > Marine > Unclassified | place...
TCGAAGTCGGAGTCCTCCGCGTCGAGACCTTCGTTTTCGTTGCCGCTCATACTGCGTTGTCCTCGATTCGGATGAGTTCGTTCAGCTTGGCTGTTCGCTCGCCACCGACCGCGCCCGTCTTGATGAACGGTGCGTCGGTCGCGACGGCGAGGTGTGCGATAGTCGCGTCTTCGGTCTCACCGCTCCGGTGTGAGACGACCGACGCATAGCCGTTGTCACGTGCCAGTTCGATCGCGTCGACGGCGTCCGTGAGCGTCCCGATCTGGTTTGGCTTGATCAGGATGGAGTTGCCCGCACCGGTGTTGATCCCGGTCTGGAGACGCTCGACGTTAGTGACGAACAGATCGTCACCGCAGATCAGCGTCTGGTCCCCGACCTGCTCGGTCAGGTCTGCGAAGGCCTCGTAATCGTTCTCGTCGAGCGGGTCCTCGACGTAGACGAGATCGTACTCCTCGACCTTCTGGGCGATGTAGTCGATCTGCTCCTCGACAGAGCGGACCTGATCGTCGTAGACGTAGCCGTCTTCGTCGGCGTCGTACAGTTCCGCACCGGCCACGTCGAGTCCGAAGGAGATGGCGAAGCCAAGATCGTCGGCGACGGTCTCGACCGCCTCGGCCATGATCTCGAAGGCCTCGTCGTCACTGATCGACGGTGCCCACGCGCCCTCGTCACCCTTCCCGGCGGGCAGGTCCCGTTCGGCGAGGATGTCGTGAACTTCGTGGTGGACCGCGGCGTTCGCGAACACGGCGTCCTCGACGCTCGGCGCGCCGATCGGAGCCGCGAGGAACTCCTGGATGTTCGTCGCGTCCGCGGCGTGTTCGCCGCCGCCGATGATGTTGCCGAGCGGCGTCGGGTACTCGTTGCCACGGAACGTGCCACCGAGGTGCTGGTACAGCGGTGCACCGAGCACGTCGGCACCGGCCTTTGCGGCCGCCATCGAGATGGCGACGGCGCTGTTGGCACCGATCTCGGAGAAGTCGTCCGTGCCGTCGGCCGCGTGGAGTGCGGCGTCGACATCACGCTGATTGCCAGCGTGGACTTCGCCGATGAGTCGCGGGAAGGCGTCTTTCCGTGCTCGTGCGATCGCTTCGTTGGCCGGGAGTTCGATCGCTTCGTACTCGCCGGTACTCGCACCGCTCGGTGCCTTGCCACGACCGAAACCGCCGCTCTCGGTGAGTACGTCGGCTTCGACCGTCGCGTTGCCACGCGAGTCGAGCACGCGGCGCAGTCGGATGTCGGTGATGAGCGTCATTAGTTGTCACCTCGTCTGACGGTGAAGGGCAGCACACCAGCGTCGTACTCCTCGGCCGCGATGAGGATCGGCTGGGTCTGGTCGGTGTCGATGAGCACCGGCGCACCGAAGGCCACCTGCAGCGCTCGTGCACCGATGATCCGCGCCTTCTCGTAGCGATTTTCCTGAACCATCATTGATAGGGTGCCACGATGTCGACGAGATCCTTGTGCGAGACGAGCATCCGGCGACAGCAGTGTCGCTCGACGCCGAGTTCGTCCAGCACCTTTTCGGGGTTCTCTGGGTCCTCGGCCTCGCGAGTGCGTGCCTTGAACTCTTCCCAGTGCTCGCCGACGACGTTACCACAGGTGAAACACCGGACCGGTACCATCATATCATATCACCTTAGCGGTAGGACTTCTGGTAGCGTGCCCGAGCGCCCGGGCCGCCCCACTTCTTGGATTCGGACTGGCGGACGTCGTTGACCAGCAGCGAGCGGTCGAACTCCATGAACGCGTCACGGAGTTCGGCGTCGTTCGTGTGGTCGACGAGTCCGCGAGCGATCGCGGTTCGTGCCGCGTCGGCCTGCCCCATGACACCGCCGCCTTCGACGTGGATCTCGACGTCGACTTCCTCGCGGAGGTCGTCGTCGGCGATGCGGAACGGTTCCAGCATCTTCAGCTGTGCCAGTTCTGGGTCGACCAGCTCGACGGGCTGGGAGTCGACGCGCACGCGACCCTCGCCCTCGCGAACGGTCGCGCGAGCGACGGCCGTCTTCTTCTTGCCTGAGGTATTCGTTACCATGTGACGTTCGCTCCGATGGATTCGCTGACGTCTCCGAGCGAGACGAACTTGATGTTCGACAGTCGATCCAGCGAGGTCCCCTCGAGGATCTCTGCTTCGAGGTCGTGGTCCTCGTAGGGGTTCCCCACGTAGACACGGACGTTCGAGAGCGCTTCGCGGCCGCGGGGCTTCTTGTACGGAAGCATGCCACGGACCGAGCGCTTGAGGATGCCGTCGGGGCGCTTGGGGTAGGCCGGTCCCTGATCGGAGCCGACCTCACGGCGCTTCTGGAACTTCGCCGTAATGTCCTCTTCGTTGCCCGTGATGACGGCGGCCTCGGCGTTGACGACGGCGATCGTCTCGCCATCGAGCGCACGTTCGGCGACGTTGGATGCGATCCGTCCGAAGATGCAGTCGCGGGCGTCGACGACGACGTCCGCGTCGAACTCTGCGACACTCATCGGATGATGCGCACCTCCGAGCCATCGGGGTTTTGTTCGACTGCGGTTTCGAGCGATACTGCCTGCCCGACCTGGTCGATCTTCTTCTCGGCTGTACCGGAGAAGTCGACTGCGGCGACGGTGACGTCCTTCTGCAGGACACCGGAACCAAGCACCTTGCCAGGCACGATCACGGTCTCGTCTTCCTGGGCGTATCGTTCGATACGGCCGAGGTTGACTTCTGCGTGCGTGCGTCGTGGCTTTTCCAGACGCTCGGCGATGTCGCCCCAGACGTCGCCACCCGTACGGGCGGCCGACTTCAGGTCGGCGATGAGACTACTGAGTCTCGGATTAGTCTTACTCATGACGTTCCTCCTTGAGAAAGTGCAGGGAGCAGGATTTGAACCTGCGGACCCCTACGGGACAGCGCCCTGAACGCTGCGCCGTTGGCCAAACTTGGCTATCCCTGCTCGCATTACTGCGTTCTGTTTGCCCCGTAAAACCGCTTTCGATCCTCACGCTAGCGCGGGGTGGCGCGGCGATCATCGGTGCGGTTGGGGCAGGGGTCATTGTCGTTTACAGCTGGACTGCTTCGCGCAGTTCGTCCGCACGGGATCGAATCGTATCGACCGCGCGGAGGGTGAGTTCTTCGACCGACAGCGAGCCGTCCGTCTCGACGTGGAAGACAAAGGCGTTCTCCACGTCTTCGATTTCCAGCTCTTTGCCGGGATACCGGTTCGTGAGGTCGCTGTCGAACTCCTCCGTGAGGATCAGTTCGCCGTCGTCCTCGATGACACCGCGCAGGATCTGCGGGTCGTCGTCCTCGAACTCGCCTTTCTCACCGACAACCTCGACGCGCTGGAGGTGTCGGTAGCCAACGGCCACGCCGCCCTGATGTTTGGCGTGTTCGCGGCCGCGGTCGAGGACGGCGTCGGCCTCGACTTCGAGGCGCTGGCCGTCCTTGAGATCGATGATCGGGATGTTGTCGTCGGCAGCCTCGACCAGTGGGTCGGAGCTGACCAGATCACCGGAGTAGGCGGTTTCGGGACCGGAGACATCGATCGAGAGTGTCACTTCGTCGCCGATCTCGAAGTCGTCGAGATCGGTCGTCAGCGGCACCAGTCCGAGTCGAAGCCCGATCTGCTCGTCGAACATGACACTGGAGTTCTCGATGACTCGAACCGTGTCGACGCTGAAGGTCGGCACGTCGGCCACCATCGCCCGGCGGATGCCGTTGGCGAACGCGGGCGTAATGCCGCGCACGAGGAACCGCGCCTCGCGTTCGGTGCGTTCGACGAACTCGACCTCGTAGTCCTGTGTCATTGGTTAGAATCCAGCGTTCTTCGGACCGCGGGTCCCGTCGTGCGGGATCGGTGTGACGTCCTCGATACGGCCGATTTCGAGACCGGCACGGGCGAGCGCGCGAATCGTCGCCTGTGCGCCGGGTCCGGGGGACTTCTGCTGATTGCCACCGGGACCACGGACGTTGACGTGGACACCCTCGACGCCGCGTGCCTTGGCCTTCTCTGCGACGACCTCGGCCATCTGCATCGCGGCGTAGGGGGATGCTTCGTCTCGGTTCTGCTTGACCACGGTCCCACCGGAGGACTTCGCCAGCGTCTCTGCGCCGGTCTGGTCCGTGATGGTGATGATCGTGTTGTTGAACGATGCATACACGTGGGCAACGCCCCACTTGCTGTCTTCGGATTCGCTCATTCTTGGGCCTCCGCTCGTTCGGGGTGCAGTTCGTCCGAGATCGGACTGTGCTCGTCGAAGCCGACTTCGCCTTCCGCGTCGGACTCGACTTTCATGCCAGGCCGGGTGACACGGGCGTCTTCGAGCACGATGTGGCCGTGGGAGATGAACTGACGGGCCTGCTCGGGCGTGTTCGCGTAGCCCTTGCGGTAGACGACCGTCTGCAGGCGGCGTTCGAGCACGTCCGTCACGTCGAGTGACAGCACGTCGTCCAGCGAGTCGGTCTCGTTGAGGACGCCGAGTCGCTTGAGTCGGGTGAGGAACTCGTCGGCTTCGAACCGGGAGCCTTCGCCCTCGGCGCGGCCGAGGAGTTTCCGGGCCTCGCGGCGGTAGCTACGAAGCTCGGACTGTGCTCGCCACAGTTCTTCCTTGTTCTTCAGGCCGTAGCGCCCGAGAAGATTTGCCTCGTCGGCGATGCGCTCGCCCTGATACGGGTGGTTCGGCGTCTCGTAGAACTTGGTGTTTGATCCGAGTGCCATTATTCTTCATCCCCCTCGGCGGCGGCCTCTTCGGCCTGTTCCTCTTTGATGGCCTCGACGTTGACACCGATGGTGCCCTCGGTACGGCCAGTGGACTTGGTTCGCTGTCCGCGGACCTTCTGGCCGCGCTTGTGGCGAACGCCCTTGTAGGAGTCGATCATCTGCATCCGGTTGATGTCGGCACGACGCTGCATCTGCAGGTCGTTGCCAGTCTCGTGAGTCGACTCGCCGGAGTAGAAGTCGTTCTGGTGGTTGGTGAGCCATTCCGGGACCTCGTCAGCGTACCCTTCGACCTTCTCGACGACGGCTTCGATGTCGTCGTCGTCCAGCGCTCCGAAGAGCGCTTGACGGTCGACATCGGCCTTCTCGGCGATGATGCGCGCGGCGCGCTTGCCGATGCCGTTCATGTCTGTGAGGGAACGCTCGACGGACTTCGTGCCGTCGAGGTCAGTCTGTCCGATGCGGACGAAATAGCGGAGGTCCTCCTCGTCCTCCACGTCCTCGTCCACGTTGTCGGGTTCTTCTGCACTCATGTGTGGTTAGTGGATGTGAGCGTCGTGGCGGGGATTCGAACCCCGGAGGCTGTACGCCACAGAGTTAGCAACCCTGCGCCTTGGGCCAGGCTTGGCTACCACGACACGCTTGCATAGTACTCGCGCCCTCACGTCGAGGACTCGGGACACGGCGCCCCTGCACGAGTCTACCTCAGTTTCCTCGCCGGGTGTATAAAAACGTCACGAAACGGCCGGTCGGTCGCCACGCCTTTGCACGGGCCGGGTGACGTGTGATGTATGGTATCGACGACCGTCGACCCGACGGATCGGGACCGACACCGGGACGCGCTGGCATCGTTCGCGCCGACCGTGACCGAGCGCGGAGACGGCACACTCGTGGCCGAGTTCGCCAACGCCCACTTCGCCGTCGAACCCGATGGGACCGTCGACGCCGGCATGCCGCTGCACGACTTCGATGGCCCTGCCGAACGACTCGCCTTCGACGACGGTGCGATCGAGGTGCAGTTCGGAGCGGGCGACGACGCGTTTTCCTACACCTTCCGACGGCCGTGAAATCGAGGGGTCACAACCCTTATCGCCGGTCCCCCTCCTACCTCGGGACATGAACGAAGCAGACGTGCGCGAGCGCCTGCGCGAGGTTCAGGACCCGGACCTTCGGGACGATATCGTGTCGCTTGGACTGGTCAACGAGATCGAGGTGACCGAAGAGTCGATCCACGTCGATCTCGCGCTGGGGGCACCGTACTCGCCCAACGAGACCGCGATGGCCGGTGAGGTTCGCCACGCCCTCGACGACGTGGATCGGGAGATCGAACTGACGGCCAACATCGACCGCGGCATCGATCCCGAGGTGGACGTGCTGCCGGGCGTCAAAAACGTCATCGCCGTCGCCTCAGGGAAGGGCGGCGTCGGCAAGAGCACGCTCGCGGTGAACCTCGCCGTCGGTCTCTCGGAGATGGGTGCCCACGTCGGCCTGTTCGACGCCGACGTGTACGGTCCGAACGTCCCGCGAATGGTCGCCGCCGACGAGCACCCGCAGGCGACCGAGGACGACCAGATCATTCCGCCCGAGAAGTACGGCGTCAAGCTGATGAGCATGGACTTTCTCGTCGGTGAGGACGATCCCGTCATCTGGCGCGGGCCGATGGTCGACAGCGTCCTCACACAGCTGTGGGAGGACGTGGTCTGGGGCAGTCTCGACTACATGGTGATCGACCTGCCACCGGGCACCGGCGACACGCAGCTAACGATGCTCCAGAGCGTCCCAGTCACTGGTGCGGCAATCGTCACGACGCCCCAGACGGTCGCACTCGACGACGCGCGCAAGGGCCTGGAGATGTTCGGCCGCCACGAGACGCCCGTGCTGGGGCTGGTCGAGAACATGTCGACATTTACGTGCCCGGACTGTGGCAGCCAGCACGACATCTTCGATTCGGGCGGCGGACGGGAGTTCTCCGAGGAGACGGATCTCCCCTTCCTCGGCGAGATTCCGCTCGACCCCGCCGTTCGGGAGGGTGGCGACGACGGGAAACCGATGGTGCTGGACGAAGACAGCGAGACCGGCGACGCCTTCCGCGAGTTCGTCCACCGCACCGCGATCAATCAGGGGATCGTCCACCGCAAGCGCCACGCCGACCGGATGGCCGTCGAGGAGTAACGCGCTCGTCTGTCTCCGTCACCACGTCGGTCGATATCGCGACAACAACCTCGACAGCAACAGCTACTGAAGGGTCGAAAAGCGAAGAGAGAAAGCCCGGTCTACGCTTGGGCGGCGGGCGAGGACTGCTTGCGTGCGATGTAGCCGGCGATGCGGTTGCGAACGCCCTTGGATTCGATGTTGGTCAGTTCCGTGACGACGTCCTTGTTGTGCTCGAAGTCGGCACCGAAGGCGTCGGGATATCGTTCCATCAGGAGCGTTCCTGTCTTCTTGACGTAGGCGGGCTTGATTGCCATAGCGGACCCTACCGGACTGGCCCCCTAAAAGGATTCGGAACGAGCGTCGAATGCGGGGCTATGACACGGCCGAAACGGCCAGTCGTCACCGCGAACCGTCGACGTGCCTGCGGACGATGGCGAAGGCTGCGCGGTCGCGCTCGCTGCCACAACGCTCGACCACGTCCTCGAAGTAGTCGACCCGATCGAGCAGTGTCTCGGTGTCGTAGGCAGGCACGTCGAGGCGCGACGCCGCGACGGTCGCCTCGACGACGGCGTAGTAGGCCCGGTTCGTCGTCGGGACCGACTGGCGTTCGACGGCCGATTCGACCGGCCGGAGCGCCCACTCGACCCACTGGGTGCCACCGTCGGTGCCACTCGCTCGTTCCTCGACTTCGACGCGCACCCAGGCGTCGGCGCTCGCGAGGACTGGCTCGTCTTCCTCACGGATCGTCATCGCCGCCTCGGCGAAGTCCACCGGATCGGTCGTAAACTGGACGTACCCCTCGCCCCGTTCGGTGAAATTTCGCCACGTTCGGGTGCGCCCCCACGTGCGCGCGGTGATCTGATCGGCAGCGCCGGGCGCGTGGACCCCCAGCGCGGCGACGTTCCAGCGGTCGTTTGGCCCGAGCGTCGTGACGATGGATTCGGTCACACCGCGCAGATCGACCGGCCAGTCGCCGGTCCCGGTCATACGTCGAGACCCCGTTCGAGTGCGACAAAGAGCGCGCCGGCCGTCAGATCGGCCGTCGTACCGGGGTTGATGTCCCGGTCGACGAGTTCGTCGGCGAGTGCGTCGGCACACTCGTCGCCCGAAAGCACCGCCTGTGCCCGCCGTGTAACGTCCTCGGCGGTCTCGCGGTCCTGTCGCGTGACGACGAACGTATCGGGCTGTTCGGCCAGTAGTTCGAGAAAGACCGTCGAGGCACGATCGGCGATCGGGCCAGAGAGAGATTCGAGACGGTCTGCCGCGCCGAAGACGCGGTCGAAGCCACCGACCCACTCGGCGGCCACGTCGTCGATATCGGCACTCCGTTCCATGATCGCTTCGAGAGTCAGTCCGCGGTCGCGAAGCGTCGGCACGGCGGCGTTCCCCCGGCGCACGTCCAGCGGCTCCATCCCCTCTGGCGGCTCGTCGACGGCCACGTCGACGTGTTCGAACGCGCGATAGAATCCCACCGCGTCGTCGACGGTCGTCGACGCGACGGTCTCGCGAGTGCGCTCGGGCGTGAGGGCACCGCTGGCGGCGGTTGCGACCAGCGGCATCAAGACGAGCACGGCCCCAAACTGTGTGTTCCCGCCACGCTGATCTGCCATCCCCGCGATGGCGTGCTCGAACGCCTCGCCCAGTGGCTCGCCCGCCGTGGCCCGTTCGAAGCCGGGTCGAGCGCCGACGGCACCGGCGAGGAAGTGCTCGAAGCGCAGGTCGTCGTACTCGTGATCGCGGTCGACGTTGCCGGGCTTTGGCGTGCCCGCGACCTCGATCAACAGTGCAAGCTCGGCGTTCTGGGCAGTCGATCTCACGGCGCAGCCTCCTGAAACCACTCGTAGGTGGCCTTGCGCACTGTCGCGAGCACGTCGGGGTCGTCGCTCGCCCGGCCCACGCTGACGGCGTCGGCACCGTATTCGAGGTACTCGCGGACGCTCGCTGAGTCCCGGACGCCGTTGTTCGCGATCACGAACAGCCCCGACGCGTCGGCGACCGACTCGACGACGGCTTCGGAGTCCATCGCGTCGACGTGGATCGCGTCCGCGCCGGCACGTTCGAGTTTCGGAGCCAGCGAGATCAGATCGACGCCGTCGACCTCGGCCCGGACTTTCACACTGACGCTCGCACCGGTCGCCGTCGCCGCCTCGACCTGTCGACAGAGCGTCTCGGGCGCACGGAGAAGGGTCTCTCCCGCTCCGGCGTCACACATCTCGGCCTGCCGGCAGTGGGCGTTGATCTCCAGAATAGCGTCGTGCTCCCGGCAGAGATCGGCGGCGTCTTCGATCGGTGCCAGCGCCGCGCTGCGAACGTTGACGGCGGCCCGCATCGGCAGGTCCTCCATCGCCCGGAGTTGCTGGTAGACGAAGTTGTGCGGGTCCGGCGGGAGAAATTCCTCGCGGTCGCGCGTGACCATCGTGCGGGCAGCGCGTCGGGTCGCGTCGTCGAGCGCGATCCCACCGAGGACGGCACAGCCAGCGAACGGCGCACCGCCTTCGGCCCACTCGGCGTCCGAGCGGCCGCTGAGACTCGCCAGTGCGACCGGGGGATCGAACAACGTCATCGTGCTCCCTCCGGCCGTCTCGTGGGGATCATGCAACCACCGCCAGAGCGTCAGCGACCGCGCGAGCGACGCGGTCGGCAGCGGCGTCGTCGTCCATCGCCGTGTCCGTTCGGACGACCGGTCGATCGAGTTCGGTCGGATCGTCGTCGTCCAGGACGAACGCGTCAGCGAAGGGGTAGGCCGCCGCAACGCCAGCCGTACTCGCTTCGTAGCCCGTGGCTTCCATGAGGTCGTCGGCCGGTCCCGAGAACAGTTCGTCGCCGACAAAGGGCGAGACGGCGACGACAGGCGTCTCGTCGAGTGCGGTCTCGAAGCCGGGAATCGCCCGCATCGGACCGATGCTCGTGACCGGGTTCGACGGACCGATCACGACCGGGTCGTCGAGTGCGGTCTCGACGGCCGACGTGGTCGTCGCCGCCTCGCTGCCACGGAACTCGACGCGGTCGATCGGTGGCTCGCCGCCGTGGGCGACCCACCACTCCTGAAAGTGCTGGACGCCGTCGGGCGTGTGGATCAGCGTCGCGACCGGATCGTCGCTCATCGGCACGAGATCACGGTCGAGATCGAACGCATCGGCGAGGGTTCGGGTCACGTCAGTGAGGGATTCGCCTTCGTCGAGCAGCCCCGTCCGGGTCACGTGGACCGCACGGTCACGGTCGCCGATGTGCATGAACTCCGCGACGCCGGAGAACCGCCTCCAGCGCCCGATCTCGGGGTCTCTGGTCTGGGCCTCGGCAGAGAGGAATCGCGGCCCCTCGTCGAGATCGGCCGCGTCGGCGAGGCGTCGCAGTTCGTCGTGTGTCGCCGCGGTGTCGTCGTCGATCCCCCACCACAGGTCTCGGTCGAGAACGCCACCGTCGAGAAAGAGGACGGTGTCGATGTCGGGGCAGACGAGATGGCCGCCCAGCACCACGTCGTCGCCGGTGTTACCCACGACGGTCGTCTCGTCGGCGGGGAACACCGCGTCGGCTCCGGCGAGCAGTTTCGGGGTCCCGGTCCCACCGGAGAGGAACGTCACCATATTCCCAGTAGGGGGAACCGGCGTGATAAATGGTGCTGTCGATCCACTGGACGGCACTACCGTGTCGATCGAACGGAGCAGGCGTGGGCCACCTCACAGCTGATTGTCACAGTTGAGAACTGCGGGGATCGTTTCAAGACCCCTCAGTGTTTGATGGATGATAATGCCGACACCTCGAAAAGAAAACCGGGTCGACGCCCACCGGTTCGCCCCCGCCGCCCCCGAAGAGGAGTTCGTCTACGGGGCCAGTTGTCCCGGCTGGCATTCGACAGCGCCACGTGCCGATGCGGTCGAGGAATGGATCGGATTCATGCAAGACCGCGGTGTCGAACGCGTCCTCTGTTTGCTCTCCGGGACGCAACTCGAACAGACGGACGCCAGCACCGGCCGGTACGCGGCAGCGTTCGGGTCCGAAAACATCGCTCACGTTCCCGTCGCGGACCATCACCTCGCCGATCTCGAAACACTGGCCGAGGAGATTCTGCCGTTCATCGACGAGTCGGTCGCTGCCAGAGAGCCGGTCGTCGTCCACTGTCTGGCCGGGATCGGTCGGACCGGGCACGTGCTGGCTGCGTGGCTCGTCCACGGTCGCGACTACGAAGCGCTCGACGCGATCGAGACCGTCAAAGAGATGGGGCGGTCACCCGGCGATGCCGAGGACACCGGCAACGCTCGCCGCGGTGAACTGCACGAACTCCTCTCGCGGTTCGAGTGAGTACGCAATCGGACACCGCTCACTCGTCTGCGCGGTGTCCACGCCCCAATTTTCCCCCGTCCGTGTCACTTGCCACGGCCGTGTTTCCCGTCGCCGGTGTCGGCCGGTGACTCGCGGTCCGGGCCGCGGCCCTCCGGTGGCCCGTTGCCTTCCGGTGGCCCGTTACCCTCGTGACCACTCGATCCGTACACGTCGCAGTCGTCACCGAGTTCGACACTGCCGAGACAGGGCGCACAGGTCGCGTCCTCGTTCAGTGCGTCGACGATCGCTTCGGGACCGTCGTAAAAGTTCTCCGCACATCGATTCGGGTTCAGGCAGAGCGTACAGGTCCCGTCATCGACGATCTCGTCACCGACGAGGACGTTCTCTTCGATCATGCCGACGATCGCCTCGCCCTGTTCGGCCTCGTAACAGTAGGCACCCCAGTCCCACGGGAGATTGTTGCGATTCGTCGACCGCGTGATCGGCCGACACTCGTAGTCGCCGTGATGGAAGACAACGGCGTAGTCGCCCTCCGTGTCGGTACACACCTGCGAGCAGCCGAAAAACTGTGATTGATGTGCGCTCGCGAGACCCGGCAGGGCCGTCAGGCTCGCCCCAGCCACCCCGACGGTCGTCAGCAGTTGACGGCGGTTCAGGTTCGACGGCCGGTGTCGACCGGCCTGGCGTTCGTCATCCATGTGTGTCGGTACGAGAATAGGTGAGTAGCTGGCTTGGTTATGAACAGCATAGTAGCTCGACTCGCACACGGATCGTAACAGGACCGCACCAACGTTGTAAACGAGAGAACGGTACGCTGTCGATACACGTCGCTAACGGACGATTAGGTGTCGAGTGACAGCTATGATCGGTGGTGCCGTAGGTCCCGACATGAGCGTCATCGCAGACCTGTCGATCGACGCAGACCAGTTCCTTCTCGGACGACTCGTCGCGGATTTCCCGGCACTCAGCGTCGAGATCGAGCGTCTCGTGCCGACGAAGCGACGGCCGATGCCGTACATCTGGGGGTACGGAAAGCGTCTCGACGAGTTCGTCACGGCGATGGCAGCGAGCGAGCACGTCGTGGCGATCCAAGTCCTCGACGAGTTCGAGGACCGGGCGCTGTATCGAATCGAGTGGGACGATCCCGCCGAAGCGATGATCGGTGGTCTGGCAGAGACCGGGGCGACGATCCTCGAAGCCCACAGCGGCGACGCCTGGACGGTCAGGGTCCGGTTCGAGGACCATCGGGGTCTCGTCACGTTCGACGAGTACTGCACGGCCCAGAATATCACGTATCGACTCGAACGAATCTCGTCGCTGTCGGACGCGGTCGGAACAACCGAGACAGCGTCACTGACGCTGCCACAACACGAAGCGCTGTCGCTGGCGCTCGAAGAGGGATACTTCGAGGTGCCACGGCGAGTGACCCTGGCCGAACTCGCAAGAGAACTCGATATCTCTGTACAGGCACTGTCGGAACGACTCCGACGGGGAACAAAAATGGCGCTCGATCTCGTGTTAAACACCCGGAGTGGTCCGACGCTCGCCAAGCCGACCGAGAGCCGCCGAGAAGAGTAAGCTGACCGTAGCGACCGGTAGTGCGATCGTTCGCTGGGTTATAAACGCCATGACCTGACCTGCAGGACCGCTAAGGTAACGCCCGGACGAATAGTGGCATGGGAGATGTACCACGCGACGTTCTGTGTCGATCTGAGAAGCTGGATCGGTACTACGAAGCACTGGCGAACACTGCCCGACGCGAGACGCTCCAGTATCTTCGCGGGCAGCAGCGCCCGATATCGGTCCCGACACTCGCGGACGAACTCGTCGTGACCATCGACGAGCGCCCCGAGAGACTGTCGACCGTGGAACGACGGCATCGAATGAGTGTCCGTCTGACACACGTTCATCTGCCGAAGCTGGCGGCTGCAGGGCTGGTCGAGTGGGATCGGGACCAGGAGACAGTGTCGCTGTCCCAACGGTTCGACGAGACCGATCCTGCACCCTGGCCGGAACCTGACACCGCCTCCGAACTGGAGCGAGCGAACTAGGAGCGTAGGGACAGAAAAGCACGAACATGGCAGACGAACAGCCGGATGCCGTCCCGAGTATCGCTGTCGTTGAGGCAGTCGCCGCAACGCAGGGAGTCCCAGCCGAAGACCTCGACGAGCTGCTCGCGGATGTGATCGATCCCAAGGCATTAGATCGTCTGATCGCATCGGTGGGAGAGTGTGCACCCACGGAGACACTCGTCCAGTTTACCTACTGTGACTGTCTGGTGACGGTGCGAGGTGACGGAACCATCGCGGTCGAGTAGCGATCGACTGTCGACCCGAGCGACGAGGCCCAGTCTTATACCGAGACGCGACCAAGCAGGGATCGATGACGACGATCAAGGACAGCGTCCACGACCACATCGCCGTCGAGGGTGTGGCCGAGGCGCTGCTCGACACGCCACTCGTCCAGCGACTCCGCCATATCAAGCAACTGGGGACGGTGACACTGGTGTACCCGTCGGCAAATCACACCCGCTTCGAGCACTCTCTGGGCGTCTACCACCTCGCCGACGAAGCGCTCACACACCTCGGGATCGAAGGACAGCAGGCCGAACGTGTTCGAGCCGCCGCGCTCCTACACGACGTTGGGCACTCGCCGTACAGCCACAACATCGAGCAGGTCATCCACCGCGAGACCGGGAAGTACCACGACGACGTCCACGACTTGCTGGACCGTGGCGAGGTCGCGCGTGTCCTCACAGACCACGGGCTGAACCCCGACGCGGTCGCCGACCTCGTCGCGGGCGACGGCGAACTCGGACAGCTCGTGTCGGGTGAACTCGACGTGGATCGGATGGACTACCTCGTCCGCGATGCCCACCACACCGGCGTTCCCTACGGCACTATCGATCACGAACGACTCGTCCGGGAACTCAGGTTCGTCGACGGCGACCTCGTGCTCGACGAGGGGAACGTCCAGACTGCCGAGTCGCTGCTGCTGGCGCGGGCGCTGATGAACCCCACCGTCTACAAACACCACGTCGCCCGCATCGCCAAGACCATGTTGCGGCGGGCGACCGAGCGACTGCTCGACGAGACCGACACCGATGCCGAACACCTCCGGCGCTGGGACGACAAGGACCTGCTGGTGACACTGCGCAGGACCGACGAAACGGCCGAGTACGCCCGCCGCCTCACCGAACGGCAACTGTACAAGCGCGCAGTGTGGGCGGAGATGACCGCCGCCCCCGAGGAGCTACTGTCGATGGACCACGCGACACGCAGAGAGTCAGAGCGCGCAATCGCGGAAGCGGCGAACGTCGACGCCGACGCCGTCATCCTCGACATCCCCGGCGAGCCGTCGATGACGGAGTCGTCCAGTCGCGTCGTCGTCAACGGCGACACCCGCGAACTCGGCGCGCAGTCGACACTGGTCGGTGCCCTGCGAGCGGCCCAGCACGACCAGTGGCGACTCGGCGTCTACGCGCCGGAAAGCGTCTCGGATCGAGTCGGCGAGGCAGCGATCCGCGTGCTGGGGCTGGAACTGGACGGCGCGCTCGTCCGCGATGTGCGACCGGGCATCCACGCGACACTCGACGAGTTCAATTGAGACGAGCAAGAGAGACACCTATGACCGATCAGACGATCATCTCGGGGACGATCTTCCGTGGCCGCGAGTTCGAACCGATCGAGGGGCGTATCGTCGTCGAAAACGGCGTCATCGCGACGATCGAAGAGACCACCGTCGACGCGTCACGCTGGATCATCCCGGCATTCGTCAACGCCCACACGCACATCGGCGACTCCATCGCAAAGGAGGCTGGCGGCGGTCTCACGCTCGAAGAACTCGTGGCCCCGCCGGACGGACTCAAACACCGACTGCTCCGGCAGGCAAGCCGCGAGGAACTGATCGCCGGAATGGAGCGAACGATCAGCTTCATGGAACGGGCGGGCACGGCCGCCTTCGTCGAGTTCCGCGAGGGAGGCGTCGAGGGCGTCGAGGCGATCGAGACCGCGCTGACTGGCTCACCCATCGAGGGTGTCGTCCTCGGCAGGGAGACGACTGATGCGATGAAAGCGAGCGACGGGTTCGGTGCCAGCGGTGCCAACGACGGCGATTTCAGTCGTGAGCGAAACGCGACGGCACGGGCGGAGAAACTCTTTGGCATCCACGCGGGCGAGGTCGACGCGAGCGACATCAACTCCGCACTGGATCTCGATCCGGACTTTCTCGTGCATATGGTCCACGCCGAGACACTCCACCTCGATCGAGTCGCCGACAGTGAGGTACCGGTCGTCGTCTGCCCGCGTTCGAACGTCGTGACGAACGTCGGCCGGCCGCCGATCGACGATCTCGTCGAGCGCACGACGGTCGCGCTCGGGACGGACAACGTCATGACCAACAGCCCGTCGATGTTCCGCGAGATGGAGTGGGCAGCGAAACTCTCGGACGTATCGGCCACCGAAGTGCTACGGATGGCGACCGTCAACGGCGCGGCGATCGCCGGCCTGAACTGCGGCCTGATCGAGGAGGGACGGGACGCCGATCTGCTGGTGCTGGACGGCGACTCGGACAACCTCGCAGGAGCGCGCGAGCCAGTTCGGGCGATCGTCCGCAGGGCCGGTGTCGACGACATCGAGCGAGTCCACTACGCAGGTAACGCTTAAGCACTCGCCCAGAGAACTGTTAGCACGAGACAATGTACGACCACCTGCTCCTGCCGACGGACGGCTCTGCTGGCATGGAGCGGGTCATCGAACACGCCGACGAGATCGCGCGCCGAGACGACGCCACGGTCGAACTGCTGTACGTGGTCAACACGTCCAGTATGACGACGATACCGGTCGATGCATCCGTCGAGGGTATTCGAGGCCTGCTCAACGAAGAGGGTGAACTGGCGATCGAAGCCGCAGAACGGATCTGTTCACCCGAGACGACCGTCGAGCATACGATGCTGGAAGGCAGTCCCGAACGCGAGATCGTCGATCACGCCGTCGAGAGCGGCTGTGACCTGATCGTCATGGGAACCCACGGCCGCGGCGGGATCGATCGGCTCTTGCTCGGGAGTGTCGCCGAGCACGTCGTCAGGCGCTCGCCGGTCCCCGTCCTGACCGTGCACGTCGACGATCCCCTGCCCGCGTAAGCGACTCACTGAGCGGGCGTGACAGACGGCGATCCGTTACGCCGGTCGCAGGTGCTCGCAATCGCCGGCAGTGATCGTCACTTCCTCGGTCCCCGTGTCGACGACGAGCGCACCGGGGAACGTCACGTCGACGGCCTCGCCCTCGACGACACCGCCCGGCGTCTCGACGCGGACGGTCTTGCCAAGCGTCGTCGCGTGCTCGGCCCACGCGTCGACGATCGCGGCCGGATCGGCCCTGAGCGCGTCGAAGGTCTCCAGCACTCGCTGCGTGAACACCCGGCGGTCGATCGCGCCGACTTCCGCCTGCACGCTCGTCGCGTCGACGCCCTCGGGGAGGGCCGCCGCGTCGACGTTGACGTTGCTTCCGATGCCGACGACGACCCACTCGACGCGGTCGGCCTCACCCTCGACCTCGGTGAGGATACCGGCCAGTTTCTGCTCCTGGTCGCCGACGACGACGTCGTTGGGCCACTTGATCCGGGCGTCGACGCCCGCCTCGCGTGCGGCGCGCGTCACGGCGACGGCCGCCGCCAGCGTGAACACGGGGGCGTGAGCCAGCGGCACCGCCGGTCGACAGACCAGTGAGAGCCAGACGCCGCCACTCGGAGAAGACCACGCGCGGTCGAGTCGACCGCGGCCGCCGGTCTGTTCGTCTGCCAGGGCGACCACGTCCGACTCGCCAGCGGTCGCGAGTTCGCGAGCGCGACGGTTCGTGCTGTCGATGCTGTCGTGGTACTCGACCGAGAATGGAGCGTCGAGACCGTACTCGACGGCACTGGCACCAAACTCCGGGACGGAGACGAGCGTGTAGCCGTCGCCGTCGCTCTCGATCACGAAGCCTTCCTCACGGAGTTGCTCGATGTGCTTCCAGACGGCCGCCCGCGAGATGTCCAGTCGTTCGGCCATCGCGGGTCCCGTCGTCGGGCCGGCATCGAGCGCGTCGAGGATTCGCTCGCGTGTTGCCTGCATACGCGAGTGGTCGACAGCGACGGGCAAAACGTCTCCGCCTCCAGTGAGACGGATTGTTGGAGTGATCGGCAGTCTCACGGGCCGTGACGAACCGTCACCGTCCGCAGAAGAGATCGGCCGAGGTGCTCAGTGGGCGATGCCTGCGAACATCGTTTCGGTGTCGCCACGGACCTCGGTTGCACCGTCGGCGTGGACGGCCGCACCGACGACGATGTCGCTTCCGTCGGTGAACTTCAGCACGTGGATCAGGATCTGGCGCTCCGTTCCGTCACGGATCGCCGTCGCCGAGAACACCGTGACGGTCCGCGTATCATTCACGGCGTCGACGGTGTACTCGTCCGTCTGATCGAGATTCTCGATCTCGCCCTGTCCCTCGAAGCCACTCTCTAGCTGGCGAATTAGCTCTTCGTTGGACATGTCGGCGACCGGGTTCATCTTCTGCCCGGCGACATCGACCGTGGGCGTCGCGAGGATGGCAAAGGCACCCTGACTCTCGCCCCACGTGTAGGCTTTGACCTGCGTGGAGACGTTGATCGTCCGTTGCTCACCGGCGATCTCGACGTCGCGTGATCGGTTCTGCCACTCGACGCGTTCGAGCGTGTAGTTCGTGTCCGAGACCACGGTCTCGTCGATGTTTACGTTTTCAGATACGTAGCTGGCACCGTCGCCAGTGATGACCGAACACCCGCTCAATGCCATCGTCGTTGCCAAGAGGATCGCAACGAGCGTCTGTCGTCTGATCATGTGTGTACTGTCTGGCTATCGCTGATGAGTCTATCGGTCGCCAAATATTGTTACAGACGTAATCTCAATGAAAATATAGAGCGAGACTACCGCGTCGGAACGGACTTCGACAGCTACCCGACGACGAACAGCAGATCGCCCATATCGACCGAATCGCCCTCTCCGATAGCGACCTGGGTGATCGTACCACCGCGTTCGGCGACGATGTCGTTCTCCATCTTCATCGCTTCGAGCACACAGAGCACGTCACCGGATTCGACGTCGTCGCCCTCGGCGACGTTGACTTCGAGGATCGTCCCTTGCATCTCGGCCGTGACCTCGTCGCCTTCGGCGCTCGCACCGCCGCTGTCGCCACCCGACGACGACTCACTCCCGCCGGGTCGCTGGGGACGATTGCCGCCGTCCCCGGCGTCGATCTCGCCGACGTTGATCGGCGGTGCCCCGCGCTCTTCGAGTTCCACGTCGAAGCGCTTGCCGTTGACCTCGACGGTGAACTCGCGTTCGGTGACTTCCTCGTCGTCGCCGCTCGGTTCGGCCGGTTCCGTCCCCCAGCGTTCCTGTGCGGCGTCGATGTGCTCGGGATCGAGATCGTCGTCGAGATACTTCGTGGTGTGGTGCCCGTCGAGGAACGGCTCGTCGGTGAGCATCAGGCGATGGAAGGGAATGATCGTCGGGAACCCCTCGATGTGGTAGTCGGCGAGCGCTCGCTTCCCGCGGGCGATACACTCCGCGCGGTCCTCGCCGTGGGTGATGAGCTTCGCGATCATCGAGTCGTAGTCGGTCACGAGGTCGTCGCCCTGCCGGGGGGCGTCGTCGACGCGAACGCCGATCCCGCCCGGCGGATCGTACACGTCGAAGGAGCCACCGGTCGCGGGCGAAAAATCGTTCGCGGCGTTCTCGGCGTTGATACGGAACTCCATTGCGTGACCGTCGAGTTCCACGTCGTCCTGCTCGAAGGTCAGTTCCTGACCGGCGGCGACCTTGATCTGCCATTTCACGATATCGATACCGGTCAGCTCCTCCGTGACGGTGTGTTCGACCTGGATTCGCGTGTTGACTTCGAGGAAGAAGAAGTCGGTGTCGGCATCGAGCAGGCCGTCCTCGTTTCGCTCCTCGTCCTCGACGAGGAACTCGAAGGTGCCGGCGTTGTAGTAGTCCCCGGCATTGGCACCCCGTCGGGCGGCCTCGGCGATCTGTGCTCTCAGTTCGTCTGTCAGCGCCGGGCTGGGTCCCTCTTCGATGACCTTCTGCTGGCGGCGCTGGAGCGAGCAGTCGCGCTCGCCGAGGTGACGGACGTTGCCGTGCTTGTCGCCGAGGATCTGGACCTCGACGTGGCGAGCGTTGTCGAGGAATCGTTCGAGATAGACTGAGGCGTTCGAGAAGTACGCCTCGCCCTCGCGCTGGGCGGTTTCGAGTTGCTCTTGGGCCTCGTCGGGGCTGCGGACGACCTTCTGGCCCATCCCGCCACCGCCGCCTTCGGCTTTGATGAGGACGGGGAAGCCGTGTTCGTCACCGAACTCGACGACCTGCTCGGCCTCCTCGATCGATTCCGTGGTTCCGGGGACGATCGGCACGTCGGCGTCGCGCATCACCTTCCGTGCGGGTGTCTTCTCGCCCAGTCGCTCCATCGCGGCCGCGGACGGGCCGATCCAGGTGACGCCATCGGTTTCCTCGACGCGGGCTGCGAAGTCGGCGTTCTCGGCCATGAACCCGTAGCCGGGGTGGATCGCGTCGGCGTCGGCTTTCCGGGCCGCCTCGATGACCGCCTCGCCGTCGTTGTAGGAATCTGCCGCCCGTGCCGGCCCGACGTTGTACGCCTCGTCTGCGTAGCGAACGTGGCCCGAATGCGTATCAGCATCTGAATAGACGGCGACAGTTCCAACCCCGAGTTCCTCGCAGGCCCGCATCACGCGGACCGCGATCTCCCCGCGGTTGGCGACGAGAACCTTTTCGAACATATCTCCCAGTACCAACGACCCCCTCATAAAACTATGCGCAATCACATGTTTTTCGTCGTCGTCTCGAACGGGTGCCGGCCACCGTCCGCGACCGATTACCACGTGTGAAAATTACAGGCAAACAGTTAAGCACGACAGTACGAAAGTCGCAGGTAATGTCCAGCACCCTTCAGGACCGCCGGGCGAACGAAATCGAACTCGTTCATCACTATGTCGGTGGGGACGGTGCCGCCGCACTGGAGTCGTTCCTTCAGCAGTTCCGAAAAACCCACGGCTCGCTGACGCTCAATGCGACCCACTACGACAACATGCGCCTTCAGGTCAAGGGACGCATCCTCGATGAAGACCCGCCGGACCTGTGGACCGGATGGCCGGGCGAGGTCAAGACCTACGCGGATGTCGGCGTCGTCGCGGACATCTCGAACGTCTGGGAGTCGGCCGGACTGGAGCGAAACTTCCAATCGGCCGCCGTCGATGTCTCGAAGATCAACGGTGCGTTTCGAACGGTTCCACTCGCCGTCCACCGGTACAACGATCTCTACCTCCATACGGACGCGGTCGAAGCGGCCGGTATCGATCCGCAGCGAGCCACGGATCCGGCCGATCTGATCGAGATGCTCAGTCAGGTCGATGCGGAGGGAGAGGGTCCGGGATTCCTGCTCCCGATGGCAGATCCATTTACCGTCTTACAGCTCTGGGAAGTGACGCTGCTTGGCTTCGAAGATATCGCCACCTTCGAGGCGATCACGAACGGAAAGGCCGGGAGCCATCGACGCGCGATCAGTCAGGCACTCGAACACGTCGTCGCGTTTGCCGACCTGGCCGACGACGATTCACTTTACCACGCCATGACCGACGCGAACCAGCAGTTCATCGACGGTGTCGCGCCCGTCTACGCGCAGGGCGACTGGGCGGCCGGCGTCTTCTCTGATACGGACGACTTCTCCTTCGGGAGCGACTGGGAACGGATTCCATTCCCCGGTACCGAAGAGCAGTTCGGCGTCGTGATGGACGCCGTGATCCCACATATCGACGCCGATCCGGACGCCCTCGAAACGTTCCTCGCCTACGCGGGATCGCCCGAGGCACAGGAGACGTTCAACCAAAATAAGGGGTCGCTGCCGGCCAGGGTCGACGTGTCGATGGATGGCTTTAGCGACTTCTCGAAGTCCCAGAAACGCCAACTCGACAACGCACGCGAGCAGCCACTCTCGATCACGCACGGCCTGAGCGTGACACCGATGACGCTCGTCGACCTGAAGTCCGTGATCGCGGAGTTCTTGGAAGACTGGGACGTCGAGACGACCACCGACGAGATGATCGCCGTCCTCGACGGCTAAGGTCCAGTCAAAACGATCGGCACACCAACGCACTGCCGTCGCGGGCCGCTCACTGCTCACCACACAGCCTCGCTAGTATCACCAAGAGTTATCGGCCCCCGCGTCCCTCCAAGAGATATGACGAACTTCTCTAGTCGAGTCGAGCAGGTATCGATCTCGGGGATTCGGGAGGTCTTCGAGGCCGCGGGCGAGGACGCGATCAATCTCGGACTCGGACAGCCGGACTTCCCGACGCCAGATCACGCACGACAGGCGGCCGTCGACGCGATCCACTCCGGCGCGGTCGACGCATACACCTCGAACAAGGGGACCCGAGAGCTACGGGAGGCCATCGCCGACAAGCACGCGCGCGACAACGACCTCGACGTAGATCCCGAGGACATCATCGCGACCTCGGGCGGGAGCGAAGCGCTACACATCGCGCTGGAGGCCCACGTCGACAGCGCGGGACACCGTTCCGCGAACGACCGGACGCAGTCCGGGAGTGCGGGTGAGGAAGTGATCTTCCCAGATCCGGGCTTCGTCTCCTACGACGCCCTGACCCACCTCGCCGGCGGGACGCCCAAGCCCGTGGGATTGCGCGACGACCTGACGCTCGACCCCGCGACGGTCGAGGACGCCATCACGGAGGACACGGCGGCCTTTATCGTCAACAGCCCGGCCAATCCGACCGGCGCGGTCCAGTCGCCCGACGACATGCGCGAGTTCGCCCGCATCGCCGCAGAGCACGACGTGCTCTGTATCAGCGATGAAGTGTACGAGCACATCGTCTTCGAGGGCGAGCATCGCACGCCCGCGGAGTTCGACGACAGCGGCAACGTCGTCGTCGTCAACGCCTGCTCGAAGTCCTACTCGATGACTGGCTGGCGACTGGGCTGGGTCACCGGGAGCACCGAGCGCATCGAGCGCATGCTCCGGGTCCACCAGTACGCACAGGCCTGCGCGAGTGCACCCGCTCAGTTCGCCGCCGAGGCTGCACTCTCCGGCCCGCAGGACGTGGTCGAGGAGATGCGGGTGGCCTTCGAGGAACGCCGGAACGTCCTGCTCGACGGACTGGAAGACATCGGACTGGACTGTCCGACGCCCGAGGGTGCCTTCTACGCGATGCCGAAGGTTCCCGAGGGGTTCGTCGACGAGTGTATCGAGCGCGGGGTCGTCGTGGTCCCCGGTGAGGCCTTCGGCACCCAGGGTGCGGGCTATGCCCGAATCTCCTATCCGGTGAACGTCGAGACGCTCAAAGAGGCACTGTCGATCATGGACGAGGCGCTTTCGGCCGTCGAGTAGCTGTTCGATAGTCCAAAAATACTATCTCGCTGCGTGTTAGTATTTCAAACGATGGCCCTCCAACCGTCAGCGCTACGCTCTGCGTTCGGAACTGGACTGTCCCTGTTTGTCGGAGTTCTGTTCTGGACGCTGTCAGCGCTCCGAACGACGACGGCGCGTCTGTGGCAGTTGCTCGGACGCGCGTGGTATCGGTCGAAATCACTGCTCTGGCAGTTCCAGACTCGGGCACGGGACCTCCTCGATGGCCCGGTCAAACGCGGCGTGACCGGTCCTATCAGCGATGTCGTGGTCGGCCGTCGACTCGACGTGTCGCTACTGATCGTCCTTCTCACACCGGTGTTGGCGCTCGCGACGGCCTGGTGGGTCGGTTCGGCCGTCGACTTTGCCACGCTCGAAACGTGGGTCCGCGGGACGTGGAACGGGACGAACCCCCGGCTTGTCGTCTTTCTCGGGGCTGCCGGCCTGCTCACGCTTGGCACGATCAGTGCCGCGCTCAACTCCGGGCTGGTGCCGACGACGCTGCTGGTCGCCGGTCCCGTGTTCGGGACGGCGGTGACGCGCTATGGCACCGAAGTCACGTACACCTGGGGCGCGAGCGTCGTCTCGCTGCCCAACGCCGTGGGGATGGCGACCGTGTTCGCGCTGGCGATCGGCGTCCCGGTCGCGGTCTGTAGTCTCCTGCTTGGGTCTGCACTCCGGCGTGTACTGGCTGTCCTCGTCGGTGGCTCCGGTCCCGCGTCTCGGGCCGAGAACGCCTGAGACGGATTCTTGGAGATCGTTACCGGATCGACCGCACGACGATCTGCGGTCGACCGGGAAAACGGCGACAATACTCCGTATGAGTGGCCAAATTGGGTGGGAATTGCCACACAGTCTGCACGGAGTTCGCAGAACTGTTTTGTCCGACAGTCGCCACCGTCCGGTAGCGACCTCGTGTGATGGATAGGCCTATAACCAATCCGCTTGCAGTACCGTCAAGATGGTGCGATGGAGAAGGCCCTCTGGTATCTACTGACTGCGACTCGAGGTGGGGAAAATCGCGCACGGATCATCGACACACTCACAGACAGACCGATGAACGCAAACGAACTCGCCGACGAACTGGACGTGGGTTACAAGACGATCAGACACCACATGGAGCTACTCGTCGAACACGACGTGGTCGAACCGGGCGAGACGGACTACGCGAAGCTGTATTTCCTGACCGACCGGTTCGAGCGCAATCGAGACACCTTCGAAGACATCGTGGAGCGAATCGAATAATGGCGATGGGACCACTCATCCAAGCGGCAGCGGCACTCGCGGCGGTGAACGTCGTGTTGCTGTTGCCCCTGATCGGCATCTGGGTGCGCAACTACTCGACGTTCCGCACGCATCTGGTCGGCGGACTGGTCGTGTTCGCCGTCGCGATGCTCGCCGAGAACGCCATGGCGGTGTACTTTTTCTTCTCGATGTCGAGTCTCTACGCCGGTGACCCACACGTCCAACAGGCCGTGCTGGTCCTTCGGAGCCTGCAGTTCGTCGCCATCGGGGTCCTGAGTTACGCGACGGTGAAATAGTATCAACAAAAAAGACAACAATCACATCATCGTTCGACCCGATATATTACGTGTATGAATCATCTGGCACCGTCGAACGTGCCGGTCTACGCGACGCGTGACGAACAGCGTGCGATCTGGGAACGGTGCCGGGATCGCGGCCAGCCAGTACTCGCCGTTCGAGACGCCGAGCGTGGCTACATCGTGCGGTACGATCTCCAGCACCTCGACGCCCGCCTCACCAGTGACGCCGTGCAGTCGCTTCGCGATCGCGTGCGTTCGCGCCGCTCGTATCCGACGGGCACCGACCCGATTTCGGAGTCCGAGGGCGTCGGCGGCGAAGCCGGTCACGTCTCCGGCGAACTCCACGCCCACACCGAGCGTGGGGCGCGACAGCTCGCCTCCCACGTTTCGGGATTCGTGCTCGATCGTGGGAACTGGCAGTGAATCGAGCGGCGACAGCGTGATACCGACCGACTCGACGAGCCGGCGAACGAGACCGACCGCGACTTTTTGTCACCTCGGTACGATGTTTCCGCCATGTCGATCGCTACCGACGGGCACGGACCGACTGCGGCAGTGCGAGCGCTGGCCTCACAGATCCATCCCGTGTTCATGCTCCCGCCGGTCGCGGCGTCGCTCTTTGGTGGCCTGTTCGGCCCGCAGTTCTCGCCCGGACTGGCCGGCCTACACGCTGGTGCGGTGTTCTGTGCGCTGTACACCGCCCACGTCAAGGACGGCTACGTCGATTTCTACGGCCGGGGCGAAGACGATGCACACCCGCTGACCGAGTGGGGCTGTCGAGTCGCACTCGTACTGTCGAGTACCGTTTTCTTCGTGGCGACGCTCGCCATCGGCGTCCTCGTCGATCCGATCGCGGCGCTCCTGACGCTTCCGGGGTGGGTGATCGGCTTCCACCACGCGCCACAGCTAGACATGCACCCGATCACGGCGACGGCGGGCTACCCGACTGGCATCGCGATCGCCCTGCTCGGCGGCTACTACGTCCAGTCACGCACACTTGGTGCGACGGTGCTCGTCCTCGCCGGAATTTTCCTGCTCGTCCTCTCGGGGATCAAAGTGATCGACGACGCCACCGATTACGACTACGACCGCTCGATACAGAAACGGACCGTCGCCGTCGTGCTCGGCCCTGCCCGCGCGCGTCGGGTGGCCTACGGACTGATGGCCGCGGGAATGGCCGCAGTCGTCGCCGCTGCCACCTTTTTACCCGGTGTGCCGCCGAGCAGTGCGCTGGCAGCGCTTGCCTTTGCCGTCGTCGCACTGATCGCACGCGATGCAGACCCCGAACTCGCGACGAAACTCTTGATCCGTGGCTCCTACGTCTTTCTCGCGGTGCTCGTGGCCGCGGTGTGGCTGCGACCGTTCGCATGACCTGACGCTCTAGTTCGAACTGACGATCTTGATCACGTCGCCCTCGCTCAGTTCGTGGTCGTCGCTGATCCGTCGATTCGCCCGGGCGTCGACCGCGTGGATGTAGCCCTCGCCGATGTCGGAGTGAACGGCGTAGGCCAGATCTTTCGGTGTCGAGCCAGTCGGGAGGAGGAACGCATCGGGCAGCACGTTCCCTTTCGCGTCCGTCCATCTGTTCTCGTTCTGGACGGGATAGGCCGTCAGCATCTCCAGCAGCCCGTACACTGCCTGATCCAGTGCGTGCTGGACACCGGTGCCGTCGCCGCCACGCATGACCTCGCGAATCTGTTCGAGTCCCTCGCGTTGCTGGTCGCTCACGTCGCCGACGATATCGAAATCGGCGTCACCGGGATCGTACTCGATCATCCCTGCATCATCCGCCCGTCGTAGACCGAGTTCGCCGTCGGCCGTCGCGGGGACGACGAGGTCGGCGGCCTCTCGGAGTCGGTCGAGATTCTCCGGCGGTGCGATGTCGGCCTTGTTCGCGACGACGACGATGGGCTTCGTGCGCAGACGGATCTCGCGGGCCAGCGTCTCGCGGTGGTCGTCGGTCCAGGCGATCGGATCGTCGGGGTAGTCCATGTCTCGCAACACCGTCGCCACGTCCACGGCCGTCGCGCCGACGCCGGTGAGCATGTCCGTCAGTTCCTCGTCGAGATCGAACTCCGGCGACCGGGAGGCCCGCTCGATGGACTCCCAGTTGCGGTCGACGATACTCGCCAGCCACAGGTCCAGTTCCGTCTCGACGAAGTCCACGTCTTCGACGGGGTCGTGACTGCCGACCTCGACGGGTTCGCCCTCCTCGTTGGTCCCGCCGGAGGCGTCGACGACGTTTAAGATCACGTCGGCGGTTGTCAGTTCGTCGAGGAACTGATTGCCCAGGCCACGCCCCTCGTGGGCACCCGGGACGAGTCCGGCCACGTCGAGGAGTTCGACCGGCACGTAGCGCTTGCCCGCTCGACAGTGTTCGTCACCACAGCGTTCCTCCCGATCCAGACAGGGGCACTCCGTCCGGACGTAGCTGACGCCACGGTTGGGATCGATCGTCGTGAACGGGTAATTACCCACATCGACGTCGGACTCCGTCGCAGCCTTGTAGAACGTAGACTTGCCGGCGTTTGGCTTCCCCGCCAGCGCAACAGAGAGCATGCCATCCCGTACCAGTGTGGGGGAAAAGGGGGTTTCGGTTCACTCAGTTCGCGAGGGCGATCGACTCGCATATCTGATGGCTAGAAAACACAAAGCACTTGCCGGGTGCTGGTGGGTGCCACACCATGCGCAAGAGAGACGTGGCGCTGGGATTGCTCCTCGTGGCCGGTGTCATCCTCTACGGGTGGGGAACGAGCGTTCCCGAAGCTACGCTCACGATTCACATCGAAGGGCCCATCGATCAGTCGGCAGTCGACGCCGAGGATGTCGTCGCCTACCAGGCGCTCTCCAGCGAGGACCAGCGCGCGTTCGACGAGGCTCGCACGGGTGACGGGAGCGCCAACCTGGGGCAGCGCGACTGGGGGGCAGACGTGGTCGAATTCGACGACGAGTACTACAACGTACAGCAATGGGGGAGCACTAACGCGTGGCGGATCGTCCCGATCGGCGGCGGGAGCATCCTCGCGATACTCGCCGGCGCTGGTCTCGTCGGAGTCCGGTTCCTGAACTGGTTTCGAGAATCGTCGTAACCAACCCAATCGGGCAGAGGCTCGTCCGGACTGGCCGATATCCGTCTCTGATCGATCGCAGGCAGTCGTGGGGCCGACCGGAAAACGACGACAGCGATCCGTGTCAGTCGCTCGCTTCGACTGTTTCGTCGCTCTCGCTCGCACTGGTCTCCGCTTCGTCACCTGCTCCGTCTCCGCTTTCGTCCGATTGCATCTCCGATTTGTCGCCGTCTTTCGCCCCGTCGCCGTCTTCTAGTTCCTCTGCGGCGGCGGCCATCGCTTCGGCGGTCTCGTCGGGTCGATCAAGCACCGCGTCGGTGTGCATCCGCATCTCGCCGGTCGCCCTGATGGTTCCGTCGACGGTCGCGTTCTCGTGGAGGGCCACGTCGTGGGCGACCACGTCACCCCACACCGTGACGCCGGGACCGATCTCGACGCTCCCCGACCGGGTCGTCACGTCGCCTTTGATCTCGGTGCCACGACCGACGAGCACGTCCTCGCGCGCGCGGAGGCTGCCGAAGACGATGTTGTTTCGTCCAACTTCGAGTGACTGGGCGCGGATGTTACCGTGCAGGCGGCAGTCGTCGCCGATAGTCGCGGGCGTCGAGACCTGCCAGCGGTCGTCGCTGACACTCGCGCCGCGTGGGATCAGCAGTGGCTCGTGGTCTGGCCCGTCGTCTTCGGTCAGCGAGGCGAGCACGTCCTCGGCGGCTTCTTCCTCGCC